>Ga0222714_10007459_pt1 | contig 10006 bp, 6 predicted proteins | sample C33_3DmetaG_FD_165048 | JGI IMG/M metagenome (GOLD analysis project Ga0222714, IMG submission 165048) | Estuarine water microbial communities from San Francisco Bay, California, United States - C33_3D | ecosystem: Environmental > Aquatic > Marine > Unclassified | place: USA: California... | reverse complement strand
GCAGACGTCGCGCGCGACGCGCCGAGGCGCGCGAGGACGACGCGCATCGACGACGACGACGAGCACGAACGCAGTAAGTGCGCGCGCGCGTCCTCGCGCGTCTCGAAAGGCGCGCGAGCGTGGACGAGACGCGCGGCGCGGCGCGGCGCGGCGTCGCGCACTGCAGAGACTGACGCGCGTCGTCATGCGCCTCGCCTCGTCGCCGCCGTCGTCGCGCTCGAGCGGCGACGTTCGTTCGCGCGGCGCCTCGCGCGGCGGTCGCGCGGCGTCGGCGTCGTCGTCGCCGGTGGCGTCGGCGTCGCGGGCGGCGGTGGACGCCGTCGTCGTCGCGCGCGCGATGAGCTCATCGCGCGAGCGCGACGATGGTGCGACGATGGCGTCGTCGTCGCTGTATTGTGGACTCGATTTCGGCACGTCGAGCGCGCGCATGGCGGTTGTGGACGATCGAGGGGCGTTGGTGCACGTCTCCGTCGCGGCGTACGATGCCCCGGACGCGCGGCTCGGGTTGTCGACGTCGTGGACGAGCGCGTTGTGGACGCTTTTGACTCGGTTGGAGGATGACGTCAGGCGACGGATCGAGGCTGTGGCGATTGATGGCACGAGTGGTACCGCACTGATCGTCGACGGGTCGAATGGCGAGGTTTTGCATGCGCCGTACATGTATAACGACACGTTTAAGGAGGAAGTGGGGCGGATAAGTGCGCTTAGAGCGGCGGCGAGCGACGTCAAGCACTCGGTGGAGAGCGCGTCGAGCGCGGCTTGTAAACTCTCTCGATGGTTCAATGTGGATGGCGAAGAGGAGGATAAGGCACGCGCGCGATTGTTGCACCATGCGGATTGGTTGGCGTATCAGTTGCACGGTAAGATGGGCATGAGTGACTTTAACAACGCGTTAAAGCTCGGATTTGATCCCGCGCCAGGCGCCGAATCGTTTCCTTCGTGGTTGAGTGATGCGCCATTCGGGTACATGCTCCCGGCGCACGTACTCGCACCGGGAACCTCATTCGGGTTGATTCAAGATGCCGTTCGTGAAAGACTTGAGTTGTCGCGAACGTGCGAGGTGATTGCGGGTACTACGGATAGCGTCGCGGCATTTGTGGCGTCCAAAGCCGTAGCTGAGGGTGAGTGCGCGACAAGTCTGGGGAGCACGCTTGCGTTAAAGCTCATCTCAGCTGATCGCGTCGATGATTTAAGTGCTGGAGTGTATTCGCACAGACTCAATGGATCATGGCTCGTTGGTGGCGCGTCGAATTTGGGTGGTTGGATTTTACGGCGCTTCTTCACGAATGACCAACTCGTGGAATTGACGCGCGAAATCGAAAGCAAAAGCTACGTCGCCGACAAAGACTACTTTGAGGGCGTGATGTTAGGATTTGGCCTGAGCGTTGATGAAGCGGCGGCCATCGTAGAGGCGTCTCGGCCGAGCGACGACGCGCAATTTGTGGTGAATATTTTTAGCTCGATTGCCAACGTAGAGGCGCGGTGTTACGAGCGCATGCGCGAGCTCGGTGCGTCGAGTGGGGCGACGAAAGTGTTTAGCGCGGGTGGAGGTGCACAGAATGTGCTGTGGGCATCGATGCGATCGAAAGCCATGGGTGGAATCCCAGTCGTGCGTTCAGACATTGACGAAGCGGCGTACGGCGCCGCGCTGTTGGCGCGTCAAGGACGACGACGTTTAGACACGTACGTGCCCTAGAGGAAGCTGAGTCACGATCAATAGAAACGTTCCATGATGAATTGGCAAACGAACAATAAATCTCTACGTATTACACATCTCAAATATTAGTCGTACGGGTTCAACATCTTTTTGAACTTGTCGATGAGCGAGCCTTCGTCGGTCGACGTGCTCACGCCGTCATCCTTCGTGAGCAAAATAACATCCTCGAACGGATTTCTAGTCCCACCACCCGCGCGAATCTCTTCTTCCGTCATCTTTTTCGATTCATCGCGCTCTCTGTAGCCGTACTCCACCTTACCATTCGCCGGGAACGCGAGGAGCTTTGGATACATTCTAAAGCCCGCGCGCTTGAGCGGCTCCTCGGCGGCCCAAATCTCACTCTTGATCGACCGCGGGTTCTTCACCGCCATCGGTCCTACCGGGAACCACTGGTTTGGCCCGCGCGCGCGAATAAAAACCTCGAAAATCGCCCCACCCTCCGCCACGATGGCATCAAACTTTTCCTCGGCTTCAATCTCAGCCTTTGTCGGCGCCACCTTGACGGGCTCCGGCGCCCCGGTCTTCGCCTTCCGGCGCTTTGGCTTTTGAGCCTTGGGCATGGGCTTACCCTTCTTCGTCAACTCTGGCGCAGGCGCAGCTTGCATCGCCGGCGCAGGCGCAGCCGAAGCCGCAGGCATCATCGTCGCTTTATCCATCGCCTCAGCCTCGCCGTCGTTCTCGCCGCCCGCGCGAACCGCGACGGTGCTCGCGCGCATCATCGATCTCGCCTTGAGCGCCACTCGCACGTCTCGTCGGGCGATGGCGGTGGGCTTCGCCGCCACGCGCGCGGGCGCGCACGCTAAAGTCACACAACGCATCGTCCTGGATGTGGCGTGCACGTGAATGACGTCATCATCCGACAGTGTGTGCACTTTTTGTACGTGCTTTGTGCTTTCGTCGATTGGGACGCGACGCGTGGCTTGACTGGCGTCAGAAAGGACTGGTGAACGGTTGAATGTCACGTGTGCGTGTGTCGACGCGGCGGAGACGCGAGGCGGGCGTTAGGCAAAGGTGTCGCGCGAAGCGCGCGTTGAAATGTGAGTTGTATATTGTTGTACATGTATGGCGACGAGATGGCGACGACGATACTAATGCGTGAGACGAATGAGGTCTTCGACGCGGCGGGTGATTTCGGCGCGATCGCACTTCATGTCGGCGGCGATGGCGTCCGCCTTTTCGGGTTTCAAGTCGAGAAAGGATTCAATCAAGTCGCCGTCGATAAAGTTGCGCGCGGGTTCGCTCTTGCCGCGGAGTTCGTGGCGGAATGAGCGCCATTCGCTGTGTTTGAAGCCACCAACGCCTTGAATGTGGGTGTTCATGCACGTTTGGAGCTTTTCGGTGAATTCGTAGACGTCTTTGGGGAGACTGGCCAAGACGCCGATGACGCCGTTGGCGGTGCCGAATAAGAGCGTGGGCACGTGCAGGTTGTCCCCATCGCGCAAGCTCATGACGAGCGATCCGCGGGCGAATTTGTTCACTAGTTCACCCACGTGGTATTCACCCGTGACTTCAAGTCGGCTACGCTCTTCGTCCGTCATCGCGGACATGTTGCGCGCGACGGTGAACAAGTTCAAACTATTCTCGGCGCCGAGGTACGTTTCGTCGTCATCCAACATTTCAATCGCCGTCATCCAGTTGGCGTTGAAATCTCGCGCCGTTTCATCGATCGCCCCTTCTTCGGGCTTATACAGCAACAAAGACATGGATTTCATCAAATCGCCAACCAAGATCCAATCGCCGCGCGTGGCGACGTACAAGGCCACGATGTGCCCGTGGTGCGAACATTCATTGATTAATTCATGTCCATCGTCTTCGCGCGGCGTCCATTTGAATAATTCAACCTTGGAGTTGATGCCAGCCAAGAGCTTGCCTTTGAATGCATTCAAGTTATACACCGCGCCACGTACTTCTTTCTCAGCGACGAGACACAACGTATTGTCCTCCACTTTAAAAATTAAGATGCGTCCTCGGGAAGGCTCGTCTTCGTGCTCCAATGAAATCGCCGTGCCCACGGCGAAATACGTCGCCGCGTCATCGGTGAACGCGCACGACTTTAACGCACCAACGAATTCATTTTCCTCAAATTGATATTGGTTCAACGTCTCAAACGTGGAATCGTCGATGAGACGAAGGACGTCGCACTGATCTTCGCCAACAATCTGTGCGCACACCACGGCGAACGACCGCGTCTCTGGTTGATGCGCGATGCGCCTCGGCTGCGCGCCAAGCGGAATGGTTCGAATGTGCAACTTTTGAATGTCATCAATACCACCAATGGTAAGGTCTTCTTCGCTTGCGAGCGCGAGCGAATCAGGGAATGCGTCAGAGCTAAACGGACACACGTGTAAAACCTCGTGCAAATTGACGTTGGAATAAATGAGCTTTTTGTTGTTGCTGTAAATCACCGTCGGTCTGTCAGACGCGGCGAATACCGACGTTGTCGTATGACTTTTGAACGTCTGCAATGTAATCGGCTGCGAACCGATGCTCAACTTCTTACGCTCGCTAAGTGCACCCGTGTTCTCATCCAGCAAGTACGTGATTAATTGCCCATCACCCAAACCGACTAACAAGTAGGGAATGTCTTCAAACGCGCACAAGAGCGTCGAACGCGGAATAACATCCTCGTCCGTTGGCTCGGTCGTGATTACCTTCAAATCGCTCATGGATGCCAATACTACCTCCATGGACCACAGACCAATGGCGCAAATGGGCGAATTCGAACCGTCGTTCATCGGCGTGCAATCCAAGCACGCGATTTCATGCTCAAATGTCTTACTCGCGGTGAGCTTGAGTTTACCGCCGGCGGCGCTCAAGCAGTGCAATTTTCCGCCCGAAGAAGCGACGAGGATTTGCGTCGGATTGCACTTGGCGGATAGAATTTCCGAGCCGTCGCTAGTCTTCCATTCATCTCGCAACGTCCCATCACATGCAACCAAGCGGACGCTTTCGTTTGTGGCTTGCACAAAGACGTCGCCTTGCATGTTCGCGCAGCACAACGTCTGCGCTTGAGCATTGAACCCCGCAATCTCGGTCTCATCCAACGTGTCGCTATCGTCTAATAATCCCAATATACGCGTTTCGTTTATGAATGTCACGACCAAATACTTATCCACTTGACTCGCGTCGTTTGCGCGAAGAGAAAACAAACCTTTCACGCCCGGAAGCTGAATCACCGCCCGCTCGTCGATGCCGATACCATTCCTCACCACGCGCAGGCTTCCATCTTTGTGCACTCCACTACACGTCACCACTTGACCTTGTCCGTGGCGCTCTAAATCGACCACCGCAAAGTCCACGATTGGGCCTAAGTTTGTAAACTCTTCTATGATTTCCACGTACGTTGGGTTGCCATCCTTGTCGATACCCGGCTCAGTGTGCAACTTGACGAGTTGCGAGTTTCCGAACGCACTACCCACGTACACCACGCCGTTATCTAGGTAACTCAACGTACTCGCGGTCGATGTCTCCCCGAGCCGTTCCAACTTTAACGAAGTCACATTCTTTGTGTCGTGCACGACGACGAGCAAATACAACGTTCCGTCGTGGTCACCCAACAAATAACGCGAGCCATCTGGATCGATTGCCCCGTAGCACATGATGTTCGCACGACTCGGGATTTTGATGGCTTTGATTCTAACCTCCGTGTCCTCTTCCGATTTGTTCAAGTACACGATCGTTTCTTCGCCTAAGACTACGACGCCGCCGATGGGCGACGGCACTGGGATGATTTTATTCGAGCCGCCTTCTAAATCATTCATCGCCCACGGCACCGACGTAAACTCTTTCTGTTTCACACCAATCTCGTACGTCTTAATGTGCACCGCTTCTTTCGTGTCCTTGTACAAAACTGCAATCGTAGGCCTTGAAACGCCGTGTAAGAATTGAATGTCAACCACTTGCAACTCCTCCAAGCGAATGTTAAACGCCTCCTTCAACACTCCTTTTGAATCACACGGAATAACCTTGAATAACCCGTCGTAGAGTTGCAAGCCAACCGCGCGACACTGTTCGTCGACGATCCCAATCTGCCCATTCTCCGCCGGCCGCCCGATGTTGTCACGTACGTCCCCAAACGCCTCCGTCATCAGCTCTTCAGTCTTTTCGTCGTACGACAGCACCGTAAACCCGTACCGTTCCGTCGTCAAGAACAACCTCGACTTCCCATTCGAGGTATCGCTCGGTTTACACAACGCCATCGTGGCGATTCTTCCATATATCGGTACGTCTAACATTGGTTTCAGCCCGCTCGGCGTCAAACGGTAGATCTCCAAACGCGTGCACTTGGCGATGATCAAATCCGTCTCCGTGGCGTCCGTGAACGACCCGATCGCAGAATGCGTCACCGCCGTAGGTTTATGCGCCTAGACGCGTGAAACGAAACGTGTGCGTGTCAGTCGCGAGTCCGGGCGATCGCTCCAACGCGCGTTCTCGACGATAAAACAAAACAAAACAAAACAATTCGTGCATTCATGGCGTGAACACACATCACACAAAACGACGACGATGACGCCGACGACGAGGAGGCATACGCACCGTGACGACATAGTTGTGTTGACACCGCCCTTGAGAAACGTCAGACATCGCGCCGCGCGAAATCGAGCGGTGTGATGCGACGCAAAACACACACAAAAGCGCGCGAGTGACTGAGGTCATGGACTGGCGCGCCGGCGGCGGTTACCGAGCGCGGCGCGGGTGGGAGTGCTGTGTGGTGTTGTATTGCAAATAGTAGTAGGCGAAAGAGCGGGAGGCAAAAATACAAAAGTTCACGCGCGGTGCGTGCGGACGAGCGACACCGCGCGAAGAACGTTGGGTAGGACGCGAGCGCGCGCGCGCTCGGCTCGTCCTCTTCGCACCCTTCGACTAGTTGGACACGGGCGTGGGTTCGGCTTCCTTCTTCTCATCCTCCGATAACGCTTCCAATTCCTTCAAATCTTCGAGATCATCGTAATGCACGGCAGGGGTAGATTTATCGACATCACATCGAGCCGCACTGTGTTCGACCAACGCCGAACGTAAGAGCTTAATCTTCGCGATGCTCGCGCTAAACTGCGCCACGCATCCTTCGTTGCCGCGATAAAATTTAAAATACGGCAACACCTTCACCCCTAACGACCGACATAACTCCTTATTGGCGTCAAAATTCACCTTGACAAATATCACATCCGGATATTCCTTCGCAATCTTGCTTAATTTCGGATACAACGCCCGGCACGCGCCGCACCAACGCGCGTACACATCCACGACGACCAACGCGTCGGCGTGCTCATTCTATACATTTTATTTACAACACGTGTACGCCAATGTCAATCTCACGCGCGACGACGACGACGAAAACAAACACACAAAAACAACCATCGCTCACGACGCACGCACGCACCAATAAATTCAAAAACTCCATCGTGCTCTCGCACTCCTTCATGTTCTCTGGGCAGGGTTTCTCCCACCATGGATCTTTACTGTCGATCCTCGCCCGCGTGCGCGTGGTGTGCGCCAAGCGCGATTGGCGCGCGAACCCAACGCGAGCGCCGCCACCGTGGGGCGTTCGGCGCGCGCACGCACCGCCCACCACCGTCGTCGTCGTCGCCATCGTCGTCGCCATGCGCAGAGGTGTGACGTCGATGGTGAAAAAGTGTCCCGTCGCGTTCGTGTGCACGCGCAGTGCGCGACGCGGCGCGGTGCGCGCGGCGCTACGGCGATGATTCGCGCGTCGTCTTTGGCGTCATCTGACGCGGCGGCAGACGCGGCGTCGATGGCGTCGGGCGCACGCGGCGCACGCGGCGCACGCGGCGGCGGCGGTGGCGATGCGACGAATGGATGGGACGACGGCTCGCGCCTCGCCGTGGCGCCTGGATTGGACGTCACCACGGTGGGGTTTCGCGCCATGGCGCGTTCGTTAACCTCGCACGCGCGGCTGTGGACGGAGATGGCGCATCACGACGCGGTGGAGCGGTACAAGTCGAACACGATGATGCGATGTGAAGGCGCGCGGGTGACGGCGCAGTTGGGTGGGAGCGATCCGAGCGGATTGGCGCGCGCGACGGCGGTTCTTGTGGATGACTACGGGTACGATGAGGTGAATTTGAATTGTGGGTGTCCGAGTGACCGGGTGTGTGGGAAGGCGGATGATGCCAAGACGTTTGGGGCGGCGTTGATGTTGGACGGCGGGGCGCGCGCGGCGGAGTGCGCGAGACGCATGGCGGAGGCGTGCGACGTTGGAAAACAGGTCACGGTGAAGCATAGGTTAGGGGTGAGGTTTGATAAGACGATGACGAAGAGTGAAGATACGGATTCGTATGATTACGTGGTGGATTTTGTTGAGAACGTGCGTGAGGCGGCGGGAGTGGAGCATTTCATCGTGCACGCGAGAAGCGCGGTGCTCGGCGGGTTGAATCCGTGCGCCAATCGACGAGTGCCACCGTTGCGGTACGATGAAGTCTATGCGCTGTGTGATGAGTTCCCGAAGTGTGGGTTTACGTTGAATGGCGGTGTGACGTCGCTTGAGCAAGCACGCGAGTTACTCGATCGCAACGATGGCGCGTTGCGCGGCGTCATGATGGGCCGAGCGTTTTACAAGCATTCGTGTCTGCTCGCCGACATCGACCGCATTATTTTCGATGATGACGGGGGTGGTGCGCCGCGCCCGACGCGCGCGGACGTGGTGAAAAAGTTTGGCGAGTTCTGCGACGGCGCCCTGGCGGCAATGCCACCGATGGATCATAAAGAACGAAAGAAACATTGCAGGCGGTACTTTAAAGTCGTCGACGGGTTGACGTTTGGCACGCGCACGGGTGGGAAGATTTTCCGGCGCGCCGGTGATGAAATGTTCGACACCTACTTTGGCCCAGACGACAACGAGCCATTTAGTAAGCGTCTTTGGGATTGCACCCAAGCCGTCGTCGACGCCGAGACGTGGAATGAGGAATTGAAAAACATCAATCCAGACGGAGAAAACACGTACAAGACTTCGACTAAACGACGCGGTAGCCATAGAGATAGAGATAGCGATAGCGATAGCGATGACGGTGACGATGTCGATGGCATCACCGATGCCATGCGCAATACCACCTTGTAATTCAACCACATCATCAACCACATCATCATCATTGTATACACGACTCGTGCAGTACGGCGCCACCAAAGACAAATACACAAAATCATCCACTGTCCTCATTCTCTGTCGCGGGTGCGTGGTGCCGGGACGCGGACGGGGACACCATGGCCCCAGGGGCGATGCACACCGTAGGTGTCAACGGTTACGCGGTGAAATTTTCACCCTTTAACCCGACACGCGTGGCGATATCGGCGTCACAAAACTTTGGAATCATCGGTAACGGCGCACAAATCGTCGCCGATTACGACCCACTCACGGGCGCGCTGGTGGAAATTCAGCGATTCCACACGCGCGATGGGTTGTATGATTGCGCATGGAGTGAGGCGCACGAGAATGTGCTCGTGAGTGTGAGTGGGGACGGAAGCGTGAAGGTTTGGGACGTCGCGGCTCCGCCGGCGGCGAATCCGCTGCGAAGTTTTCACGAACACGCGCACGAAGTGTATTCAGCGTCGTGGAACATTGCCGGCGCGAGAGATACGTTTTTGACCGCATCTTGGGACGAGACTGTGAAATTATGGAACGTCGAGCACGGGGTGAGCTTGCGAACGTTCGCTGAACACGCGTATTGCGTGTACGCGTCGGAGTGGAGCCCGCACCACGGGGATATTTTCGCGAGCGCGAGCGGGGATTGTTTGTTAAAGATTTGGGATGTCAGACAGCCGCACGCGACGTTAAGCGTACCTGTGCATGATTTTGAAGCGTTGTGTTGCGATTGGAACAAATGGAACGATTGCGTGATCGCCACCGGGAGCGTGGACAAGACGGTGCGATTGTGGGATATTCGCAACCCGTCTCGCGAGTTGGCGACGTTGGTTGGACATGACTACGCCGTGCGGCGCGTGAAATGCTCACCGCATGCGGAATCGGTGATATACACGTCATCGTATGATATGACAGTCGGCATGTGGGATTGGAAGGCGCCGACGCCGCTGTTGAATCGATGGGCGCACCACACGGAATTCGCCGTCGGCTTGGACGCGAGTTGTTTGGTGGAAGGTTTAGTTGCGTCGTGTGGATGGGATGAAATGCTCTACGCGTGGAACACCGTGGATGGATCACCACCACCTGTACCTTTACCGCGAATAGCGCCAACGGCGAGTCCAATGCCATTTGCACCTGGAAGTGGTGTCCAAGCCTAACACGCGATGTATTATGTAGACCGAGAGAATGACTAA
>Ga0222714_10007457_pt1 | contig 10007 bp, 10 predicted proteins | sample C33_3DmetaG_FD_165048 | JGI IMG/M metagenome (GOLD analysis project Ga0222714, IMG submission 165048) | Estuarine water microbial communities from San Francisco Bay, California, United States - C33_3D | ecosystem: Environmental > Aquatic > Marine > Unclassified | place: USA: California... | reverse complement strand
TCCAAGGGCGACTCCAACAGCGGTTATGTTGATCAACAGAGCCCAGTAGTATTTATTTGAGAAAGCCAGCATGGCCGAGGAATTGCCCTGCATGAGCACAAACAACTTACCCAACCCCAGCAACAAGACCGCCCATTTTCCAGCTTGGTACACCTCTCCCTTGGGCATAAAGGCGTAGAAGGCATCCAAGCCCAACCATATGAATAACAGGACCAGCAAACCCAATAAGAATTGATTCAAACTCGTCTTGGTGTACAAACGCTGAACTTCAGATTGATTGTTGGCATGCAAGGCCTCAGACAATTTGGGATTGGCCACCTGCAGGATGGAGCGCGTGGGCACTTCAACCAATACGGCCATGTTGATGGCAATGGCATAAATTCCAGAGTCATCCCACCCCTTCATGGAGGAGACCATGAGCAAATCGAGACGCTGTACGAACAAATTGGCCACAGTTGTCAAGAAAAAATACAAGGTGTAACGCGTGAACTCGGGACCCAAATCGACCTGGCTGCGCACAAAACCCCAATCGGGAAAAAAAGAAATGCGGGTCAACCTCAAAATGTGACCTAGGTTTAAAACGGCGACGAACCCGTACACGAAGGGAATCCAGTGCAGGGATTGCGCAAAATCTATGATCTTCAAATAATACAGAAAACCCAATCCAGCCAAGGCCATTCTCACCCCATTTTCGCGCAAAAAAGAGGGAAATATGATGTGGCCCAGCGAGGCAGAAAAAGTCTCAAAGACGGTATTGTAAACGAATACAAATACAAAGGGCAAAAGCCAAATGTAGTAGGGTCGTATCTGGTCGGCATTGGCGCCAAAAAAGCCCAGCACCTGGTCTTGGAAGAAGAGAAGCGTACCGGCCACCAACAAACAACCCATCAAGGGAATGATCAGCAGCCAAAACCCGACGCCATGGTGACCGTCGCTGCTGCGAAACCGCGGGAAAAACTTCCAAATGGAATAGCCCGTTCCCAATTGGGCCACAGCCGCCAACAAGGCCCCCATTTCGATGAACAGCCGGGTCACTCCCAATTCTGAGGGACTGAAAACCAAGGGGAATACATAGAAGGTCGTAAACAGCCCCAAGAGGCTGCCCGAGTAGTTGACCACGGAGGCCCAGAAACTCTGCCTTGCTATTTGGCCTCCACTCATGCACACAAAGATAATCGGACGAATGATTCGCCCAATTCTCGCTCAATTGTCAGTTTTTTAACTTCCTACCCCTGCTTTGTATTGCGAATGCAGACACAAACCGCTTAATTCGTATTTCTAAAAACTACTAATCGTACACTATGAAAAAACTTTTGATGCTTGCCGTTGTCGCCGCCGGATTGGCCGTTTCAACGCAAAGTTGTAAAAAAGACAACCCTGACAATCCAGGCGGAAACGCTTCTTTGACCGTTGCTAACAAACAGAATTCTGTGTTGATCTACAACACGGCTACTTGGTGCGGTCCTTGCGGTGCTTACGGCAGCCCTGAATACAAAGGCGCTATCGAGCAAGGCGGAGCTGATTTGGTTTCTTTGGACTTGCACACTTCAGGTTCTTCTTACTTGGTTCCCTTGTGGATGAAGCCTAATAATGACACTTTGTTCATTGCTCCTTTCGCTTCTCAATTGTATGCTCAAACCAAGCCCAACGGTTACATTCCTCACTTCTACTGCAGCAACTCTTTCTTGGGTAACAGCACAGTGAAGACCGCTGACATCATCAGCTACAAGAACACCTACAATGCCAATCAGTGCGAGGTAGGCGTAGCTGCTTCAGCTAAAGCCAATGGCAACAACATCGACATCAGCTACAAGTTGCAGGCTTTCAGCCCCGATGCTGCTGACTACTACACTTCTGTATTGTTGATTGAAAAAGGCGTTGACGGCTATCAGGCCGGTGCTGCTGGTTCTTTCACCAACCACAAGCACATCATTCGCGCTTCTGCTTTGACCAACGGTGCTGGCACTCCTGTTGCTTTCAGCTCTTCACCTGAGATGAGCAACCCTGCTGCTAACGCAACTGCTGACAAAAAGGTAACCTATACTTACAGCGCCATTCCTGATGCCATCAAAGCCAAATACCCCTCTGTTATCTACTGGAACTACCAGGCTGCTAACACGGCTGTTGCTGTATTGGTATGGAAAAAAGACACCGATGGAAGCATGTTCTTCATCAACTCCACCATGGTGGATGTGAAGTAATCAAACTTCTATTTTTATAAAAAAGCCCCGATATTCATCGGGGCTTTTTTTATGGGTCAATGCCCTTTAAAATCAGGCTTTCGTTTTTCTACAAAGGCCGCCATTCCTTCTTTTTGATCTTCACTGGCAAAGAGCATATAGAAGTTCTTACGCTCAAAATACAAGCCTTCTTGCAAATGGGTATCAAAGGCTTTCAACACGCTTTCCTTGGCGAGTTGAACGGCCAACGGCGACTTGGAGGCTGCTAGCTTAGCCATCGCAATGGCCTCGTCCAAATACAGCTCTACAGGTGCAATTTTGTTGATCAAGCCGGCCGCCTTGGCTTCCTCGGCACTGATGAATCGACCCGTCAACACCATCTCCATGGCACGCACCTTTCCTACGGCCTTGGTCAAGCGCTGGGTTCCCCCTGCTCCAGGCATAACGCCTATGTTGATTTCAGGCTGCCCGAATTGCGCGGTTTCGCTGGCCACCACCATGTCGCACTGCATGACAAGCTCGCATCCGCCGCCGAGGGCAAAACCACTCACGGCCGCAATCAAAGGCTTTTTGGTTCTTCGAATGGCATCCCAGGTACTGAACTGGTCGATTTTCAACATGTCGATGGCCGTTTTACCTGCCATTTGCTTGATGTCAGCTCCCGCGGCGAAAGCCCGTTCATTTCCACTAATAACAATGGCCCGCACCTGATCGTTTTCGTCAAGTTCGCCCAAGGCATGCTTGATCTCTTGCATCAATTGCAAGTTCAAAGCATTCAGCTCTTTGGGTCGATTGAGCTGAATGTGAGCCACGTATTCGGCCACTTGCTCATTCACCAAAATGTATTCGTAATTCATAGTTAGTTCTTTGTTAAGGGATTCCAAATGCCCGGTTTCAGGCGAAACACCAGTGCGGCCAGCAATAAACCCAGCAAGGCTCCCCCTGCAACATCAGCGGGGAAATGAACGCCCAGATAGACCCGGCTTATGGAAATCAACAGGGCCAAGAAAGCCCAGGCCAGACGTTCGGGTTTTCGCATTCCCAAGCTCAGTGGAACCAAGGTGTAAAGCGCCCAGGCATTGGCCGCGTGGCTGCTCACAAATCCGTACTGGCTGCCAGCAGGACCCGCGGGTGTTCGAACCTGCAGTTCCTGCCGAAAACAGGGACGAACCCGCTTGAAATAGGGCTTCGCTACCTTCGAGCTAAGGGCATCGGCACAGCCCACGGTCAGCAACCAAATAACAACGGGCCACATCATGTTACGACCCCAACGCTGCCAGGCTTTATTGAGAAAGTAGGCATAGGCTAGCACGGGCAACCCCTTAGATGACAGAGCCACCATGATGGGATCCAGGCTGGCCGAAGCCCAGCCTTGGTTGATCCAAAGCAAGCATTCGATATCCAGACTTTGCAGCGTGTTCACGTGAGAAAATTACATCTTTTTTCGGGAAAGCAGCACCATGCGAGGGGATGACTCAGCTCTGAAAGGGCCGCCTTGATAATCACCCCAAACGGCCTGGGTTTCCAACCCCACTGCTGCGTGCAAACCCAGCAATTGTTCCAAACTGTACACCTGCACACGTTCCTGAAATTCACCGATGGGCATCCCGTTTTGGCTCACTCGAATGTCTTTGAGTATGCAGCCATCTTGTTGGTATTTGCGGCAATCAAAGTCCCAGCCCTGTTGATGCTGCTGTTGATATTGGGGCAATGCATTCATTACGGGGCCTGCATGAAGGTAGTCTTGCACAAACCAGGCGCCGGGCTTCAATTGATTCACGATGTGTTCCAGCACCTGGTGATCGATGGCCTCGTCTTGGAAATACCCAAAAGAGGTGAAGAGATTGAAGGCAGAATCCCAGGGCTCACCGCCATAGGGCAATCGCATATCGTGGACGATAAATTCGGTGTCCACCATGCTTTCTTGTTTGGCTTCATGCTGAGCGGCAGCGATGCTGGATGGACTGAGATCATAGCCTCGAACGCGCAAGCCGTGACTGGCCAAGATACGAGAATGCCGACCCTTTCCACAGGCTATATCAGCCACCAGGCTATTCTCTGGCAGCTGAATTTCCAACAGCAAACGAGAAATGAAAGACTGGGCTTCATCGTCATTTCGATGGCTATACAAGGCGTGATAGTAGGGAGTATCAAACCAATCAGAAAACCATTCTGCTTTGTTTTCAAGCATTTTTCAAAGATAGGTGTAACCTTTCGCACGCTTTTTGCGTCTAGGGGTGGTTGATGCAAATTTCTGAGTACAACCGGGTCGTGGAGACCATTGGCCCTGCGCTGTACCGATTTGCATTGAAAAACCTGAATGACCCTGACCAAGCTCAAGAAATCGTGCAAGTGACCTTAGCGAAATTATGGACCCAAAGCCGCAAGGAGAACATCGAGCATGTGCGTGCGTGGTGCTTTCGGGTGGCCAGCCATGCCCTCATAGACTGGCATCGTCAACGCTCCAGATTTCAAGAATTGTCTCTTTCAAATGAGCCTTTGGTCGAACCCTCCCAATCAGATAGCGGCTTGAAGAATCTGATAAATTTGGCCCTGAAAAGGCTGAGCCATTCCCAGCGATTAGCCGTGACTTTGCGGGATCTAGAAGGGTACAGCTATGCAGAGATTGGAGCCATCACCGGTCAAAACGAAGCCCAGGTCAAGATCAATTTGTTTCGCGGCAGGCAAAAACTGCGCGATTTGCTTTCACCTTTCAAGCCCCATTCCAAATGAACGCCGAACAAAGAGATGAACTCCTGTTTGACTACTTGGAAGGGAGCTTGAGCCCCGAGCAAGCCCACTGGGTGGAACTGAAGTGCCAGCAAGATCCCGAGTGGCAAACTGCCTTGACCGAATGGCGAATGGCCCTTGTTCCCGATGAACCCATCGAACGACCTGCCTTTTTGGATTCATTGAAGAAATCAGAACGAAAAGGCCTGGCATGGGTGTATGGCTTGTCTTTGGCAGCGGCAGCGTCATTGGCCCTTTTGTTTGTCAATCGCAGCAGCCAACCAGCTCCCAGCCTCCCCACACCGTCGTCCCCTTCTATTACCCAAATCGACACGGCAAAAGTGACCGATTCAGCCTTCGTATTCGAACTGAGCGGCATATACCCCATGGTTTGGAATTCCCCCTTTTACAACCATTGGATGCCCATCTGTGGCGGGGTCATCTACAGCGATGGCTATGGCAGTTATGGATACCCCTTCCCCTACCCCATGCAGTTTTCAGATGCAACCCAAAATCAGGTCGACTCTGTTCGGGTAGAATTGGTCTTTGAGCAACCCGCAGTCGACATTCCTGAAGATAGTTTGTCAGTGCCCAATCGCCGTCAAGGGCTAACCCAATGGAAGCAAAAGGCTGCGACAAAATGGAAGAGCTGGGTTTTCAATCCCCTGCGAAACAAACCCCGTTTGCAGATGGCCAAGCACGATTTGCGGGCCTGGATCAAAGGAGAAGACAAACCCCAATTGCGATTGGTAACCCTTCCCCATGAGAACAGCAAGCTCCCCAGCATTGCGGTCCAATTCCACAGTGCCTCGCTTGATTTACAACGAAATCTATACACCTCCCATGAATAACCTCAAATGGATCATCGCGGCCCTAGCCGCCCTTTGGGCTGGACAAATGCCCCTGTTTGCACAAACCAAAACCACACGAATTGTGGTCATTCAAGACAGCAGCAAACGAAGCGAAACCGAACAAATCTGGATCGACTATGGAAAAGCTGTGAAGGCCTGGGCCGACAGCGTAAACCGAAAAATCGCGAATACCGACATTCCACCCCTGCCACAAATCCCGCCGCATTCCTTGCCCTTGGACATCGATGTTCAGCGCATTCAACAAGGCGATTCCACCCTCATTCGGGTAGAAGTTCAGGAAGAGCATGAGTTGAAGAAACCCGAATTGCGCATCAGACCCCAAGACAACCCCGTTGATTTGGAGATGATATTGGAGCAGGAAGGCATTCAAGAAAGCGACATTGTGCGCAAGCAAATCACACGACGGGTAGATCCAGAAACGGGAGAAACCCAAGAATTCACGGAAATCACCACCCGAAATGGCACCCAACTCACCGTGAACAACACACTGCTGGAAGGCAAAACCACGACCGTCATTCAAAGAGAAGCAGCCGAAAACCAAGAGTTGGAGATCATGCCCAACCCGGGTGAAATCGAAATGGAATTCCAGACCGAGCAGGCGTTCACGCCTGACTCTAAGTCCAAGGCCAAGCGCAAAAAATACGGGCCCAGTTCGGCCACGTTTTTAAGCCTGGGAACGGGAATCGTAACCAATGCCTACAGCCCTACCCTTTTGCCCTATCCCGTACCCGGCCTCATGCCTGAACTAAAACCCATTAGCACGAATTTGAACTTCGACATGATGCACGGATTGAATTTGATTCGAGGCAAGCTTCGATTGTATACCGGCCTAGGCTACAGTTTTCAAGCTTTTGAATTCGAAGATCGCAGCCTGACAGTCAGCGACCAAAGCAACACTTTTCAAGCCGAAATCGCCTCGAGTCAACCCGAATTGATTAAGCGCAGTCAGCTCAACTCACACTGGGTTAGCACCCCAATAGCCATTGGCTTTCAGGATCGACCCAATGACCCCGAGGTACAGTTCATCACTGGTGTATACGGCTACTACAATTTGAGAACCAACACCGAAATCAAAATGAAAGACGGAAGCCGTTCCAAAACGGTGGGTAATTTCTGCCTCAACGATTGGGCTGTTTCTCCTTTTGCGCAGTTGCAATTCGACGGCTTTGGCCTTTACGCCCGCTACCACATGAGCAATTTGTTCAAAAGCAAACAGGCTTCCAATCCTCCAAGTACGGAACCCAGCGCCAACCTGCTTCAATTCGGAATTGTGCTCGGCGGGAGCTAATTATTCGGCGCCTTTGCCCAGGCCGACCTTTGCCGAGCAGAGCAATGATGTACCTTTGCCCTACGCAACAAATGCAAGGCCATGGCTGAACTTCTCTGGAAAACTGAAAAAGAATACGAAGAAATAACCTTCAAATCCTGCAACGGGGTCGCTCGAATTGCCTTCAATCGCCCCGAAGTGCGCAATGCTTTCACTCCCAAAACGGTAGATGAGTTATGGGAGGCCCTGATCATTTGCCACGAAAGCCAAGAAATTGGGGCCGTGATCATCACCGGCGAGGGTCCGTCTGCGAAAGACGGGGGTTGGGCATTCTGTTCAGGGGGTGATCAGCGCGTACGCTCCAACACCGGTTACAAAGGCGTGAACGGTATCAACCGCTTCAATATTTTAGATGTTCAGCGACAGATTCGCTTCATGAACAAAGTGGTCATCGCGGCGGTTAACGGCTGGGCTGTAGGCGGTGGCCACAGTTTACACGTGGTCTGCGATTTGACTCTGGCCAGTGAGGAACATGCCAAGTTCAAACAAACCGATGCCGATGTGGCCAGCTTCGACGGCGGGTTCGGATCGGCTTATTTAGCGCGTCAAGTGGGCCAAAAAAGAGCCCGTGAAATCTTCTTTTTGGGCGCCGAATACTCAGCCCAAGAGGCCTTTGAAATGGGCATGGTCAACAAGGTTGTCCCCCACGCACAGCTCGAACAAGTGGCCTATGACTGGGCCCAGGAAATCATGAGCAAAAGCCCTACGGCCATCAAAATGCTCAAATTTGGCTTCAACCTCATCGACGACGGTCTGGTGGGCCAACAGGTTTATGCTGGTGAGGCTACCCGGTTGGCTTACGGCACAGATGAAGCCATTGAAGGACGCAATGCCTTCTTGGAAAAACGCCCGCGCGATTTTTCCAAATTCCCCAAATTCCCCTAACAAAAAGCCCCGCTTTGAGCGGGGCTTTTTGTTAGAACAAATCTTTCATTTTATCGAAGAAACTCTTGCTGCCTTGGTCCGGCTTAAAGTGATCGCTGTCTTGAAGCTTCAAGAGTGTTTCCTTCTCTTCTGAAGACAATTTCGTGGGTACATACAACTTCACCTGAATGAGTTGATCGCCCGTTCCATAACCGTTCAAATCGGGGAATCCTTTTCCTTTCAACCGCAACACTTTGCCGGGCTGGGTACCGGCATCTACCTTGATTTTGGCCTTGCCGTCTAAGGTGGGCACCTCGATTTGAGCCCCCAATGCGGCTTCGGGGAAACTCAACCACAGAGGGTATATCACGTTGTTGCCGTCGCGCGTGAGGTCATCGTGGGCTACCGCTTCAATGAGCACAATCAAATCACCGGCTTGGCCCCCGCCAGGACCCATATTCCCTTTTCCTTGCACGCTGAGTTGCATGCCCTCATCTACCCCGGCTGGAATTTTAATGCTGGTTTCAAAATCTTGCGCCACCAACCCCTGTTCATTCGCCTCACGGGGTTTGCTTTCTACGACTCTACCCATGCCTTGGCACACAGGACAGGCTGCTTGAGTGGCCATTTGACCCAAAAAGGTGTTGGTCACACGGCGAACCGAACCCGTACCGTTGCACTGTCGGCAATCGCTGTACTTCACTCCTTCGGCCACCACCATGCGGCGGTACTTCACCTTTTTCTCCACGCCTGAACGCATGTCTTCCAAGGTCAGCTTGATGCGAATGCGAATGTTAGAGCCCATGCTTCGGCGAGAACCGCCGCGGCCTCCACCCCCTCCAAAGAAGGAACCAAAAATGTCTCCATCCCCACCGAAAATATCTCCAAACTGGGAGAAGATATCGTCCATGCTGAAACCAGCACCGCCTCCGGCACCGCCCATTCCAGCATGACCAAACTGGTCGTAACGCTGTTTTTTCTCGGCGTTGGACAGCACATCGTAGGCCTCAGCCGCTTCCTTGAATTTTTCTTCGGCCTCTTTGTTATCGGGGTTTTTATCGGGGTGATACTTGATGGCCAACTTGCGGTAGGCCTTTTTGATCTCATCAGCGCTAGCCCCCCGGCTAACCCCCAAAATATCGTAGTAGTCGCGTTTGCTCATGCTTATTGTCCTACCACTACTTTGGCAAAGCGTATCACTTTGTCGTTCAACGTATATCCCTTTTCCAACTCGTCAATCACTTTGCCTTTGAGGTCTTCGTTGGGAGCTGGGAATTGCGTGACCGCTTCGTGCAAATCAGTATCAAAGGCCTCTCCCTGGCTTTGAATGGCTTTGACCCCATTCTTTTCCATGATTTTCCAAAACTTTTGGTGAATCAATTGCAAACCTTCCATCACCTTGGCTTCGTCACTTGAAGCCGTTTCGGCTGCTTTGATGGCGCGTTCCATGTCATCTAAGACCGGCAAAAATGCCAGAATGACATCGCGGCTGGCATTTTGCATCCATTCCAATCGATCTTTGGTGGTACGGCGGCGAAAATTTTCAAATTCAGAATACAAGCGCAGGTATTTTTCACGCTCAGCTTGAACTTGGTCTTCCAAACTCAAATCTGCGACTTCTTCGCTAGAAGACTCGACAGCAAATCCTTCGGCGTTTGCGTCAACAGCCTCAGGGTTCAATTCTTCTTTCAATTCTGGATTTTCAGATTCTTTGCTCATGATTACCCTTCATTTGCAAACCATTTGCCAATTATAGCCGTTATGCCATTGTGTCAGCCTAAAAAGCATTTAAATTGGCATTCTTTATGTTTACCGGCATCATCGAACAAACCGCTATAGTCAAGCACATTGACCACGAAGCAGGCAATGCGATTTTCACGATTGAATCGTCGATTGCTTCTGAGTTGGCCATTGGCCAGAGCGTTGCACACAACGGGGTTTGTTTGACGATAACCCATTGCGAACATGACTCCTACCAAGTTACGGCAATAACCGAAACCTTGTCAAGAACCACATTGGGTCAATGGAAAGCCG
>Ga0222714_10007454_pt1 | contig 10013 bp, 6 predicted proteins | sample C33_3DmetaG_FD_165048 | JGI IMG/M metagenome (GOLD analysis project Ga0222714, IMG submission 165048) | Estuarine water microbial communities from San Francisco Bay, California, United States - C33_3D | ecosystem: Environmental > Aquatic > Marine > Unclassified | place: USA: California... | reverse complement strand
TTTTCTTGTCGGCATAGCTCATTCGTCTTAATAATTTTAGGTGTGATACAAGTCCACCCCAATAAGTTGTCTGATTTGGTTTTATGTCATTTTTATTTAAAATGTCGTACAATATTCTGTTGAGTTTTGGGTAGTGAATATGATGAAAATGTGGAAACAAATGATGTGCAATGTGATTATTGAAACCGCCAAGTATAAAATTTGCTGTTTCGCTAAATGGGTGCATATCATTTGAACTTTTAATTTGGTTCATTAGCCAAGATGTATTGATAAAACCGTTATCATCTGTCGTTGGATATTGAGTTTCTTCAACGTGATGAGTCATAAAGAAAGTAAAAAGTAAAAACAAAGACTGCGTTAAATGCATTAACAAAAACCCAAGTAACACAATATACCAAACTTGTCCAGAGAAAAATAATGGTAAAGCAAGTATGAAAGTCAGATAAACCGTCTTTTGCATCCAAAATGAAAGATGATATTTTAATCCTTTCTTTTCTATGTATTCGTCTTTTGAAAATAGAATTACAAAGTCCTTAATAAAAATCCAAAAAAGCGAATAAGTGGTATAGGCTAGCGGAGCATAATAGTGTTGATACCTATGATACCAAAAATGTTCACTATTTGGAATTACTCGTATCAGTTTTGTTATTTTCAAATCAGAATCGTAGTCTTCTACATTTGGTGCATAATGATGGGAGTTGATATGTCTTTGTTTCCAAGCTTCAGCGTGTGCACCAACAATAGTGTATATGAAAATAAAACAAAGGTTATTTAGTTCTTTATTTTTAAAAATTGTGTTATGAGAAAAGTCGTGCGAAAAGTTGAAAGCAAATAGTAACGACACAAAGCCATATAACACAAAGCTAAGGATAAAATAAATCGAGTTATTAACCAAATACAATAATGAGTAAGCAAAAACTGAAAATGAAAAGTAGAAAATGAACTTAGCCCAAATCTTCAACAAAAACACCTTTTTGTCGATGATAAGCTGTTTATCTACTTGTCTGTAAATTGTCTTCAGCAATTCACTGTCTTGGGCGATATGAATGTGTTTATCTCGCAAAGGGTATTGGTTTAAAAGTTTGATGTGAGCCCATTCCTTTTAAAAATCTGAAATGAGATGCTAATGATTTTCTATAGGGCATTTCCATATAGTTCAAACCGTATTTTTGTGCCAATTCTCTGAATATTGGTAGAATTTCTAAATAGTGAACGTGGCAAATGTTAGGCAACAAATGATGTAAGGCATGAGCATTGAAGCCACCCAATGTCCAATTGAAAAATTTACTATCAGCGTTATAATCAATAGAAGTACACATTTGTAATTTTGGCCAACTCATATCCAATTTGTTGTTTTGGTCAGGCACTGGATGCTCCACAAAATCAGATAAGTGAGAAACTCCTAGCACACCAACAAATAGTATAGAAACCATAAAGTGATTTAATAGGAACGCCAACAAAACAGTTTGCCACCCAAAAGGCAACAAGTAAATTGGGAGAATAATCATATAGCTGATGTATAGAATCTTGTATATAACTAATTTTATAACCTCATTTTTAGGAATTTTAATTTTAATAGTTCTGCTTGAAATATTGAAAAGCATTAATGTCTCACGAAAGAAAAACCAATTTATTGAATAAAGCAGATACAGAAAGGGAGCATAAATAAATTGGTATTTATGAAACCATTTTAATGGTTGATTGTCCGTCATTCTGAATAGTGGATTGTTTAATACATCAATATCGCAACCTTCAATATTGGTGTATAAATGATGAGATTCGTTGTGATTCTTCCCCCAAACATAAGCGTTGTTTCCTTGAAGGTTAAAACTTATGGAGAAAAGTAATTTGTTCCAAAACTTACTTTTTACAGCAACTCCGTGAGCAGCATCGTGCGAAATGTTGAATGCTGTCAACAAAACAGAGAGTCCCATTAGTAAATAAAAGGTATAGAAACTAATTGTTGATGTGCTTGTAATCATAATTCCATAAAATAAGATGTCAAGACTGAAATAAAATATGATTTTGAAAATCATGGTGTTGTTCCCTGTCTTACGAATACCTTTTTCAGAAAAGTACTGTTCGATTCTTTCGTTTAGTTCTTTGTAAAAGTCAGAGCCTTCGTCCTTTGAGAATTTCAATTTATTCATTTTGTCAATGTTTTTCCTTGTCGGTTTGGTCGTCCTAAAATGCCCTACAACGTAAAGAGTTGAACGAAGCCGTGGGTTACTATGGGAATTCCTTTTTTAATTTCTGAGTATTTCAAAAGCTCAAAATACTCATTGAAGCCTAAATTTAAGGTTTTTGATTCTGTATTTTTTTGTGAATTCATGTTATTGGGTATAATTTTCCCCGGATGTAATCAGGTAGTGATAATGTTGGTCTAGCCCCCTATTAATCTCATCAGTCTACCTATCCTGAAAAAATCTACTGCAGGAATACTTGCTAGCAAATCAACCCATCCCCATTTTAAAAATTTGAGCTTATTGTCAGCTTTATAGAATCTATAAAAAAATTCTACAATGAAAATGAGACAAATAAAGTAATCTAGGAACTGAAGTAGGTCAGCAATATCTTTAGCTACACCTCTTTTGATACGGATAGTTTTTTAAAGTATCGAATCTTCTCTTGGTCTTTATTAACTCCTTTCCTAAGCCTTTACTTTAGTACCAAATTGCCTACCCTTTTGAATTATTTCAGTCTATTAACCAGCAGTTACCGCTAACCAGTTAAAAAGACCTAATGGCGCGAACACGATTTGTGACTTGCGTAGCGTTGTGATCCGGTACGCTGCCATTTGAGAAATACTGGTAAAACGCGTAGGAGTTGGAATACTCAGTAGAACTCCAATAAATGGCATATTCTGTAAAACCTCCAATAACAGATCTGTTTAAGAATATTTTATACAACTCGTCTTTACTTGGTAAATACCAATCTGTATATCCTCCCCCTTCATAGCCTCTCGCTAACCCTGCTGCATAGCTAGTAGCTATTGGACCTTGAATTCTAATAATGGTATTTGTATTGGAGAACCCTGTGCCTATAGCAGTCCCTGTTGCTCCTGTGGTAAGATAAGAACTATTATACCACCTAATACCTATACTTTGATCTGAGGTTGCTGCAATTAAACCGTGCTGAATACTTGCATCATAGCCGGGGTCTCCACTTTGTAAAATATAAGCTATTATACCACCTTGATATGGATCTCCAACAGATAAAGAAGTAGTAAAGCTTATTTGTGTTCCATAAACAGTATTAACAGTATTCGTGGCATAAGCACGTACATAATAAAGTGTGCCTGGTGATAAACCAGTAAGATTACTAATAAAGGTGCCTGTTGCTCCACCATCAGTAGTTTTTGAATCTGAGATAGTTGGATTTGCACTTGTACTCCAACATACCCCTCTAGCTGTAATTGCACTTCCTCCATCACTTGTAATGTTTCCACCACTAGTGGCAGTTGTTGATGTAATACTTGTTGCTGCTGAAGTTGCTGCAATAGCTGGATTTGGTGGATTTGGAACTGTAGTAGCATTACCAATCATATTTCTCCATATTCCTCCAGAATATACTTCTAGTTCACCTCCTACACTTTCAATAGTTCCACAATTGGTACAAAATAATACTAATCCTGTTGCAGGGCTTGCAATCCCTTGCATTTGTTCATAGGTCATTCTTGGTGGTAAAAATCCTTGTGTGTTCGAACTTGCTTCTAAAACTGCAGATGCACTCACTGCGGATGTAGCGCCTACAATTAATTTACCGCTACTAGTTATTGTTCCAGTAAAGGTAGGTGAAGATAGAGGGGCTTTTAAATCCAATGCGGATTGAGTTGCCGTACTTACTGGTTTATTCGCATCAGATGTATTGTTTACATTCGCTAGACCAACCATCGATTTAGTAATACCTCCAACTGTACCTATGAAAGTGGGGTTGTTGATTGGCGCTTTTAAGTCTATTGCGGATTGAGTTGCCGTACTTACTGGTTTATTCGCATCAGATGTATTGTTTACATTACCTAAACCCACCATCGATGAGGTTATTCCTGATACTGTACCCGTAAATATTGGAGAAGCCAGCGGGGCTTTTGCATCTAAGGCCGTTTGTAAGCCAGCGGTCTTAGCAATTGCTAAGGCGCCATCGGCTATTGCCGTAGTGTTACCAACACTAGTAACAAGTCCTGTTAAATTTGCATTGGTCGAATTTGCTGTTAAAACAGCTGAAGTAACAAATGCGGTTGTGGCTACCTGTGTTGTATTGGTTCCTACTGTAGCCGTAGGTGCTTCAGGGGTTCCAGTAAGTATTGGAGATGCCAGTGGGGCTGCCCCCGTTACATCTGTAACAGGGATCGTTGTACTCGCAGTCATGGCTGATGTTCCTGTTCCTTTGATATACCCAGTCAATGTAGCTGAGCCTGTACCCCCACTTGCTACGGGTAAAGTTCCCGTAACTTTACTTGTTAAATCGATCAAACCAGCAAGCATGCTATTGGTTACTTTTCCAGCACCAATAGTGGTGGTAAGCCCACCTCCCGAAGTGGTTACGTCACCCGTGAGCGCCCCGGGAGTCTGAAGAGAACCATTATTTACCGTAACTATTCCTGTACCAGCAGGAGCCGGGCCTGCTGCTCCAGTAGCACCTGTTGGACCCTGCACACCTTGCGCACCAGATGCCCCAATAGCGCCTGTAACTCCAGCGGGGCCTACTAAAGAAACTCCCGATGGCCATATTCCACCAGCCTTTGGACCAAAAAGGGTATTTGAATTGGTATTGATATAAAAATCTCCTTCTACGCCTTGGTTCGTGGGATTGGTAGTGCCATTTAAGACTGTTTTACCATCTACTCCAGCTGCACCAACAGCACCCGTGGATCCTTGTATCCCTTGTGAACCTACTGGTCCTGCTAAGCCTATAGCCCCTTGAGGTCCTGCTGGACCCGTCAATCCTATTGGTCCTTGGGGCCCTATTGAACCTGTGGCTCCACTATTTCCAGCTAAACCTTGAGGCCCTGCCGGACCGGTCAACCCGGTAGGACCTTGGGCGCCAGTACTTCCAGCTGGCCCTTGCGGACCTGTTGCTCCCGTTAAGCCAATGGGTCCCGCAATACCAGTTAATCCAATAGGTCCTTGAGCTCCTGGCGCACCGGGTAGACCCTGAATACCTTGAGCACCAGCTGCTCCAGTTGAACCCGCAATCCCGGCTGGTCCAGTCAAACCTGTCAGACCCTTGGGACCCGTTGCTCCTGTTGCTCCTGTTAAGCCAGTTGCTCCCGTGGGTCCGGCAGGACCAGTTATTCCAATAGGTCCTTGAACTCCTGCCGCACCCGGTTGACCCTGAATACCTTGAGCACCAGCAGCTCCGGTGTCACCTTTATCTCCTTTTGGACCGGGTGTGCCATTGGCAGCAAATAAGGCATAAGGCACACTATTCAAGGCCATGACAAATGGTATGCTGTAGTTAGTTCCTCCAGTAGGATCGGTCTCAGTTTGGATCAGATAAGGCCCATTCGCCCAGTCAATGGTCGAAAACTTCCTGAAAGCACCGTGCCTGTTCCTATTTCCAAGCTCACCAATCCATTTGCATTGGTAGTTTTGCGGTGGGTCTCTACATAGACAGAAGGTCCTGTGGTAGAACCCTTCAGCAAGGAGATTTTAATTCCCACGCCTGAGGAGGCCACTACCACGTTATTTCCATCACGGATGACAGATTGGTAGCTGATTTGTTGTGGCACTTGAGCCCATACCACCGTCACAGTTAGAAGGAATAGGATGGATAGAATTACCTTTTTCATTTTTATAATATTAAGTACCATATACCAAGTACAAAGTACCAAGAAGTCCTTGAGAGAGATTGCGGTTAAGTTCAATTTCACTACTTGGCCTGCCTGCCGCAGGCAGCTTCATGGTACCTGGTACTTGGTACATTATTTTATTTACGTATCAAATTCAACATCCCTCGTCTCATTTCTCTGGTTTCGAGAATTTCGATTACCCAGTAATAAGTCCCTATAGGCATTTCTTTGCCTTTGTAAGTACCATCCCAACGATCATCTGGATTCTCCGTGTAGAAAAGTGGAATGCCATCCTTTTCAAAGACAAATACGCGTACCCCTGCATATACGCGCAGGTCGGGCACACCCCATGTTTCATTGGCCCTATCACCATTGGGTGAGAAAGTATTCGTGATCACTAGCGCTTCAAATTCAGGTCGAGTCCGGGTAATATCAAAAAATTTGTCTAGTGTATTGCCATCACGGTCAGTGACACGCGCCACAATACTGAAGATGGACTTACCTGGAGCAGGTTTTTCACTGTTCCAGTAAAGGATATTATTCTGAATTTCAAAGTAGCTGTTATCGTAGCCATCCCCATTCAGGCTCACCACGTGGATATTATCTATCGCGTCATTGACCAAAAAGGCGCCCACATTGATGAAAAAGTTTGTCTTGCTGGCCTCAAAGCTGTTGTTGCTAAGGGTTAACCCTAGTGGCGGAGCTTTAGGAAGTACCTGGACTTTGATCTGCGCACGTACGAGATTCAAATTCCTAATGTATTTAGGAAGGCTTAGTGCACCAAAAAGGGTGTAAGTTCCCCGAGCAAAAAGATTTAAGGTGGACTTATCCCAGGTAACCCCCACTTGAAAGGATTGCCCCTCAGTGAGCACTATGGTAACTTTGCTAGGAAGAATTGGGGCCTTGGACCAGTTGGTCTGGACTAGAGATGGCTCAGTTGCGGATTTTACTTGTACGAGTTCGTAGCGCTGTTGCACGCCCTGGGTTTTAGTACCTGTTCCCACGCTATGCGAACCGTAAGCCACTTGACCGATACTTACAGCCACTGAGCCAGTGCTTGAACTCCCGTCCCCACCAGCAGTATGCACCGAATGCTGCCCTTGAACTAAAAAGGGAGAAAAAATCAATGAAAAATAAAAGCAAAAACTCGAAAAGCGAATCCAGATCATTAAGGAGAGAACTAATTAAACTTTAAAACTTTATAGAAAGTAAGCCCTATATCTGAACCATTGACTTAATTTTTAAATGTAAACAACCTTTTGAATTAGTAGTATATCAAATGATTAAATATTAACAATAATTTTTATCCCCGGAAGCAGGCCCATCTGATTTAATGGTCAGTAACAACTCCTTATAGCTTCCAGACAAACCCCAATCTTTAGGGTAACCCATTTCATTACCCGGTTGGACATTTTCTATTCTCAAATGCTTGATGTGCGCTGAATCGGATGACTCTCCCCTGTAACTATTCCTTTTATAAAAGTTAAACACTACTACTTTGGAAATAAAAAATAGGACATCTACCCTCAATCAGATTGGGGACGATACAAGTTGGAGGGTACTGGATGTAATAGAACTCTTTCCTACCAGCTAAAAAAAAAAATCTAAAAATAGAGTTAGCCTACAAATCAATCAATCTGAAAAGCCACCTCATTTCGGCGGTTGATTAGATCCCAAGGAGCATTGTAGCCCATAAAAAGTAGGGGGCCCTTGATACGAATGTTATTTTCTTGCAGGACTTGGGTCAAAATTTGTGCATGTTTTGCAATTTTTTCATCAGAACTGAATCCTCCAAAACGCAAGACGGCTAACCTCATGGATTCTTGGATCACTAATGAAACGGCCGCTGAATTGGGTGCAGGAAGCTCCGCTAGTTGGTATTGGCTGGGCATCACAAAAGACATAGACGCTTCTTTGTCTGACAAGTTCATGATCACGGGTGAAGTCATGGCTATCTTTTGTTTGTGTTCATTCCCGCCAAAAATATAGTTAGCCACCACACCGAACCCTTTATTCCCATTGGAATCAAACCGACTGCTTCCTAATTTGGTTTGGGCCAAAATTAGCTGGGGATACTCCCTGATCTCTACTTCCCCAACCATTTTGATGAGCTTGTAGTTGGGCGTCTCAATGCCTTTAAACCGAAAGGAGAAAAAAAGTAGGACTCCTAAAATAAGTACGCTACCGATGACCCAAATACTTGCTTGCATACAGACTAAAACTACACCAAAGAAAAAAAGTTCGAAATGTGAGCCCTCCCAGATGTATGCTATTCCAAGCTCCACAATCGATTCCGTAATTTCCCACTAACCATTCGAAACTTAACTAGGGAATTCTATATAAATTAAACCGATGAAACTACCGGAAATCTCCCGAAGAACATTTTTACAACAAGCAACTTACGCAGCGGTGGGGACAACTCTTCTACCTAGTCTAGGGATGCGATTACCACAAATGGGCCCACTTAAATTTGGACTTGTCACTTATGAATGGGGGAAAAATTGGGACCTTCCTACGCTAATAGCCAACTGTGAAAAAACAAATGTTCTTGGTGTAGAACTTAGAACCCAGCACCAGCATGGGGTAGAGGTCTCCCTTTCCAAGATCCAAAGAGAAGAAGTGAAAAAACGCTTCCAAGACAGTCCTGTAACCTGCCTAGGATATGGAAGTAATTTTGAATACCATAGTCCAGATCCCGCCGTTCTTCAAGAAAATATCGCCCAAACCAAGGCGTACATTCAACTCTGTCACGAGATTGGTGCTTCAGGAATTAAGGTCAAGCCCAATTACCTTCCTCCAGAAGTGCCTCGCACGAAAACAACCGCTCAAATAGCGGAATCCCTTAATGCAGTTGGAAAATTTGCCCAAGATTTTGGGCAACAAATTCGCGTGGAAGTTCACGGACAACACACCCAAGAACTTCCCGTGATGAAGGAGATTTTTGACCAGGTAACGGAATCCAATGTAAAAATCTGTTGGAATTGCAACAACGAAGACCTCCTTCCACCTGGATTAACCGAAAACTTTGATTCCGTAAAAAAATGGTTTGGGGATACCGTGCATGTTCGCGAGTTTAATTCAGGCAATTACCCCTATCCAGAGTTGTTTAAACTGTTTTCCGCCATGAACTACACGGGATGGATTTTATTGGAGGCAAGAACAAACCCCACAGATAAAATTGCTGCCCTTCGTGAGCAGTTGGAATTATTCCAAGACTTGGTGCAGCAAGCTACTGCTACTTAAAAAAAAGAATCAAAAAATTAACACTAACCCATCAACTCATGAACGATCAATCCAGAAGAGAATTTATCAAAAAATCTGCCTTGACCACCGCTGGAATTGGACTTGGCGCAATGGCTTTTTCACCAAAAAGCTATGGACGAATTATCGGTGCCAATGACCGTGTCAATGTCGGTATCGTCGGTTTTTCAGACCGTGCCAAAGGCGCACTGATTCCGGCAATGCTTGGACATGCCAAAGAGTTAAACTACCAGTTTACCGCAGTTTCAGACATTTGGAGCCGCAGAAGAGACGAGTGCCAAGCCTATGTGCAAGGTAAGTCTGGCTTAGCTATAGCTGCATGCCGCAACAACGATGAATTGTACGATCGAAAAGATGTGGATGCCGTCATCATCAGTACCGCAGACTTTCAACATGCCTTGCATTGCAAAGAAGCTGTGGAAGCAGGGAGAGATGTCTATGTAGAAAAACCATTTGCCGAAACCATGGCCGATAACCGAGCCGCAAAAGAAGCAGTATTACGAACAGGTAAAATTGTGCAGGTAGGTTCACAGCGTCGAAGTGGATCCAATTACCATGCGGCAAACAAGTTTATCAAAGACGGAAAATTCGGAGATATTGTAGCTGTAGAAATGACTTGGAATGTCAACCAACCCGGTCGTTGGAGGCTCCCTAAGTTGACCCAAGAAATACGAAAAGAGGATACCGACTGGGACCGATTCCTGATGAATCGTCCAAAAGTAGCTTGGGACCCGCGTAAATACCTTGAATTCAGATTATTTTGGCCATTTTCCTCAGGGATACCTGGTCAGTGGATGGCCCACCAAATAGATACAGTGCATTGGTTTACGGATTTACCCCACCCGCGAAGTGTGGCTGCAAATGGCGGAATTTACCTTTGGAAGGATGGTCGGGAAAATTTTGATACCATGACAGCTGTATTCGATTATGGACCATTAAACGACCCAAACAAAGGATTCCA
>Ga0222714_10007452_pt1 | contig 10014 bp, 11 predicted proteins | sample C33_3DmetaG_FD_165048 | JGI IMG/M metagenome (GOLD analysis project Ga0222714, IMG submission 165048) | Estuarine water microbial communities from San Francisco Bay, California, United States - C33_3D | ecosystem: Environmental > Aquatic > Marine > Unclassified | place: USA: California... | reverse complement strand
GCCAATTTTTTCGAACAGCGGCCGCAGCACCGCCAGCGCAGCGGCATCACCCTCTGCCGCGCAGTGTGTGCCGGCAAACGTTTTCACGGCAACATCGGGGTCGGCAAAACTTTTCAGCGGATGCACACTGGCGCCAAGTGCGCCGATGGCAGACAGCGGCGCCAGCACAGCGGAAGGCAAAGCACCGCTGCAATGGAACACGATGTCGCCAGCGCGCACACGACCGGCAGCAGCCAGCGCTGCAGCCACCGGCGTGATCGCCGCATCCGGCGGTGTCAGCAGCCACAGTTCCGCTGATCCCATCTCATTGATGGTGCGCACCGCGCGACCGGCGCTGATAAAGGCGACCGCCTGTTCCGCAGTGGCAAGTTCCGCGCTCAGCACATCCTGCACCGCATGCCCGCCGGACAGCTGCAGCAGCCGCCCCAGGGTGCGCCCCACGCGGCCAGGGCCGATGATGTTCAGTCGGGAATCCACCCGCTCATAGTAATGCGCTTGCAGCAGGAATGCCCGGCGCCGCTATTTCGGCTGCGGCATGCGTTTCCGCAGCCGGGCGAGATAATCGTCCGGCACCGGGTAGCCGCCGGATTGCGCCCGGCGGACTTTCTCCCATGCCTCCTGTGCACGCCCCTGTTGCAGCAACACCTGCGACCAGCGGTACCACGCAACCGCATGCGCGGGGTCGAGCCGGGTGCTTTCGTCGAACAGCCGGTTGGCGTTCTCGTAATGTTTTTTGCGCAATTCCGGCTGCCATGGCGGAGTGATGGTCGCACAATAGCCGTAAGCAACTCCCGAATCCGACAACAGGGCCATCTTGCGCGGCTCGGCCTTCACCAGTTCCCGCGCGCGTGCAAACTGCCTGATCGCCCCTTCGCAATCCTTGCGCGCCAGCAAGGCACGCCCGAAACCCCAGTACGGCAGGAAACTTTCCGGATTAAGCAGCCAGGACTGGTTGTAGCGCCGCATCGCCATGTCCGCATTGCCCCGGTTCATGAACTCCTCCCCCTGCCCGTACCAGTTCAGGCTGGCCTTTTCGCGGCTGCCGAAAGCCTTGGTCGCATTGACGATGAAATGTTCGTCGAGCTGTTTCAGGTGATCCGGACGTTTGATATCCGGCTGTCCGTACATCGGCAGGTTGTCGACGCGGACAGTGTCCGGCTGGGACGCGCCGTAGCGGGAATGGCGGCGACGGCAAGGAACAACAGGATCTTAAGAGACATAAGTTTCACACTGGATGACAACCGCAAACAGGAGACCCGGAAAAGAGACACATAATCACCTCGATCAAGCGTGACATTCTGATTGCGGTTTGATTCAAGAATAGGCATGGCAGCCGAGAATGATGATTTTTCCCGGTTCATGCCGGATTGAAATAATGTTTTTTGAAATCATATAGTTATATTTACTTCTGGTCCGCGCACCATTCTGCTCCACAGCAACAGCATAGTCCCGCGACGCGGCAATTAAAGTTTCGCCTCCGCCCTGCCGTTACGACCGCATGCTGCACGCCGCCTTGCAAGGAACAGACCGCCATGAACAACACCGTCGTCGAACGCGAAGCAAAAAAAATCACCGGGTCGGTCGGCATACCACCATGCCCCGCAGTGCTCACCGGGCTGGTCGCGCAGATGCGCAACGATGATCCGGATTTCCAAAAGATCGCCAAGCTGATCGGCACCGACGTTGCGCTGTCCGCGACCATGCTGAAGACGGTCAACTCGCCGTTCTACGGCCTGCCGCAGAAAGTCAGCTCGATCCAGCAGGCGCTGGCGCTGCTCGGCCTGCGAAACGTATCGCACCTGGTGACGCGACTGATGTTCCAGCAGGCGTTCCCGATGGACGACAACGAGGCGATGGAGCGTTACTGGGAAGCGTCGTCAGACACCGCAGTGGTGCTGGCGCTGCTGGCGCAGAAGACGAAGAAGCTCGACCGCGACGATGCATGGACCTACGGCCTGTTCCGCGACTGCGGTGTGCCGGTGATGATGCTCAACTTCAGCGATCATCCGCAGCTGTACCTGGACGCCTGCGCCAATCCGGACAAGCTGCTGTCCGAGATCGAAAACGAACAGCTCGGCATCGACCACACCGGCGTCGGCGCAGAACTCGCGGAATCCTGGCACCTGTCGGCCGCGATCGGCATGGCGATCCGCCATCACCACGACTACGAGGTCCTCTCCAAGCCCGGCGATTTGCCGGCGAACGCCCTGAAAATGATCGCGCTCGGCATCATCGCCGAAAGACTGTACCGCGAGCATTGCGGCGAGAAACCCGGCGTCGAGTGGTCACGCGCCGGCGCCGCGGCGCTGGCTGCTGCGGACATCAGCGAGGAAGACCTCGCCGAATGGGCCGACGAAATCAGGGAGGCGCTCGAGAAACACTGAGCGCCTGAAACGCCTCAGCGGTCGAACTTGAGGTTCGCCGCCTTCACCACCTTGCGCCAGCGTTCGATGTCTTCACCGATGAATCTGGTGAATTCGTCGATCGACATCGTCAGCGGATCGGCGCCGGTCGCCACCAGCCGGTCGTGCACGGCCTTGGTGTTGACCGTCTTGACGATCGCGTCGTGGAGCTTGTCGGCGGAAGCGCGCGGCGTTTTCGCAGTGGTCAGCAATCCGTAGTAATTGGTCATCTCGACATTGTCGTAACCCGACTCCTTCACGGTCGGGATGTCCGGGAAATACGGCGATCGCTTGCCGCTGGCCACCGCGATCGCGCGCACCTTGCCGCTTTTGACGTACGGCGAAATCACCGGCAGGTCGACGAACATGCCCTGAATCTGCCCGGCTACCACATCGCTCACCGCCGGCGCCGCACCCTTGTAGGCAACATGGGTGATCTTCACTTTCGATGCGCTCATCAGCATTTCCAGCCCGAGGTGCAGCGTGCCGCCGTTACCGGCCGAACCGAAGGCGATCTGCTCCGGTTTCGCGCGGGCGATGGCGACCAGTTCCTTCAGGTTTTTCGCCGGCATCGACGGATGCAGCACGATCAGGCTGGCGGTGGTCATCACCGGCGACAGCGGCTGCAGGTCGCGCAGCGTCAGGTACGGCGGTTTGGCATAAGTCACCATGTTGATCGAAGTGACGCTGGCGGTGGACATCAGCAGGGTGTGGCCGTCGGGCGCAGCGCGCACTACGGCGTCGGCGCCTATCGTGCCGTTGGCGCCGGCGCGGTTATCGACGATGATCGACTGGCCCAGAAGCTCGGTCAGCCGCGGCGCGATGTTGCGGGTGGTGATGTCGGCCGGACCGCCTGCCGAAAACGGCACCACGATGCGGATCGGCTTGCTCGGAAAATTCTGCGCGTGCGCGGATGCGGCGGCAAACGCGGCGATCACGATCAGGCCAGTGCGTTTCATGATCCCTCCCTCCCGGATATCCCGGCAATTGTTGTTCCGGCGATGATTATATATAGCCCAGGCCCGATTCCGCTGTCAGCGGCCGGTAATCTCCGCGCGTTATAGTGCGCACCGCCATGATCCCGTCACGCCGCGACTTCCTGCTCCGCTCTGCCGCGCTGTCAGCCACGCTGGCGCTGCCCGCGCCGCGGCTCTGGGCGCAGCCGAAGTTCGATCGCAACCCGTTCACGCTGGGCGTCGCTTCCGGCTACCCGCAGCCCGATGCCGTGGTGCTGTGGACCCGGCTCGCACCCGATCCGGTCAACGGCGGCGGCATGCCGCCCGCCGCCGTCAGCGTGCGCTGGGAAATCGCCGCCGACGAGGGCTTTCGCAGCATCGTCGGGCGCGGCGAAGCCGCCGCGGTGCCGGCCCTAGCCCATTCCGTTCATGTCTCCGCGCGCGGCCTGCAGCCGGCGCGCTGGTACTGGTACCGCTTCATGGCGGGCGGCGCAGTCAGTCCCGTCGGCCGCACCCGCACCGCGCCGGCGGCGGATGACGCAGTTACGCCGCTTTCTTTCGCAGTGGCCTCGTGCCAGCACTACGAACACGGCTACTACGCCGCCTACCGCGACATGGCGCGGCGCAATCCGGACCTGGTGATCCATGTCGGCGATTACATCTACGAAGCGTCGTGGGGCCGCCGCGCCTTCGTGCGCAGCCATGATGCGCCGGAACCGTACACGCTGGACGACTACCGCAACCGCTACGCGCTCTACAAGACCGATCCGCAGCTGCAGGCGGCACACGCTGCCTGCCCGTGGCTGGTGACCTGGGACGACCACGAGGTCGACAACGATTACGCCAATGACCGTTCGCAGGACCTCGATCCGGTCGACGCATTCCTGCGCCGCCGCGCCGCCGCCTACCAGGCGTATTACGAACACATGCCGCTGCCGCCGGGCACCTGGACCGGCGGACCGGACATGAAAATTTACGGGTCGCACGCGATGGGCACGCTGGCACAGGTCCAGCTGCTCGACATGCGCCAGTACCGCGACTACCACGTCTGTTCGCGCAAATCCCGCGGCGGCGGCAACCAGGTCAACACCGCCGAGTGCACCGATCTGCGTCTGCCCGGCCGTTCGCTGCTGGGCGCTGCCCAGGAACGCTGGCTCGAACAGTCGCTTACGGCGTCAAATGCGCGCTGGAACGTGATCGCGCAGACCACGCTGATGGCGCAGGCCGACCGCGAGCCGGGGCCTGAGCGCGTGGTCTACACCGACGGCTGGGACGGTTATCCGCGGGCGCGGGAAAAACTGCTGCGCTTTATCGCCGGCAAAAAAATCCGCAACCCGGTGGTGGTTGGCGGCGACGTGCATTTCGCATCGGCCAACGAACTGAAGATCGATTTCGACCGCGAAAAATCCGCTGTAGTCGCCAGTGAATTCGTCGCCACCTCGATCAGTTCATTCGGCCCCAGCCGCGCGCGCATCGAAGCGCTGCTCTCGGAGAACCCCCACGTCAAATTTGCCAACGGCTCGCGCCGCGGTTACGCGCTGTGCGCGATCACGCCGCGGCGCTTGGAAACCACTTTCCTCGCGGTGGTCAGCCCCGACGACCCGCAGTCGCGGGTCTACGAGATGGCTCACTACGCTGTCGAAAACGGGCGCCCCGGTCCGCAGCGCGCATGACGCCATAAGTATTTGATTTTATTTATTTTTTATAAACCGAGGATACGCGCGATCTCGGCCGCGTAACGGCTGATGGTGACCCCTTCGTAGACCGCCTCGTCCACGGTTTCGTCGAGCAGCCCGCGAATGTCGTGCAGGCTGTCGCTGACCCAGTGGTCGCGCTGCACCGGGGACTTCAGCACGTTGCGCAGGGTCTCGACTTCATCGCGCAAGCGCTGCACGTCGGCGTTGCCGCTGCGCACGTTGGCGAGGTCGCGCTCCAGCGCGTCGATCAGCCGTCCGGCTTCCTCGAGATTGATCTGTGGTTTACCGTTTTCAGCCATGCTTGTCTCCGGTGATATCCGTTTTGACCTATTCGCTGCGGAAGCGTTCGAGTTGCCTGCGCTCGCGTTTGGTCGGGCGGCCGTGGCGGTCCTGCGCCGGGTCAGCCGCGAATTTGCGCAGCGCCGACTGTTCCTCGCGCTTGAGGCGGCTAATTTCGTCCTCGGCGTAAAGCGTGCGCGCCAACGTGGCTGATCCGCGCTTGTCGGACAGGCCGGCAACCTTCACCACCCATTCGTAAGCGCCGATGGTGATTGCCAGCATGTCGCCGGCGCGCACTTCCTTCGCCGGCTTGATGCGTTCGCCGTTGAGTTTGATCTTGCCGCCCTCGACCGCCTGCTGCGCCGCAGCGCGCGTCTTGAAAAAACGCGCCGCCCACAGCCACTTGTCGATGCGCACGCTCATTACGGCAGCCCGCTACATCGGCATCGGTTTACGCCGCGCCAGCGTAATCCAGCCGCGGACGATGCGGTAAACCACCCACAGCCCGAGCAGCAGCATCAGCGGAACGCCGACCACCACGCCGATGACCGTGGCGATCATCACCGCGGCGACGATCACCCACAGCACCGACCACCAGAAGGTGCGGATTTGCCATGAAAAATGCGAGTCGAGGAAGGTGCCGCGCACCGCGTCGCGCTTCACGTAATTGATGATCACCGCGATGATCGACGGCCAGCCGGTGAGGAAGGCGGTGACCACGAACGCGGCGCTGGTGATGCCGGTCAGCGCGCTGAAAGCGTGCAGTCCGTAGACGATGTGGGTCAGCGTAACCAGATCTTCCGCAGGCAGCGGGCTCAGGGTCTTGCCGTCGATGTCGGTCATGGCGCTCCTCTCTCAGGACAGGTCGATTGCGTATTTCTTGTACTCCGCCAGCGTTGCGAACTCCAGCGATGCTTCATGCGTCGCCGCCAGCACCACCCGCGGCGCCATGCCGGCGTCCAGGGCTTCGCGCCAGCGCGGCGCGCACAGGCACCAGCGGTCGCCGGGCTTCAGCCCCGGAAATCCGAAATCCGGCATCGGCGTCGACAGGTCGTTGCCTCGCGCCTTGCTGAACTCGAGGAATTCCGCGGTCATCACCGCGCATACCGTGTGCACGCCGACATCCTCGGGACTGGTGTTGCAGCAGCCGTCGCGGAAAAACCCGGTCACCGGCCGTTCGCTGCAGGTTTGCAGTTTTTCGCCCAATACGTTGCGGGCATGTTCGTGGGGATCGAATCGTCTCATTGCAGGCTTCCGTTACAGGTTCAGGCGTGATGCAGGTGCCGCGCCTGGCGCAGTTTGCCGCGCCCTGCGGCGGGCTCAGGCCGCGTGCCGGCGTTCATGAACGGCAGGCGGCCCTTGGCGCCCCCTGCCTCGTAATCGCCGGACACCGCCGCGGCTGCCGTCGCAGCCGCAGTTCCGGTTTCAACCAGGAAATCGTGCAGGAATCCGCAGAGTCTTTCCAGCGCGAACTCGTGGGTCTTGCCGGTGCGCGCATACAGCCAGTCGCTGAACTGCAGGAAACGCGCAAACGGACTGTCCGCCAGCAGCAGCGGCAATGTGCGGTGGAAACGGCCGGAATTGCCGACCAGGTCCCAGTAACGCGCGAAGCGCACGATGCGCTGCACCTCGCTGAAATCCAGCGCATCGGTGGCGAGCACCACGTACGGCGCATCCGGGCTGTAGCGCATCGCATGTGTTGCGGTATGGCGGTCGATCGGCGCGCCGCGCAGGCGCTTCAGGATGCCGACCTGGATCTCGTGCGGGCGCAGCGCATGCAGGCGGTCGAAGCCGCGACCGAAGGAGGCGAGGTCTTCGCCCGGCAGTCCGGCGATCAGGTCGACGTGGATCAGCGCCGGTGATTCATCATGCAGCCAGCGCAGGTTGGCCTCGGCCAGCGCGTTGTCCTGCTTGCGCGAGATGCGCGCCTGCACCGCCTCGTCCCAGGTCTGGATGCCGACCTCGAAATGCAGCCGACCCGGCGGGAAACGCAGGATCGCCGCCTTCAGCGCGTCGGGAAGGTGGTCGGGGATCAGTTCGAAATGGATGAACAGGTCGTCGGACAGGCGTTCGAGGAAAAATTCGAGGATGGCGAGGCTCGCCGCCACCTTGAGGTTGAAGGTGCGGTCAACGAAGCGGAAATGCCGCGCGCCACGGTCGTAAAGGGTTTTCAGCGCGGCGAGAAAACGTTCAGCCTCGAACGGCCAGGCCGTCCTGTCCAGCGCCGACAGGCAGAATTCGCACTTGAACGGGCAGCCGCGTGAAGCCTCGACGTAGATGAAGCGCCGCGCGATGTCCTCATCGCTGTATTCACCGTAAGGCAGCTCGATGTCGGCGAGTTTCGGCTGCACGCCGGCATGGATTTTCTGTTCCGGCCGTTTACCGGCGAGGATGTCGGCACACAGTTTCGGGAAAGTCACGTCGCCCCAGCCGGTGACCGTGTAGTCGGCCAGCGCGCAGATGCGCTGCTCCGGGGTTTCATGGCTGACTTCCGGACCGCCGACGACGATGACGATCTCCGGCGCCACGCGCTTGAGGATGGCAATGACGCGCGTGGTTTCCTCAATGTTCCAGATGTAGACGCCGAAGCCGACGATCGCGGGCAGCTCCGCCAGCAGCCGCTCGGCGATGTCGGCCGGGCGGTCGCCGAGCACGAATTCGCTGATGCGCGTGTCGTCGCGCAGCGCGCCCATGTTGGCGCGCAGGCAGCGCAGGCCCAGCGCGGCGTGCACGTAACGCGCGTTGATGGTGGCTAGGGTGATTCCCGTCATGCCGTCATTATCGCAAGCCCCCGGTGTTTTTGATACGCTAGGACATTCACTCACCACTGGACGCAACAATCATGGCCCAACGACCCGAACCAGGCGCGCCCGAATCAAAAATGGACGCCGCCACGCTCTACCGCGAAGACATCATCACCGACCGCAAGGTCGGCACCATCCGCCGCATGATCCCGGTCAAGAGCGACGGCAGTGACGATGCCGCGCGGCCGACGCTCTACGTCGGCGAGGCGCAGATCATGACCAACGCTGGACCGCTGCCGATCAATTTCGAAATCGAAGCAAAGGATCTGGGGGAGGCTGTCGGCAAATTCGGCGACTCCGCCAAGGAAGCCGTCGAACGCACCGTGCGCGAACTGCAGGAACTGCGCCGGCAGCAGGCTTCTTCCATCGTCGTGCCGGGGATGGGCGCGCCGGGCAGCAAGATCCAGATGCCGTGACGGATCCCGCAACCATCGTCCGTTCCGCCGGCGTGGTCATCGCGCGCCGCCAGGGCGGCGCCTGGCGGCTGCTGGTGCTGCGCGCTGCGCGCAACTGGGATTTTCCCAAGGGCCTGATCGAGGAAGGCGAAGACATGCACGATGCCGCGCGGCGCGAAGCGACCGAGGGCACCGGCATCACCGACCTCAGCTTCGATGCCGCCGAATCGCACAAGGAAACCATCGCCTACGGCACCGGCGAGATCGCGCGTTACTACCTCGGCGTCACCACCACTGAAGAGGTGACACTGCCTATCGTGCACGAACTCGGTCGGCCGGCCTATGATGAATGGCGCTGGGTGACCTTCGACGAGGCCGAAGACGTGCTGCCGCCCCGACTGACCGGCGTGCTGGCGTGGGTGCGGGAAACGCTCGACTGACCAAAAAAAATGCGCCGCGAAGCGGCGCATTTTTCACGAATAGTTCCGGTTCTCAGCGCGTACGCTTGGGCGGAATCACCGGCACCATCAGGTACGACGCAGTCTTGCCCCCGGCATGCACCGTGTTCATCGCACCGGCGTTGTAGTCGGCGTGATAATGGGTGTACGGCGCGCTGCCCTGGCCGTCGCGCGGCTGGATGTCGAGGCGCAGGCGATGGCCCTTTTTGAACACCATGCTGGTCGGCCACACCTCGATGCGGCATTCGACGACCTCGCCCTTCTTCAGCCACTGCCGTTCGTCATGCGCATGGTAAGGCCGGTACGGCAGCGACTTCTTCGGGTCGAGCTTGCGGTGCGAGGCGCGCAGCCAGCCTTTGGTCACGCAGGGGATGGGCTGACTGTGCTGGCCGACTTCGCAGACATCCTTGCCGTCAGGTCCGATGTTGCGGATGGTGACAAAAATGTCCATGTCCTCCGAGGTGCTCGACACCCAGACGTTCAGCACCAGCGGTCCGGTGACCTCGGTATCGGCCTCCATCGGCGGTGTCACGAACGAAATGCCGGTACGCCCGGTATTGCCGTGTGTGGTCGCCAGCGACGAGCCGCCGGCGACGCCCGCGGTAGTGACACCGCTCGCCGAGTAGGACAGTTTCGCGGCATTCCTCGGCGCCGATTTCGCGAGCTGGCCCTCGATAGCGTCGGGACCGCCCGGTTTGCTGCGCTCAGGCTTCAGGTAGAGTTTCGTCCACTTCGTGCGCTTCAGCGGCCATTCGTTCTCGTAACGGAACGCGTACGGTTTCTTGCTGCCGCCGGTACGGATTTCGAGCTTTACCGGCGGATCGTCCATGATGCCGGTGTCGATATCCTTCAGCCAGTAATCGAACCAGCGCAGCTGGTCCATGCGCCCTTCCTCGGCGTGGAACGGGTGGAAGTGCGAACCGGTGTGTATGCGCAGCTTTTTGTGCTTCGACGCGGCGTTCATGAAGCCTTCGGTGTTGCCGCGCAGGTGCATGGAGAAACCGCCCCAGTTGCCGACGCTGT
>Ga0222714_10007451_pt1 | contig 10014 bp, 7 predicted proteins | sample C33_3DmetaG_FD_165048 | JGI IMG/M metagenome (GOLD analysis project Ga0222714, IMG submission 165048) | Estuarine water microbial communities from San Francisco Bay, California, United States - C33_3D | ecosystem: Environmental > Aquatic > Marine > Unclassified | place: USA: California... | reverse complement strand
TTGCCCGAAGCAGAAACCAACACCAGTTCGTCAACCACATGCTTGTGCAGGTCGACCTTTTCGTAATTGGCATCACTCATGTCCTGGGGGTCAAAAGTCTCAAAAATAGTGGACTTCATAAATCCGGCTTTGACCGATTCGTCAACGGCCTCCTTGAGTTCGGCTATCGACCCGATTATGCGCTCTTCAGAGGCGTCCTCAGTTCTCCAAATAGGTAATGGTATGCCCCAATAGCGCGATCTTGAGAGATTCCAGTCATTCGCGTTGGCCAGCCAGTTACCAAAACGACCTTCTCCGGTAGACTTCGGCTTCCAGTTGATTTCTTTATTGAGCTCAACCATGCGCTCCTTCACTTGAGTCATCTTTACAAACCAAGAGTCAAGCGGATAATACAGCACCGGCTTGTCGGTTCTCCAGCAATTCGGATACGAGTGAACGTACTTCTCTACCTTAAAGGCTTTATTTTCTGTCTTTAACTGAATGGCTATCTCAACATCGACCGATTTTTCCGGAGCCTCATCGGCCTCGTAGTAGGCGTTTTTAACGAATTTGTGGGCATAAGGGCCCAGCTCTTTTCTAAAGCGACCCTGCAGATCTACTAGCGGAACCTTCTGGCCATTTTCGTCGAGCACCAACATGGGCGGAACGGGCGGATTGGCCTGCCTGGCCACTTGCGCATCGTCGGCTCCAAAGGTGGGGGCGGTATGCACAATTCCGGTTCCGTCTTCGGTGGTCACAAAATCGCCCAGAATTACGCGAAAAGCATCTGCTGGATTGTCAACAGGCTGAACGAAATCAAGCAGCTGTTCGTATCGTGCTTCAGCAAGTTCGGCTCCCGATAGTGACAAAAGACGTCTAAATGGAATCGTCTTTTGAGAAGACTCAAACCCCTCGATCTCTTCTGCTGAGGTTACCTCTGAGTATTTCGATCCAAATTGTGCAGACACTAAAGCCTTGGCGATAAGCACCGCAATGGGCTCAAAGGTGTATTGGTTATAGGTCTGTATCAGCTCGTATTCGATTTTGGGTCCGACGGTGAGCGCCGTATTTGACGGTAGCGTCCAAGGAGTAGTAGTCCAGGCCAAAAAATAGATAGGACCCGAGTAGGCTTGCTGCAGCTTTTCGGGCAGACTCGTTCTAACCGCTTTAAACTGGGCGGTCACGGTGGTGTCGGTCACGTCTTGATAAGTTCCGGGTTGGTTAAGCTCGTGCGAGCTAAGCCCAGTTCCGGCCATTGGAGAATACGGCTGAATGGTGTATCCCTTGTACAGCAATCCTTTTTGGTAAATCTGCTTGAGGAGCCACCAAACAGATTCCATGTATTTTGAGGTATAGGTTACATACGGATCGTTCATGTCGACCCAATAACCCATCTTTTCAGTAAGCTCATTCCAAACCCCGGTATACTTCATTACCGCCTTCTTGCAGGCCTCATTATAGGCCTCTACGCTAATGGTTTTTCCGATGTCTTCTTTGGTGATCCCGAGCTCTTTTTCAACGCCTAGTTCAATTGGAAGACCGTGCGTGTCCCATCCGGCTTTTCGGCTAACCTTAAAGCCCTTCATCGTTTTATAGCGCGGAAAAATATCTTTTAGGGTACGGGCCATGACGTGGTGAATTCCAGGCATGCCATTCGCTGAAGGCGGACCTTCATAAAACACAAATGAAGGCTCGTCAGAGCGCGTACTCATACTTTTTTCAAAAATGCGTTCCTTCTCCCAAAATTGAAGCACATCTTCAGCAATTTGGGGAAGGTCTAACTGCTTGTATTCGTTAAATTTAACACTCACTTCGACCGCTTCTTTTTAAGAAAAGCAAAAGTAAGCATTTGAGCGCCAAATCAAACCCAAACTATCTTCTAGTCTGAAGGCCGAAAACCACTTGCCTGGCTGGAGCAGCTATACCCGAAGAATAGGGGCGATAACGCTGGTCTAAGATGTTTTCTAGCGCAAGAAATAACTGCCACCTTCTCAGCTCATAGTTCATGCGAAAATTGACTGTTTGCCATGCGGGGCTGAAGGGTCTGCCCATTTCGTCTATGGCATACATGAAGTCTTTTGCGCGCTCAGAGAGTGCCAGTCGCTCATGCTCAATGGCTCCGTTGAACTGGCTGTCAGCAACGGCGCTGAATCGTCCACTCAAAAAACGAAGCTGAACCAATCCAAAAAACGGTGCGGCATGTCGCATATACGACTCTACCCCCTCTACGTCGGTTTCAATTCCACGGGTATAATTCGCAAAAGCCCGTGCCGAAAAATGACGACTCAAATGACTGTAAATCGCCAGTTCTGCTCCTACCACCTCAGCACTTGTCCCGTTTTGAATGGCCAAAACCTCGCTCATTATGCCTCTGTATTCGATTTGAGACTGTCCGTTATACACAAAAGGTCTTCGAATAAGGGCATCGTTTAGTCGTGAGTGAAAAAAGCTGCTATCTACCCACAGTTTTCGACCCCATCTGCGCCTTACCCCCAATTCTGCGGTAATCGCTTTCTCAGATTGCAGGCTCGGATTGGGCACTACCACACTTCCTGGCTCTGAGTCAAATACTTTTGATAGGTCATCAATATTTGGAGCCCTAAATCCAGTTGAAAGATTGGCCCTAAAATGCCAATGACGATCGTGGTCGTAGTTGAGTCCAAGAGAATAGGTGAGAGCATCGGTCTCAAACTGCTGGGTTCCGAAATCAGCCGTAAATGGGTTTTGCTCAAAAGCAATCGTACTATTTACGCGATTGTAGCGGGCGCCAGCATTGAACGTGAGCTCTTTAGAAAACGAATGTTGAATAGCCGCGTAAAGCGCCCAGGCTCCCCAATCTGATCGGTCGGGGTAACGAGAGACCAAAGTGTTTCTATCCGAATTTTTTTGATCCACGCTAAAGGCAGACGATCCGATGAAATTGTGGTCTAAGGCAACCCCATACCTAAACAAACTGTTTTCAGAAAGTATGCGCTCCGCGTCTAGTGAAACATTGATCACGTCTACTTTTTCTAGGGCTTGATTCAAGACAGGATCTCCGAAAGCACGATCAAAGCGAGATTCATTAAACCGCTGATAGGCCGCTGAAAATTGATGTCGGGTCTTTTCAGCTTCTTGGGTAAGTTTGTAATAGGTCATGAGCCACTGCTGAGGTCCGTAATACCACTCTGCTGATCTTGGTAGCCCCTTACGGGTTTGAATCAGACGATCGTAACGTCCGAAATCAGAGGTAGTATTGAAAAACAAACCCATTTGTTGGTGCCATTCCTTTGAAATGCGCTGACGCCCTTTTGCCATGAAGTGATACGAATCAAAGCCGCTTCCCACTTGCTTTTGAGGATCTTCATTTTGTACCACTCGATCTACTCCGCCTTCGGTCTCCACATAAAAAGTTCTGAGATACGAATCAGGCCCATCAGATCCCATTTTTAAATCGCCAACCGACATACGCGAAAAGCTAATAACCCCCGCAAACTTTGGGCTAATGACTTTATGAGAGACATGTACCGTGCGCTCAGAAGCAGCGGTAGCCATGCGCAGCGCATAGTCAGTCTGCTGCAAGGTCTCATTAGCCGACTCAAGTTCTTCGAGTTCTCGGGTGTAAAAATTCATTACACCTCCGATAGCGTCACTCCCTGAAATTACCGTTCCGGGGCCGTACAGAATCTCCGCTCTTTCTAGTGTAAATGGATCTATGGAAATAACATTTTGAATATTACCACCTCTAAAAATGGCATTATTCATTCGGATGCCGTCTACAGTTATGAGCACCCTGTTGGTCGCAAAGCCTCTAATCATAGGGCTTCCACCCCCCAACTGACTTTTTTGCACAAAAACTGCCCCCGTATTTTGAAGTAAATCTGCAGCCGTTTGAGGCTGGGTTAGGGCAATTTCTTGATCGCCAATTTTTCGAACGCGAACAGGCAATTTTCGGGCCACCTCGGCAAAGCGCGATGCTGAAATAACAATTTCATCTAGGCCCTCAGATTGTAAACTCAAATAAAGCGTTTCTCCATTTTCAATAGTCGATTTGAGGCGCTTGAGCACCCCATGGCCCATGTGTCTAAAAAACAACCATTCTTTAACAGCGAACCTATCGAGCTCAGCCTGACCGTTTGAACCGGTTGTGGTGAAGGCGCTTCTTGACTCGTTGTATATGATTACACCAGAGATCGGGTCGCCGCTCAAAGAATCTTTGACCACCACCTGTTGTGCGTAAACTGAGAGCCCCAAGGCCCACAACACCATCGCTGTTAAAAATCTCATCAAAAGATCGATTGAATGATCTCGAGCGATTTGGGAAATTTGAATCCGGCTATTTGAAAAGAAAAATACCTTAACAGCCCTTCTAAAACTTCTTGCCTAGTCGCTTTTGAAGCATTTATGCGCTTACCATTATCAAATTTCGTGCCTAAATAGTGATGAAGTAGCTCAGAGGCTTCTGTTGAAAGTGGGGTAAGGGCGTATTGTGATTTGGTAAACAGGCCCTGGCTCAAGTCAAACACTTGAGATGACTCATACGTCTTATCTGGAAAGCAGCCCATGAAATGAGCCAATCGCAACAGAAATAGGATGAGGTAATCTGGACCAACAGCTTCTGTCTCGAGCTGGTCAATTTGATCGGTCAAAAAACTATAAAGCTGCTGATCTTCTTGCTCTTCAGACAATAGCATTGAAAGAACCTCGGCCATAAACAGCGCCACATTCGACTTCAGCACATCGGCTGAAAATCCATTTGATGTAGCTACGGGCTTCGCCTCTCTGATCGCCTCAAGCTTTTGAGCTTTAGCCGAATACGTGACCACGGCATTTAAACGAGTAAGGCTCTGAAAATAAGAAGGCTTAAGCCCTGTTTTTTTGGGCTTAAGCACTCCTTTTATCATATACGATTGCAGGCCGAGCTCTCGCGTGTAGGCGCGAACAATAAGGCTAGTGTCACCATACCTTAGTCGGCTTAAAACGATGAGCTCTGTGTGTATAACCTGAGCGTTCAATACCTTAAATCACTCCTTGAGCAAGCATAGCGTCTGCAACCTTTACGAATCCGGCAATATTTGCTCCCTTAACATAGTTGCAGTAGCCATCTTCCTCCATCCCATAATGCGTGCATGCGTCGTGAATATCACTCATTATACTGCGAAGCTTAACATCGACCTCTTCACGTGTCCAGCTGATTCGCAGTGAATTCTGCGACATCTCTAGGCCAGATGTGGCAACCCCACCTGCATTAGAAGCCTTTCCAGGCGCAAATAAAATTTTGTGATCGTGAAAGAGGTGAATGGCCTCAGGCGTAGAAGGCATATTTGCTCCTTCAGACACGGCAATCACCCCGTTTTTGATCAGCTGATTGGCGTCTTCACCTGTCAATTCATTCTGCGTTGCGCACGGAAGAGCGATCTGGCACTTTACGTCCCATGGGCGCTTACCCTCGTGATAGGTTGCCTTTGGGTATTCTTTTACGTAGGTCATGATACGGCCGCGTTTGTTGTTCTTCAGGTCCATAACAAACGTGAGCTTTTGTTCGTCAATTCCGTCCGGATCGTAGATATATCCTCCTGAATCAGAGAGGGTAAGCACTTTTCCGCCCAGTTGCAAGACCTTTTCAGCTGCAAATTGGGCAACATTTCCTGAACCAGAAATGACCACATTTTTTCCTTCAATTGATTCCCCTTTAGTCTGTAGCATGCTCTGCGCAAAATAGACCGTGCCATACCCTGTAGCCTCAGGACGAATTTGCGATCCACCCCAGCTCAACCCCTTTCCAGTGAGCACACCGGTAAACTCATTTCTGGTCTTTTTATAAGCGCCAAAAAGGTACCCAATTTCTCTTGCGCCTACTCCAATATCACCGGCCGGAACGTCTGTATTCGGACCGATGTGTCTACACAATTCAGACATGAAGGCATGGCAGAAGCGCATGATCTCGTCGTCTGATTTTCCCTTGGGATCAAAATCAGATCCGCCTTTTGCACCGCCCATCGGAAGGGTAGTTAGGCTATTTTTAAATACTTGTTCAAAGGCCAAAAACTTCAGCACACTGGCGTTTACAGTCGGGTGAAAACGCAGGCCTCCCTTGTAAGGCCCAATGGCCGAATTCATTTGTATTCTATAGCCGCGATTCACATGAATTTCTCCTTTGTCATCTACCCAAGCTACTCTAAAAGAAATAAGGCGTTCGGGTTCGACCATTCTCAATAAAATGTTTTTACCGTGGTAAATGTCGTGTTGAACGATGTATGGAATCACCGTGTCAGCCACCTCTTGAACCGCCTGCAAAAATTCGGGTTCGTGACCGTTTCGACTGCGTACTTCACTCATGAAGTTATCGATTGCGCTTTGGGTATCTACGTGCATTTTTTGAACAATTAATAATACAGCTGCAAAATTATGCTATTTCTATGCTGAGAGGGGGGCAAAATTTTCAAATTCGCAAAAGATTTTGATTGAACCCTAAGCCCAAGGATGTGTATTTTTGTGGGTAGCTCAAAACGACTGAAATGCGCACCATTTTTTACCTAGAGACCTGCAAAACCTGTCAAAAGGCGCTTGAATTTTTAGCTCCTTCAAGCGACATTGAGCTCGTCGAAATCAAATCGAAAGGCATCTCAGAAAAAGCCCTCGATCACATGGCTAAATTGGCCGGAAGTTACGAGGCTCTTTTCAGCAGAAGAGCAGTCTTGTACCGACAGCGCAACCTCGCTGAGAAAACACTATCAGAACACGACTACCGTTCGCTCATTCTAGAGCATTACACCTTCTTAAAAAGGCCTGTTGTGGTCACCGAAGGCGCCATCTTTATCGGCAATTCGAAGGCCGTTCTAGATTCAGCCAAACAGGCTTTACATCAATGAGAAAGCGCATTCTAGCGCTTTTAGCAGCTCTAGGGGCTACCACCATTTACGGTCTAAATCACACCGTTGCTAAGGGGGTAATGCCCGACCTGGTGAGTCCGTTTGCCTTTATTCTTATGCGGGTGATCGGCGGATTCATCTTCTTCTGGATTGCCGCTATTTTTGCCCCCAAAGAGAAAATTGAGCGTGAAGACTTCAAGCGCATTTTCTTGGCGGCCGTTTTCGGAGCTTGTATCAACATGCTCTCGTTCTTTTCTGGGCTTGAACTCTCCACTCCTATCAACAGCGCGCTCATTGTAACCACTACCCCCATAACCACCCTTTTGCTTTCGATAATTATTCTAAAGGAGCAGGTGACCAAACTAAAAATCTCAGGTATTGCACTTGGATTCTTGGGGGCGCTCATGCTCATTTTAGTGGGGCAAGAGGTTAGAGGAGACGCTCCAAACCCCACCTTGGGCAATGCGCTGATTATGCTGAACTCGATATCTTATAGTTTTTACCTTATCATCATTCGATCGTTGATGTTGAAGTACAATCCGTTCACCATTCTCAAATGGATATTCACCTTTGCCATTTTGCTCAATACACCGATCACCTTGAACGCCTTTTTAGAGGTCGACTATGGCGCTATTCCCCTTTGGGGCTTTGGCACCATTGCCTTTGTAGTTATCGGGGTTACCTGCTTGACCTTTTTACTAAACGCCTACGCTATGACCGAGCTTAAGGCCTCCACTATAGGGGTATTCTCTTATGTTCAACCAGTTATAGGCATTTTATTTGCCATTATTGCGGGGCGAGACGCGTTGACTCCAGTTAAAATGGGCGCCACCATTTTGGTGTTTACCGGAGTCTTCATGGCGACAAAAAAGAAGCCCAAACCCACAGAAGTTTCGTAGTTTTAAAGCATACTCCTGTGCTATGAACTCTATTCCTGATGCGCTTAAAAGCGCCAAAATACCCGTAATAGCTGCCCCAATGTTTCTGGTTTCTGGGCCAGAACTTGTGATTGAATGCTGCAAAAATGGGGTGATCGGAACCTTTCCGGCCCTAAACGAACGCAGCAGCGAAGGCTTTGAGCAGTGGCTGATTACGATCAAGGAGGCCCTTGAGGCTCATGAAAAAGAAACAGGTGAAAAACCTGCTCCTTATGGGGTAAATCTCATCGTTCATCCGACCAATACACGTCTTCAACAAGACGTTGAGCTCTGCGTGAAGCACCGGGTTCCGTTGGTAATTACCTCGTTAGGAGCCATTTCGCTCTTGGTAGATGCCATTCACAGTTACGGCGGATTGGTTTTTCACGATATCGTAAAGAAACGCCATGCAGAAAAGGCAGCTGAGGCAGGGGTAGACGGGCTCATTCTCGTTTCTGCTGGAGCAGGAGGGCATGCCGGAACCATTAATCCAATGGCCCTTATCAAGGACGTCAAAAAGGTGTTTAACAAAACTATAGTGGTGGCAGGAGCCATTAGCACCGGTGAAGACATAGCTGCCGTTCTTCAAATGGGAGCAGACATGGCTTATATGGGAACGCGTTTCATCAACACCACCGAGAGTCGCGCCCAGAGCGAATACAAAGATATGATCGTCAACGCCACTGCTGATAAAATTATACACACGGCGGCGGTATCCGGAATCCCGGCCAACTTCATGCAACCCAGTTTAGATGCGGCCGGAATCAAACCCGAAGACTACAAGAAAGAAGGCAAACTAGACCCGGGGCTCGACATGAACTCAGAAGCTAAAGCCTGGAAGACGATATGGTCTGCGGGGCACGGGGTAAGTGCCATTGATGACATCCCCAGCACCGCTAAACTGATTGCGCGACTTAAATCAGAGCTATTTAGCGCCCTTGAAGCACAACAAAAACGCTTCGATTGGTTAAAATCGATACGCTAACTTGTGGCTCATTATAGGGTAGTGTACCTTTATCTTTAAATCGATTATTTCATGAAAAAGACCCTACTTTTTGCCTTAGCTATAGCCCTAGTGAGCTGTGGAGAAGGTCCAAAGAAAGAAGAGAGCAAAGGCTTTGAAATGTCTCGCGCCACTACCAAAGCGGCGACTAAAGAAGCGGTGAGTGTTCCGGTAGATCTGAACAACAAAGGTATAGGTCCCATAAGCTCTTACAGCTTTTCGGCTGATATAGACACGGGCTTATCGGAGCAAGGTAAAGGCCTCTACAACTCTAAATGTACCGCTTGCCACATGGCTAATCAGCGAATGATTGGCCCTGCACTTAGCGGAGTTTACGACAGAAGAAGCCCTGAATGGGTGCTGAACCTGTTGTTAAACACCGATGAAATGCTCAAGAAAGATCCCATCAGTATCGCGCTCTTGAAGGAGCACAACAATGCGATCATGAATAACCAAAATCTTTCAGAGCAAGAGGCCAAAGCCGTGGCCGAATACTTGAGAACTCTTTAAAGCAGCGCTATGCCCAAAAAGCCAATCTTTGGCGTAATTGGGGGTGGAAGTTTCGGCACAGCCCTAACCAAAATCCTCAATGACAATGGCTATATGGTGCATTGGTACGTTCACGAGCAGTCGGTAGCTGATGCCATTAATGCTACAGGAAAGAATCCGCATTATCTCAAAGAGGTTTGCCTAAAAACAGACCTGATTAAGGCTTCTGTATCCCTTAAAGACACCCTAACTGAAGTAGACATCGTTTTGTTGGTAGTGCCCTCAGCCTATGTGCACAACCTGCTCAAAGACCGTCCACTACTGCTCAAAGACCGGGTGGTATTCTCGGCCATAAAAGGGATAGTCCCTGAAACAGGCCAGGTTATTCAGGACTATCTGATGACCCATTGCAACGTGCTGGCCGACACCTTTGGCGTAATAGCGGGCCCGGCACACGCAGAAGAAATTGCTTTGGAGCGCATGTCTTATTTGACCGTAGCCTCTAGTGCCGCTCCTTGGGCGCTAATTCTTCAACAGGCCATGAGCAATCACTATGTTAAGGTAAATATCTCTAATGATACTGTGGGTACCGAGTACGCTGCCGTTCTCAAGAATGTCTACGCCATAGCCGCCGGAATCGCTGACGGATTAAATTTTGGCGACAATTTTCAAAGCGTACTCATTTCAAACGCTATTCGCGAGATGAAACGCTTTATTACGCGGATGCAGCGCCTCAAGAGAAATATTAACCAATCGGCTTATCTCGGGGATCTGC
>Ga0222714_10007450_pt1 | contig 10015 bp, 11 predicted proteins | sample C33_3DmetaG_FD_165048 | JGI IMG/M metagenome (GOLD analysis project Ga0222714, IMG submission 165048) | Estuarine water microbial communities from San Francisco Bay, California, United States - C33_3D | ecosystem: Environmental > Aquatic > Marine > Unclassified | place: USA: California... | reverse complement strand
GTAACTGAAGTGTAGAGATAATCAAGTAGTGGTAGAACGTTACGATGCCACCTACACAATTGATTTAACTGGACAATTGAAGGCAAGAACCAATCGTCATAAACTATTGAGCCAATTGTGACAGAGTACGAATCAACTAATGGTATAGCTACCGATAAATTACCACGTGGATCACTTCCACCATTCCAACCACTTGGTGCGACTTCGAGATATTTGCATTCGGTATTGCAATTTGAACTTGTTGATGTGAAGTTCAATCTAGAAACGTAGAATATGATGCCTCCACCTGGTCCGATGTCGCCGACCACGCATGTGCCGCCTTCAGCGCAGGGAAGTGCCGTTGCTCTTACAACTTTTTCGCTCGAAATTTGTGTGACGGAAACACTGACAAGGATTAAAACGACCGATACCAACCGCTTAAGAAGTTTGGCCATTGCGGTTTGAGGCTGGAGCGATGAAACCTGAAGCGGGTTTCTACCAACGTTCATATCTGAACCCTACCGTTGGTAGAGTTTTGTGTCAACCTTAAGATTTGAGGGCAATGGGTACGAATTCAAAGTATGAAACTCGCGAGGTCGTGAGGACTCGAATCATCGAGTCAACCCTGCATTTGCTGCTTGATCAGTCGCCCACTGATCTCACCGTGCGTCAAATCGCCCAACACGCCAAATGCCATCACCCCGATATCGCGACGTATTTCGGTGGAAAATTAGGCCTATACAAAGAGTTGCTACCGATTGTTGCAGAAGTAATCGCTACACGAGGACTGCCCCCAACGTTTGCGAAGCCATCTGCCGAGCTTGTTCGACTAGTCCGACTCACCGCTTGGTTTGATGAACAAGACCCGTCCTATTTCAGAAACACAAGCGAGCGCGTAATTCGTGACGCACTAACCAATATCTATGTTCAACAATTCAATCTGCCAATTGACGTTGCCCAACTGCTCGGGCAGCGTCTTATGGCTTTGGTCTTTACTGCAGTACTGCACCCTGGTTCGATCGGATTACAAGAACAGCAGTTTTCTGAACACTTTGCGTTGGAAATTAAGATCGCTCAACTTCTTGGTAAGCACGCATCTGCTTACCGCTGAAGTTAAATCCTGAACTGTGCCGACGTCCAGGTACCCAAGTCGGTTCCTGTTGCCGAGACTGCCTTAACCGCAATTGTCCAAACACCCCTTCTCAGGTTGGTGAACTGGCTACGAACTACTCCAGTAGAAGTTGGCGCAATCATCGACTTGCTAATGCTTCCACCACCAACTCGGCTAGCGACTACTTGGTACAAACGAACATCGGGGCTTGCAGAAATTCCTGCAGTTGAAACAGCAGCAGTAATTCCTTTTGCGCGAACACCAACATGAACTTCGCAGGCAAATGTTGCTGATGGGTGTTGTGCAACAGTTGATTTAATCGACTGCTTCAGTCGACCACCAATTGATGCGGCAACACACTGCGACTGGCTTCCACTCGTTGGCACCGTGCCGCCTGTAGTTGCAATAGCCATTGTCACTGTTGCCGTAGCCGTCTTTGAGCCGTCGTTTGCAGTCACAGTAAATACTGTTGACGAAATGGCAACCGTTGGAGTGCCGTAGATAATCCCCTTCGTCGGATGAAGAACAAGACCGGAGGGAAGCACTGGGCTAACAGTGAATGCCTTGCTCGCTGCTAGTGAACTTGATGTCAGCAGGGCTGTGTCAACAATTGCTCTACCCACTTGCCCATTGACGGTTTGTATTGCTGGTGTCAACTTCAATGGGCCTTCCACCACGATGCGAATCGTAGAAAAGCCATATTTTGCACCATCTGAGACCGTGATGATGTAGACACCCGAGCTTGCTGCATTAATCGGTGTTCCCGAGACCACACCCGTTGCGGTATTGATTGATACGCCATCAGGCAGTTTTGGAGTAACCGAGAAATACTTTGTTCCCGTAATGAGAGGGGCCGTAAGTGCCGTCGTTGCAGTGAGCGCTGTGCCCACCTTTCCACTTACAGATTGAGAAGCCGGAGTTACGGCAACACTTTGACTGGTTACTTCGGTAACTGTGAGTGTCAGTGTTGCCATCGCCGAAGTCGCACCGTCGGAGGCAACGATTGAAAACGTCGTTGCAGCCAATGAGACGGTTGGCGTGCCGCTGACTACACCTGTTGTTGAATTTAAGGACAGTCCCGCAGGAAGCGCAGGAGTAATGGTGAAGGTTTTAGTGCCAGCGATTTCGGTTGACACGAGCACGGTAGTTGCTGTCATTGCCTCACCTACCGAAACCGTTGCGGTTTGCGTGGCCGGGGCAAGCGATGGGGCCGCACCAACAGAGCCAGTTGCTACAGGAAGCGCAACTACCAAGGATGTCAAACCGACCAGTGCAATAACTCGAAGTAATTTCTTTCGCATTTAAGTCTCCAATCAGGGGGTGTAATCAACTTAGATTGGCGAAAAATGTCCTGCTTGCGTTGTTACGAACTTGTGACGAATTGCTTTGCCTCGCCAATTGCAAAGCGTCCAAGCGCCGGGCTGCGACGAAACTCAAAGTCACTCACCACCGAATTTGAGATTCCTGCACGAGAAACAATTGCTCGTGCAACATTGGACGCGGTGATTGCAAGCTGAGCGATTGGGCGTTGCCGATGACTGATATAACCAAGATCCACTTCAGTAATTGCAGTAGACCCGTACATTTGAAAAATATCGAGCGCAATCCCAATGTCGACTCCGTAGTCGTAATCAAGCCACAATCCACCAACAACGTTTCTTCTTGCGGCAAACATGCCAGACAGCGGTTGCGACAAAAAATTGAATGATGGGTGAAGGAGATCGAGCAACGGTCGAGCAGTCAGCGCTGTCACTCTTCCCTCTTCACCTTCACTGCCATTCACCCACCGCACAAAACCGCCCTTGACCAGTTGCACTCTGGGGTCCGACTCAAGAGGATCAAACATTTGCAGGATCTTTGCTGGTTCCATCTCGCCAAGGTCACCATCAACCCACGCGATCAAATCGCTGGAGCACGACACAAGTGATGCATAAATTGCATCCCCCTTGCCGTTGCTCCCACCAAATTTTCGACACAGCGTTCGGGTCGACACCACGGTCGCACCACACTCTTGTGCGATTTCGGCAGTTCGATCATTTGACCGGTCGTCGATCACCAAAACTTCACAGTCGAAATTAGACCTCTGATTTATCGCCATTTTCAGGGACAATACAACTGAGCCAATTGACTTGGCCTCATTCCGAGCCGGAATACAAATTGTTCGTGAGTAGTTCGCTGATGAGTTCATATGGAGAGTTTGGCAACTTAAAGTGTCAATAACTCCCACTAAAGCATCACACTCTGTAACGAAATTGACACGAGTCAGTTGATTCAGCCGAAACAGCCACCCACGCGACATGTGATTGATGGCAGACTAAGTGCGTGACTTACAAAGTGTTATTCATTGAGGATGATCCTTCGATTCGCCAGGTGATTTCCGCAGCTCTCGAAATTGAAGGATACGTTGTACACCAATTTCCAGACGGCGAAAGTGCAGTCGCAGAAATTGCTCAAGTTGAACCTGATGTCGCGATCATTGATCTTCGACTCCCTGGCATCAACGGATTAGAAGTTGTCCGAACCATTAGGCCAATGACGTACGCACCACTTGTCATCTTGACTGCTTTTGGTGATTCTCACGATGTCGTTGCGGCACTGGAAGCGGGTGCCGATGACTTCCTGAGCAAGCCGATTGCAAACAAGGAACTTGCTGCCAGAATTCGTGCCATTCTTCGCCGGAATCGCCCGCCGCTGAATGAGAATCCTGATACCAGTGATTTTCGATATGAAAATTTGGTGCTGTCTCCACTTCGACGCGAAGCATCAATTGATGGTGAGTTGATAGAACTCACCAACACCGAGTTCCTTGTATTGCTTGAGCTAATGAGAATTAGCCCAAATGCAGCAACCCGCCAGGATTTACTTGAAAAAGTATGGGGCTATGACTACCTCGGAGATTCCAGATTAATTGATATGCAGATTTATCGTCTTCGCGGCAAGCTTGCCCAGCACGGGCTGAAAGACCACCTCATCACCGTTCGCGGACATGGATTCAAACTTGCTAATTGACCTAATTAAGAACGCTCTCAATCGTGCAACATTACGAACTAAAGCAGTGCTGACTGGGTTGATGATTGCACTCTCTATCGCGGCATTCACGTCACTAGCAATCTTTCAGATTGCAGAGTCTTATTTGACTAATCAGCGAATTGCCATTGCAACAAGTCAGGTTTCTGTTGCATCACGGCTCGTTGCACAGGCAATTTATGATGGCAACACCCCTCTAGATTCGCTGCTCACTGCATCAAACACATTTCCAAATGCCCAGACTGCAATCCGTCAGAATAACGAATGGTTCGTATCAAAAGCTGGGTTTGACATAGATGAAATACCTAGTGAAATTGTCAACCTCGTCACTGAAGGCACTCCCGCAAGATCGGTAATAACCTTCGGAGAAAACCCCGCAATTGCAATTGCCATTCCTATTTTGATTAACGATGCAACCAGGTACCAATTTGTTGGTGTAGTACCGACTGACGAACTGCAAAGAACGCTCAGCCTGCTGCAGAACGTGCTGCTGGCTGGTGTCATCTTTTCATCTATTGGTGGCGCATTTGTTGGGTTCTGGCTGTCGCGTCGGGTTTCCGAGCCACTTCACAATGTAAGTGAGGCAGCGCAACGAATTGCATTTGGTGATTTAACCATTCAAATTGCTACCCCATCCGAGCCAGACCTTAAAAATATTGCCGACACCTTTAACTTTATGACCAAGTCGCTTCAGAATCGGATAGCGCGAGAAGCGCGATTCGGCGCAGTTGTAAGTCACGAACTTAAGTCTCCACTCACTGCAATACGCGGAGCAACTGATCTCTTGGATGGTATGCGAAACGAGTTACCGAAAAAAGCAACGCTGAGCATTGACATTCTCAACGAGAGGGTGCGTTACTTTGAGCGAATCTTGAATGACCTGATTGAAATCTCGCGATATGAATCGGGTACCGTGCAGGCAAATTTGGAAGAGTTGGCGATTCAACCACTGCTCAATGCTTTACTTAACCGTGATCAGCGTGCCCACATTCAACTCATTGACTCAAGCAGCAGCAAACACTCAATTGCTCTCGTTGATTCGAAACGATTTCAGCAGATATTTGAAAACCTGGTATCAAATGCAGATGCATACGCGCAAGGACTTAGTGCAATACGAATTGAAGAGAGTGACAAACAGATCATTATCCATTTTGATGACGCAGGAATAGGCATTTCGAAAGACATTGAAAATGTAATATTTGATCCATTCTTTCGAGCGCCCCAACATTCTGCGCACCCGGGTTCTGGGCTCGGCCTCACTATCTCCAAAGAGCATGCCAACATCATGGGTGGCGACTTGACGGTAGTAAAGAGCCCGGATGGTGGTGCACGTTTCAGCTTGTTTCTTCGGCGACCAGAGGACCTTTCGTGAACAGATTGCGCCACTTCTCGCTTGCTTTAGTGCTCCTCGCTTCTTGTGGATTAAGTGGAAATTCCTCAGTTGAGCTTCTTGACGAAGCCAATTACTCCGTTTCGATCTCCTCGCCCCCGTCAACGAACCCGCCGCCAAATCAACTCCAAGAAAGCGTCGTCATCTATCTCATTTCGGGCTCTGGTTTGCGAACTCAATCTCTAATTGTTCCATCGCCAATCACCGCAGAAGCCGTAATTACCGCGCTTAATGGACCGTTCGATGAAAATGTAACGGCACGGGGTTTGCGTACTGGTTTCTATGAATCCTCTGATTTGATCACCAACGTTTCAACCGTTGGGTCAGTTGCAACGATTGATTTGAGTGAATCGTTTAATGAGCTACCAGGCGATGAACAACTGCTCATACTTGGTCAGATTGTGCTGTCAATTATTGCCAATACCGATATCACTTCAATCAATTTCACGAGCAATAACATCGCGATCAAGATTCCCAATGCGAACGGAAAACTGATCCAAGGCTCTGCCATAAGAGCCGATTTTGTTGATCTTGTCACACGATGACAAGGCCCTGCTGCTAAGACATACGCGCCGAACTTCCACTAAGGTTCGCTCGTGAGCGTTTCATACATGCTGTTCAGGGATTACAACTGATGCCTATCTGGATTTGGCTTGGGGCTGCAGGGATTTTGCTAGTCGTTGAAATGCTGACTGTCAACCTGCTTTTCGCCTCCCTAGCATTTTCGGCCCTACTCTCCGCAGGTGCAAGTGCACTGGGATTTGAGATTGTCGCTCAAGGCATTGTGTTTGGAATAGGCGCCGCCTTTTCAATCCTGCTCTTGCGACCATTTGCCCTGCAACATCTCAAGAAAAAGCCGGATAATTATGCAACCAACGTCGATGCACTGATCCAGGCGGCCGCATTTACGTTGAGCGTTGTTACTGAACGCGGCGGATTGGTGAAACTTGCTGGTGAAACGTGGAGTGCCCGCAGTGCCGCTGGAGAGATTCCACATGAATCAGAAGTAGTGGTTGTTTCCATTGAAGGTGCCACAGCAGTTGTCAAACAAAAGGAGTGAGTGAATTTATGATTTCCTACGGAGTGCTTGGTCTTCTCATTTTGATTTTTGGTGTTGTTCTTACGCGTGCAATACGCATCATTCCACAAGCAAGCGCCGGAATAGTTGAGCGGTTAGGTCGTTACCACCGCACGTTAAATGCAGGTTTGGTCATCATCATTCCTTTCGTTGACCGACTTCGACCTTTGCTCGACATGCGCGAGCGAGTTGTATCGTTTCCTCCACAACCCGTAATTACCGAGGACAACCTCGTCGTCTCAATAGACACGGTCATCTACTTTCAAGTCACTGATCCAAAGTCTGCTCTTTATGAAATTGAAAACTTCATTCAAGGAATCGAGCAGCTCACCGTCACCACACTTCGCAACGTTGTCGGTGGACTTGATCTAGAAGCAGCACTCACTTCTCGAGACTCAATCAATGCGGCTCTACGTGGAGTGCTAGACGATGCCACCGGCAAATGGGGTGTCCGCGTAAACAGAGTAGAAATTAAGGCGATTGATCCACCACCGAGCGTGCAGGAGTCGATGGAAAAGCAGATGCGCGCAGAACGCGACAAGCGGGCCGCAATCTTGACAGCAGAGGGAGAAAAGCAAAGCCAAATTTTGACGGCAGAAGGCGCTCGTCAGGCCGAGATATTGCGCGCCGAGGGTGACGCCCAAGCAGCCGTTCTCCGTGCCAACGGTGAGGCTGCCGCAATCAAACTTGTGTTTGATGCAGTCCATGATGCCAACCCCGATGAGAAAGTTTTGGCATACCAGTATCTGCAGCAATTGCCCGCAATAGCCAACGGAACAGCGAGCAAGATTTGGATCATTCCCGCCGAACTAAGCGGTGGTGTCGAACAGATCGTAAAAGCGTTCAAATCTCAGTAGCCCCTAGTCCCATCAAACAGAAAAGACTGTCCAGGGATACAGTTGGGTTATGTCTGAGCACACTTCTCGACGAGCGTTTATTGCGGCTACTGCAGCGTCAGTTGCGTGGGTATTCACCGGTCGGCAAGCACATGCATCAATTTCAATTGGCTCCCCATGCAAGGTTGCTGGCCGCGAGCGAACAGTAAACGGGGTCACCTTCGTTTGCCGAAAAGAGAAAAGGCGATTGGTATGGCGTCGCAAGAAATTCCCAACTGTCAGCCAAGTAACGACTGAGCGTGTATTGGAATCCGCAAGTCTGGCAATTGGTGAAACAAAAATCGTCAATGTGCTCGTTGCTAACGGTGGCACCACGGGCGTGGTGCTCACGCGCACCGAATCGGGAGTCACTGCGCTGCGAGTTAATTGCTCGCACCAAGGCTTTCCCGTTAATCGCGTCAACAACGTACTCGAGTGCGATTTACATGGTTCACAGTTTGATCCCGTAACGGGCGCAGTGCTTACTGGCCCCGCCGTGAGGCCATTACTCCGATACGAAGTATCAGAGTCAAGCGGCGGAATTTACGTCACGATTCGACCGAACTAACCCGTAAGGAGAAGCCATGAGCCGACATGCACGCACTATTCCCAGTACGCACACGGGAAGCCTTCCTCGCCCTGATGACTTAATCCAAATCATGTGGGCAGTTGGCGACGGTATTCCTGTTGACGCCACGGCGTTAGACCAACGTGTTTGCTCTGCAATTGATGAAGTGGTGCGCAAGCAAGTTGAAGCCGGCGTATCCATTATTAATGACGGCGAAATGTCAAAGCCGTCATATGCAACATATGTAAAAGACCGTCTGTCGGGTTTCACCGGCGAATCGGTGCAGTCTTATTTCTTTGAAGACCTTGTCGACTTTCCGCGAAGCGCCGAAGCAGTTGCAGGCAACCCAGGCAGACGCAAACGCAGTGCCCCTGCATGCACATCGCCAATTGAAGTAATCGACAAAACTGCAGCCGTAAAAGACATGACCGAACTGCGACGTGCAGCAACAGCGAACAAACATGAACAGATCTTCACGAGCGCGGCTTCGCCGGGCGTGGTCTCGCTGTTCTTTGGCAATGAGTATTACAAGACCCGAGAAGAGTATGTCTTTGCAATTGCCGAAGCGATGCGTTTTGAATACGAAGCCATTGCCGCCGCTGGTGCCGTGGTTCAGGTGGACTGCCCCGACTTAGCAATGGGTCGACACAGCGCATATGCCAAACAGTCGAAGGAAGAGTTCCGCGCCACGATTCGCACCAACATCGAGGCTTTGAATCACGCCGTGCGCAATATTCCTGCAAACCAACTGCGCATGCACCTCTGTTGGGGCAACTACCCCGGCCCCCACCACCACGACATTTCCATTGCCGACATCATCGACATCGTGTGGACAGCAAAGCCGCAAACCGTGTTATTTGAAGGCGCCAATCCACGTCACTCCCACGAATGGGCAGTGATGAAAGAACTTGGCGTTCCAAAAGACAAGTTCATTTGCCCCGGAGTCATTGAGCCACAGTCCAACTACATCGAACACCCAGAAGTTGTTGCACAACGCTTAGAGCGCTGGGGCGAAGTGGTTGAGCCCGATCGATTGCTCGCCGGTGTCGATTGCGGATTCTCGGTTCACGTTGGCACAACAACCATTGACCCTGACGTGGTGTTTGCAAAACTTGCTTCGCTTGCTCAGGGTTCAGAGCTCGCTGCAAACCGATTGTTTAAGTAACTCGGTAAACACAAAAGCCCGACCCAGTTTTCACTGAGTCGGGCTTTTGCTTAATTCTTCCGCTTTCGCAGAAACAGATAACTAGTTGTCATCCTTAGGCTGATAGAGCATTCCGATCATGCCACCGTAAACGAGGTGCCATATCAAGATGCCAAATGGAAGTTTCCAACCATCAGGTCCGTCTAACAAGAAGAGGCCGTAGCCCTGCTCGGCAACATATGCATAAGGAACAAGCACACCAGCACTGATGATGGTCATGATGATTCCGTAGATAAGTCCCTTCGCAACGTGACCCTTCACTGGAATTTGCTTGTGCGCAAAAATACCAAACAACATCGCAAAGACGATGCCGTTTACGAAGTGAAGTGCCTGACCTGAGAAGAACAACCAACCAGCATTCGTACCAGCAACGGTGAAGTCTGCGTTGAAGTAGCTACCCCAGCTTGGGCCATTGATACCGAGTGCCAAAGCACCGTTATACATTGGCCAAGGAAGCGTCGGAAGACCGAACGCTGGAAACACGTAGCCGAAGTACGTGCCGAGTTGGGTTGCGATCAAACCAATGACGGCGAGGCCGCCTACTGGATGACTCTCAACCCATTTGTGCCAACGCTGCGAGGCGCTAGGCGCAAGTGAATTACCCATTTTGAATTACCCCCATATGTTCAAGCCGGCGATTGTCCGACTAACGGACAAATTACCACAGAGCGGACTACCTATTGAGGAACCCTAAATCCAAGTAATCCCCAATGGAAACCGCCTATTGGGGTGGTTGATAGTCGATATTGCGGTCCACATTCATGTACACATCAATACCGATTG
>Ga0222714_10007448_pt1 | contig 10016 bp, 5 predicted proteins | sample C33_3DmetaG_FD_165048 | JGI IMG/M metagenome (GOLD analysis project Ga0222714, IMG submission 165048) | Estuarine water microbial communities from San Francisco Bay, California, United States - C33_3D | ecosystem: Environmental > Aquatic > Marine > Unclassified | place: USA: California... | reverse complement strand
TGCCATATGATTATAAATATATATTAATATCCGTATTTGTCTTTATATAAATTACTAATTTGTTTTAATTCTGACGCTGTTAATACCCTCTCATACATCAAAACCACAGCAATATCACCTATCCATGGATAAGCATTTGTTCCTTGAGGAGAACCGTTTGGTTCATTTCCTATAGCAAAATCGTATAATGGATTGGTTATTAATCCATTTGTTAAATTTGTAGCAGCATAACAGTGAAATCCTGCATTATACATAACATATGTATCTTGATTTACTTGAACACCATCTACATACAATGTATCTCCACTTCCATCTTGATGCCATGTATTTCCTGTTGTATTTTGATATAAATCAATATAATTTTCACCGTCAGCATTTCCTACTAATTTTCTCCATCCTCCAGATACCGTACTTCTAGCAACTACAATAATCGTGTAACCTTGTCCGAGTTGAATTGTTTTTAAATCTCTAGGAAAATTACTTCTATAGATTTTATTGCCATTACCAGTACTATTACCGTTAAAATTACTAAATCCTGTATCACTGTTCCATGTAATATTGCCTTGTATAGTAAAATCATTGCCTCTGCCACTTAAATCTCTCCATATATTACTTCCGCCTCTTGTATTGAATTGTCCATTAGGACCATATACAAATCGTGATTGATAATTCAATGCTTGTATTTGTGGATTTTTATATAATATAAATCCATCAGCAGCAAGTCTTGATGAACTACATCCGCCGGGATATAAATATGGATTTACATAATAGTCAACTGAGTTTATGGTAGTAGATAAACTTGCTGGTTGCCATACTCCAATTGTTTTTCCTGAGTTTGTAAGACCTACGCCACCTGTCCAAGATCCTGTAAAATCATATTTTTCTATATTTGCTAAATAATCATTCACCAATACGGTTCCCGGGCTAATAAAATAATCAAAAGTAAATAATATAGTTACGCCTATTCCTATACTTGCAGTTGGAACTGAATTACCGTGATAATGACATCCTAATCCGCCCAAATCATATCTATAAACAACATCTGTTGGTTTTATAACATAACCACCATAACTTCCGCTTCTAATTCTACTAAATATTCCTGCTCCATTATTATCAAAAGTACCTTCTGTAATTTTAAAATAATTTGTTGTTGGTCCGCCATTATAACTAGCCTCGTCACTTGAATCTAAATATAATATCAATCCTTCCGTAGGAGGAACTTCGCTTATTTTTGAAACAGTTGAATACTGTCCTCTTTTACTTAATGAACTTATAACACTCATATATGTTTCTGTATTCCTAATTTATATAATGTTGATACTTCATCTGCAGTTAATGCATGGTCATATATTCTTATTTCGCCAAAATATCCTTTGAAATTTGTAGTTGCACTTCCTGAATTTACAGTAGTAGAATTTGTACCTATAACAATTCCTCCTCCTCTACTTGTACTTGGTTTTGTCCACATAGGAGTGGATAAAGAAGATGAAACTCTGGCTCCTAATTGAGTTCCATCCATGTATTTTTCAATATAATTTTTATATGTTCCATTATTACTATATACAACTGTATACATATGCCAACCAGCAGTATTTAAACTTCCATTTTGTGTAGAAATTGTAGTTCCGCTTGTGTTATTTAAGAGAAACGCAAAAAATCCAGATGTGTCAGTAGTTCCTTGTAAAATTACAGTAATTCCATTATTTGATGTATCTGTGTAAGAAAACAACCTCGTTTGACTATTTGTTGCATTAGCTATTTTATTCGCCCAAATAACAATACTAAAACTTTTACCTGTAGGTAATAAATTAGAAGCAATATTTGCGTCCAATATTCTTATACAATTATTTGCACTAGCACCGTCAAAATAAAATGTATTATTATGAAATACTGTAGATGTTACATAACTTCCATAAGTTAAATCGCCATTATTATTGTTTCCAGTTAAATCAATCAAACCTCCACCGGTCCCAACTGTTACACCTCTTGTTCCACCAGGACCAGCATAATTTGTCAAATGATTTTTTGCTTCTAATTGATGATTAACTGCAAATTGTGTATTTTGTGTATTATATTCGTATGTAAATGATCTAAAATGTCCAAGATTTGTTGCTGCTTGTGTTGTAAATGTACCAAATATTCTATACCAACCGCCAGGATATGGTATTCTATTTGCGGCAGACCAAACGCCACCTTGTGCTATTAAATATGATGATGCAGTATATTCATATCTATATAAAAAATTTGCATCACCATAATCATTGTTTAAAACTTTATAAAATGCACTATAACAGTAAGTCGTTGATGGAGAAATTGTTACATTTTCTTGATAACTGAAAAGATTTGGACAACATTGATTTCCCGAATTATTATTATAATATCTATTTATAGACGCAGTTTGAACTCCGTTTGGTGTCCATATTCCTCTATATGAAGCAGTATCAGGAAAATATGCAGAATAATCACTAGAATTAGGATATCTCTGTGTAAACAAATTGGTGGTTGGTTCACCTCTAAAACAATTGATATCGTATGGATCGTAATATAACTTTAAACTCATGATATTCCTAATTCATTAAAGTTTTGTGCGAATGTAGTTCCTAATTTGGCTCTACTCATTTGTTTATTATAAGCATATGTTTGACTTCTATTAGTCATATTCGCAAATACTATATTATCGTAATATAATATTGCTGTAGTTGCTTGACCATAATTAGGAAGCACCATCCATGTAACATATTTTGTTCCGAATCTAAATGCATTATTACCGCAACCAGAACTTAATCCTTCTCCTGTTAACATTGCACTATATTTTGTCCAAGTAGTGGGATATGCACCTCCACAGTTCAAATAATATCCATATGTTCCACCGGCTCTACCATTAGATACAGGAGTTCCCGCAGGTAAACTACCATAACTCCAGGTCAAATTATTATTTACACCGTCAGTTGATAAATATAATGTATTTCCTGTTCTTGTTCCAAAGTAAATTGTTGGATTTCCAAATCCAAATCTTGTATATGTCCATGGTGTATAATATTTTGGATCTGTCGCAGGATAAAATAATATATTTTTAAAATAATATGTATCACCTGTAGAAGTAAAACCTGATGCATCTGTAAGTGTTATGGTTGTATCGCCATTATTTAACGGCGAAGCTAATGTAGTATTTCCATAACCACCATTATTTCTTAAATCTATAAAATTGAAATCTTCATCAAAACAAGCAAGACCGGAATAACCTATACTTTGAAGTGTTCCAACAGATTTAAAATATGCACTTAATAAATAAGTATCTCCTGTGTTAACTGGTATATAGATACTTCCTAAATAACCAGCGTTTCCTATATCATAAAAACAATAAGAACCTTCATAAGAACCAGTTCTGCTTATGCCTTGAGAATTTATATTATAATTTGTACCAAATTCAGCATTACCGTTGACCATTAAGTTTGCTAAACCTGATTCTGGATCAATAGAAACACGGTCGTCAAAATTATATCCTCTGGTATAAAATATGTTATTTGTAGAACCTGATATGATATTCATATTATAACATTAAGTATTATCCTACCCAGTTAAAATCTAAACTATCACTTGCACTGTCCCATTCAATTCTCCATTTTGCAGTACCTGTTGTAGCCGCACCAATTTCAAATCCACCTGCTCCAGTTGCACCTCTAGTTCTGATTCTTCCTTCAACATCCAACTTTTGTCCAGGTACAGTAGTTCCTATACCAACATTGTTACCTGCACCTTGAATATAAACTAATCCATTGTTAATGTTTAACTTACCATCTCCAGAACCAGTGTCATCAATTCTGATGTAACCAATTCCGTTATCCATAAATGACGCAAAAAATCCTGTTCCATCAGAATCATAGATGATCACATCTCCGCCACCTGCTACAGTCAAATTTGAATTTACTCGCAATATACCAGAAAAATAACCAGTTCCCATTACTTGTAAAGTATATTCTGCAACCTGTCCATTATTAATCGATAACCGTTTATTTGCACCATCAAACCAAGCTATGTTACCTCCTCTACCATCACCGACATTGAAATTTCTAAATTGAGTTTGTCCGTCTTGATATCCACGGAAATTAATCCACATATCTGCTACATCATTGACATTATAAGCAGTATTTAATGTATTAGCATTTGTAGGAGAAACATATATGTAATCATTAAATAGTGTTAGATAACCAGCTGCAGTTCTGAATGAACCACTTAAGATACTAACATTGCCGGAACCATCAATCGTCATTCTTGTAGAAATATTTGTTGCAGCTGCGGTATTTGTTCCTGTTCCGAATGCAATACCACCGTTATTATTTCCGTTGAATTGTATGAATCCCATCCATGTACTATCAACTTTCTGTTGAATTCTATATCCAGCAGTTTGCCAATCAACTCCGGTTGAAACTCTCGTATTATTAATGTATAATAAGTCTAAATTACTTGTAGAAGTTGACAACTTTAAAAATTCGGAACTATTACTTCCAGTTGTTCCTAAATTAGCTGCACCTATATCTAACTTTGATGTTGGTGTAGTTGATCCTATACCAACTGTTCCGCTAGCATAAATGTTACTTGCAGTAAGATTTGTCGTATTTAAACTTGTTAAACCAGCGATAGTTGTTGCAGTTCCGCCTAAAGAAATTGCAGTAGATCCAATTGTTAATGAACTATTTGCTAATTTTGCATTGGTAACATTCGCATCAGCAATTTTTACAGTAGTTACTGCATTATTAGCTATTGTAGTCGCATTTCCAGTAGAAGTTACATCTCCGGTTAAATTAGCATTTGTTGTAACTGTAGATGATAATAATGCATAACTTGCACTTGTTACCGTATTTGATCCAATAATTGTAGCAATATCATTGCCAGCTAATTCTTGAACAACCCCTGCGCCTGCACTAATTCTTCCTAATACTCTAGAAGTAGTTAAATTTTGAATTTTTGCATATGTAACATTTGCATCAGCAATTTTTACAGTAGTTACTGCATTATTAGCTATTGTAGTCGCATTTCCAGAGGAAGTAACATCACCTGTCAAATTTGCATTTGTAGTGACGGTGGCAGCATTACCACCAATACTTAAATTTGGAGCACTTGTTGTTCCTAAATGTATTGCTTGATTTGTTCCAATATAAGCATTATCGCTATGATAAAAACCTGATGGATTGTTAATTAAATTAAGCATTTCTGCAATATTTGCAGATGTTCCTGATACATCAGCTCCAGCAGCATTTTTAATAGCATATGTTACAGTTCCCCCAATATTTATAGCCGAACTATAACCGTTAACACTTCTTGATGTAGTTCTAACATAATAATTTTTTCCACCACGAACATAAACTACAACACCATACCAATTCGTTGTAGGTCTCCAAACACCTAAAAGTGATCTTTCTGCACTATCATAAAAATTATGGAACACTCTATGAAAATATGGTTGGTCAGTCCATCCTTGGCCTCTAACTTCACCATACATACTATGCACATTATATGCAGCAGCACCACCTTGATTTACTTCATCTATACTAAATGAATGATGCCAAGTACCATCTGTTCCTGGAGGACTGTCTATTGCAATTGGATAAAAACTTGCAGTTGATTGCGCAGAAAAATTAATTGTATATTCACGAAGAGGATAAGCTAAATAACCACCTTCAGTTAAAGAATTTACTGTATAATTATTTGCAGGATTTAATGCATTTGCATATGATGCAGTTGTAGCTGTTCCTGTTAAAGCTCCAACAAAATTTGTTGATGTTACACTTGTTAAACCAGCGATAGTTGTTGCAGTGCCACCCAAAGAAATTGCGGTAGAACCAACAGTAACACTATTACTTGACAAAGATATTGTAAATGCAGTATTACCACTTTGATTTGCAGTGAATGTTCCGGCAGAAATAGTAATTCCTGATCCTGATGCGAATGATAATTGTCCGTTGTTTACATTGTTTGCTGTAGTAGCTGTCGTTGCAGTTAATGCGTATGATGCACTTGTTGCACTCGTAGCACTTGTTGCATTTACCGCATTAGATGCCCAACTTGCAGTTCCTAAAAATCCAACTGCGTTACTTATACTAGAAGTAAAACTACTAGCACTAATATTACCTTGAACATGTAATTTTGCAAATGGCAAAGTAGTACCTATACCAACGTTACCGTCTGCTTTAATTCTAACTAATCCATTTACTCCTGCTGTAGCTTTTTCTACATGTAAATTCTGACTTAAAACTGTTGCACCTCCTCCATAATTTATATAACCAGGATTAGGAGACGCACCATTATAAAAATTTAATTGATCACCACTTTGAATTTTTACAACATAATTTGCATCATATGTTCCAAACACTATTTCTCCTCCACTACCTGCTCTTACATCTAATTTGCCAACAGGATTTGTGGTTCCAATGCCTACATTACCACCTAAGAATAATGCAGATGCAATGGATGTAGAACTTGTTACATACAATTTGGCTGTAGGATTATTTGTACCAATACCAACATAATTGTTTCTAACTACCAAGTCATCTTGACCATATTGACCTGCTACGATTCTATCATCAGCAAATACTTCTAATACTGGCAATCCAGCACTATTGTTGACGCTCATCAAACTGTCACTTAAATCATCTACAACACTAAATAATGTTCCGTTAGTTCCATCTGCTCTTATTAATGTTGCGCCTGCAGTGGTTGAATTTACATGCAGTGAAGCAGTTGGACTTGTTGTTCCTATACCAACTAAATTTTTAAAATAATTATTTCCGCCTTGAGCAAACGCAACATCAATATTATTCCAAGAACCAAAAGTTATACCGTTAGTCCCTTGCAAATTCATTGCTCCGGCAGATGAATTTAAGAACGTCCCACTGTTCCAAGCAGTTGGAAAACTGTGAATTGTATGTATATTTGTTGATGTGCTGTAGAATCTTATTCTGCCATATTGTGCAGAACCTGCTCCGTGTCTTACAATTATTCCTGTGTCTGCAGTAGAGTCTCCAATATCAGCATTTCCTACTACATTTAATTTTGTAGACGGACTTGTTGTTCCTATACCAACATTACCATTATTATCAATACGCATTCTTTCACTTGCAGAACCACCATTAGATGTTCTAAATGTCATGAAAGTATTGCCTGAATTACTTCTTGCAGAAATTGTAAAAATTCCACCAATGGAGTCATAATTCAAAAATCCAGCATTATCAGTAGGATCAGAATATGTTCCCGCAGATCTTATTCTTATACTTCCACTTACATCAAGACTTTGTGCAGGACTTGTAGTTCCTATACCAACATTACCTGCTGATGTAATTCTAAATTTTTCTGCAACTGCACCATTTAATCTTGTAGAAATAGCAAAAAATCCATCAGATGAACTATTATTTGCTTCATTTCCTGATTCTAATATTGCAAATGTTCTTTGTGATGCGTCATATGTAGTAATTGGACTTTCAAGAATTGCAAATCTTAATTGGGATTTTACTAAAGAATTAGCAGTACCATCGTAATTATTAAAATTGCTTATTGATAAACCGGTAAATGCAGATGTTTTTACACCAGAATAAATTTCCGTTTTATATACAGGAGTTGTTATACCTATACCAACATTTGTTCCATTATCGTAAATCAAACTATTACCTAATTTATACCCAGCAGTAGCTTTTGGAACATAATTTGATGTAAGATCGGCTTGATTATCAGGACCTGTAAGAATTTTACCATTTACACTGCTTCCGCTTAAAAAGAAATAATCATTTGTACCGTCCCATAATATTGAACTTAATGTTCCACTGCCGGTATCATACATTTCTATACCAGCATATCTTTGATATGGACTTAAAGCATTTAATGTTAAGATATTATCGGTGACAGTCAAAACACTTGAAGTAATGTAAATATTACTTGCACTAAATATATTTGTAGCTCCATATACAGATAAATTACCATTTATCGTTGTAGCACCATTAAAAGTAGTTGCACCTGCAAATGTATTATTTCCACTTAAATCCGCTAAATTGGGAGATTTTATTCCTACAGAAGAAGTCAATGGAGAATCTATTATCAAACCAGTTGCTGGAGAAAGATCAATATTATATCTTAATAAAGCTTGACCTGTATCTTTTACAAATTGAACACGACCTGTACTCGGTGTTATGATTACATCATTTGGCATATTATACTATAAATAGAATAACTATTAAACTAAAATAATTTATTCTATAATTAAATTATCCAAATTTAACCCACAACATTTAACCTTGTGGTCTAATATATCTTGTAAATCTATCGTTCCATCAATAGTTAATCGTTTTTCTGATAACACTAAATTGTTGTTTTCATCATAAAATGATAATAAAACAACCACATCATTTGGAAATTTTGAGTCATTTATAATACTTTTAACCACTTTTTTAACTTTATTCATAAATTTATTTTACATAATAAGCACCATAATTGAAATAATCAGTACTAGAACCATCCCAGAAAGGTCCATCAGCATATCCTCCGCCGGAACCACCTCCCCAGAAATTTCCTGACCAACAATAACCATACCAAAACGGTGTATTTCCATAAAAAGTTGCACAATTACCGCCAGAATTTGCATCTTGATCTACATCATATGCGGTAAACGAATACCCACCCGCTATATGATACGAATATAAACCAGGATTATTTGCGCCTAATTCTAAGCTGAAATTTGCAGCTCCTTGCCATGCATAGGTTGCGCTCCATCCTGTCCAAGTCCATTTTGCTCGTTTTGAATGAAAACCTGTTTGTCCTAATTTTACACCTATATTTGATGATACTATTTCAACGAACTTTCTTTGTCCGGATGCAGCTGTAATACTATTCCATTTACTTAAACCAACCCAAAGATTGAAATTTGATGGATTTGTTCCTAAACCATAATTACCTAATGTAATAAATCCAGTGGTAGAAGCTGCATATGTTCCTGCAGTAGTTCCAATATTACCTGTATTTAATCTATTATTAGCAACAAGAACCCAACCACCGCCGTCATAATCCATATCAATCCAATATAGATCTACAGAACCGTCAACGGTTAACCAATACCAACCTGTCGTTGCATAAGCATAAGCATCTTTAATAGCTTTACCACTTGTTGCAGGATTATTATATGAACCCAAGAAATTTGGTGTTTCTTTTACCCATATACTAAATGCATGTGGTGCTCCTGTTATTGCGTTTGGAGGATAATCATTACCATTTTGAGCAACAGGAACAATATCCCTATAATGAATTGTTCCTCCCAAATTTGTAAAACATCCTAATCCCCAAGGTGCGTCTACTTGATCTGATGCGTTAAATCTATGGCCAGCAATCATTGACCTATCTTTGTTTGCGTCTTGAGCACCGTCATATTCACCAAATTTAAATAAAATCTTGGTTCTATTAGCAGAATCTAAAACTGGGTCTGATATAGCATTATTTGTTACATCCAACGATTTTACTCTACTTCCAGAATATGCGGCAATTGATGTATCACTGCCATTTGCAGCCCAATTTAATCCCGCAAAGAAACTTGCCAATGAAGTACATTGTAATTGACCTGTATTTGTATAGAAAATATTTGTTTGATTTGCACCGTTATATTTTAACATCATCTGACTCATCGGTGCATAAGCCCATAATGCATTTTTGTAATCGGTTGTAAATGGAGTTCCTGCTGTAGTGTTTAATGAACTACTATCTTCCCATATACCTGTTGATTGAAATGGATTTAATGGAGCACCCCAAGGATGATTTGTCGCATTATCATAAGCTTCATTGTTATCATATATTGTTCCTACATGCATCCATCCACCCGCTTCTGTTTCTAAATCACAGAAAGTAAGAACAGGATCACCAGTATAACCATCGGGTTTAATATAATAATATCCAGATTTTGCATTTGGAATTGCGGTTTTTATCGACAATGCAGATGTTGCGGGATTATTAAACGACCCAATTGCATTTTTTGATTTAATTGA
>Ga0222714_10007445_pt1 | contig 10020 bp, 8 predicted proteins | sample C33_3DmetaG_FD_165048 | JGI IMG/M metagenome (GOLD analysis project Ga0222714, IMG submission 165048) | Estuarine water microbial communities from San Francisco Bay, California, United States - C33_3D | ecosystem: Environmental > Aquatic > Marine > Unclassified | place: USA: California... | reverse complement strand
GGTATTGAGTTGCAAACGAGATGAGAATTGAATTTCATTATCTAAGCGCAAAACAATGCCGCCGTAATAAAATTTTACAGGATCGCCGATGTGATTAACAAGCGCTGGAGTAATTCCAGTAAAGCTTGCAGGATATTTAATAGTTGGCCTAAATTTAAGAGACTTGTATCTTTCTGAATCTCCGGCTTGAAGATTAGATTGCTTATAAACCAACTCAGGAATAGAATCCTTTCTGCTAATAAAGGCTTCTAATGGGCTAGTAATTTGGTATAGTTCATGTCCAACATTTGTGCCAATTGTTGTAACTGTATCAATTACTATTTGATGGTTATTTTTAACTGCCTGGATAGTTTCTCCTAAAACTACATGAGAATGAATGGGATTCCGGTATTTGCTTGAAGCAATAGCAACTTTTAAATCTTTACTAGATAGCTCAGCTGACTGTAAATAAATACTTTTTTTATTAATGTTATAAATCAAATCTTCGTAAAAAGAATCTTGAGCTGAGTTTCCTTTTTTAGAATCAAAAGCAGAGGGTTTTGGTAAATCTTTGCGAAAAAAGGTTTTTGAAAAATCTGCTCCAATAGTAAAAGTAAAATTAAAGGTATTTCCTTTAAATTTGCTTATGGTTATTGATATTGAGTTTGATAGCTTATAGTTGATTCCATAATTAATTCTAGAGGTTGATTCTCTTTGTTTAAGATTTTGACCTTGATAATATCCATTGGTAGTAATTCCATAAACATAGTCAAAAGGGTCATATTCAATCTTATATGAAAGATTTCTAATCTTTTGTGAGAATAGCTCGACTCCTCCAAAATAATTTACAGGTCCCCTAAACCAAGATGAATAACTTGGATTCCCTCCCAATTTATAGGATGATTGATCTCTCCTTTCTCTAAAATTAAAAGACTGACTAATAGAGCCAAGTGGGTTACTGAACTTATTTGAGCCAGCAAAAACACCCCATCCTATTCCTAAGCTAGCTTTATAATTCTGACCATTAAGAGTGGAAACTAGATACTCTCTTGAGAAAAGCCCCGTTCCAGCAAAATCGTCTAAACCAATGGCAACGGTCATATTCTTAAATTTCCTAGAAAATTTAATATTAAACCCTTTATCTAAATATAACCCTTCAGTTCCTTTTGTTGTCCACCAAAGATCGCTTGGTCTGTAATAAAAATATGCAGCTTCTAAAAAATTAAAAGGATTCAGTACTATCGCTCCATATTGGTAAATATTATTTCTTGTATAAACAAAATTTAGATTCCCATCATTCAGGACTTCGGCAGTAGTAGTATTAATTAGACCAATGCTGCCAAATGAATTGTAAGTTGGGGTTTGATTCGAGTAATAGTATTCCAGAGATGCATGGATAGGGCTAGATACGAATAAAAAAAATAAGTGAAAATTTAAAAAAAATTTTGAAGTAATTATTTGCATCTTAAATAGAATAATAAATCTTCTATGACTATTATGAATGTGTTTTAGCTATTAAAATATTTTATTATAGAATTGTGAATGCCTTTTACATGATCGCCATCAACAAATGGATGTTGATTGATGCCTTCAGAGAGATATATATAGCCTTTTGATTGGTGAGCACCATTTTTTATAGCAACAAAGGATATGTGATCTTTTAATAAAAATTGATTATTTCTTGTATCAATCAAAGTTTCTTCACTAATATCATTATCATAAGTTAGAACAACAAATAGAGAACGGTCTCTTAATTCAATCTCGCCAAATAAAGATTTCTCGTTGAGAGTTATTTTTTCAAGTTTATCTTTGGACTGTATTGCTTCATTTTGATTTAAGAACTTAATTTCAAAGTCTCTAGTCATGCGTGGATTGACTTCTACTGGATAGATATCAAATAAACTTAAAAAGTATTTATGATTTTTTAATCTCCAGTAATACTCAACCCTATTATGCGGAAATTGAGAAAGGCCAGTGGCTATAATTGTTTCATATTCATTTTGAGCAAAATAATCTTCTAAAAAGATATCATAAAGAATAATCATCTCTTTGAAAGGATCTTGCTCCTTTTTGATGTACCAATCAGGATTAGTTAAATTTTCACAAAATACTGAATTAAATAGATAATGATGCTGGATATGTGCTCCAGCATTGAGAAATACAGTGCTAAAGTTGGGATTAAATCTTTTTATTTGCTTTAAATGAATTTCGTGCAACAAAAAATCTAATATCAATGATTTGACCCATGCATTGTTCCTAGATTTCATAATAAGTTTAAAGAAGAGATGATATCTTTTAATGCGTATACTCCAAATTGCAGCAAAAAATAAAGTTATGTAACTTATGATATTAATTCTCTTTTGGGCATTATCATTAACTGCTTGCGAAACTGCTTTAGTTATTAATTTACTAAAAAGAGATTTATCTGAGGATGTTTTAGTCCATGGATCAGGTATAAAATAACATGGGTCTTTTAACCTATTGGCTGTGTTCATAGGAGAAATCGCCCCTACTTTGTAGCCAAGTTTTTCTATTATCTCAAATATCTGTGGATGATCTGAGTAAACAATATCTCCAAGCCTGAAGATTTGATGCTCTTGAAATGATAAACCAGTATGAACTGATGGCCATTGAATCCATGGCTCAAGATTTTGATATTCATTTTCTGAGCTTGATTGAAAATAGTTTGAAAGAAATTTCTTAAAACCGGGTAAATTTAAACCTGAGTCAATATATTTCTTTACATAATCAATATTTATCTCGTTTAGCTCTATCAGGAGAAGTTTTTTGTTCTGCAAAGTCATTTAAAATTTATAAGTTTTATTTTTGAGTAAATTCAGATAATTTAAGGAATCTAAAGAATCTTCACTGGGCGACCAAGATGAATATTCTTTTGCATGATTTGGATTGTATGGGCCCTCTTTAAATTCTAGAATTGTACCAAATTCGCTATGACATACTACAGTGTGCCATATATCAGGATAGACTTTAACTATGCAAGATATTTCCCTAGATTGAGTATCATATGCTTCTGAAGCAAAAGGAATATTATCAATAATATCTCCCTCATCATTGAATAAGATAAGACTAAATAAGCCTTTGATAGAAACCAATGATTCAAGTTGAGTATTAAGAGTATGTTTATGAGGCTGAATATAGCTATCAGAATGCATGATGTTTAAAAAATTTTGTATAACACTTTCACTATCCTCATGAAAATTATAATTAATACGTTTACGGACTGTATTTGTTAAACTCTGCTCTATTCTAAAGATATCTGCGTATTTCATGCCTTTGAAGATGAAACTATTTGCCTTACAGCATTCTTAGGGGAAAAGAGCTTGTTATACAATGAAGCACACTGAGTTTTCATGATCTGTAGACTTGATTCATCAGATCTCACGATTTCTAAAAGTGATTTTGCATCTTGTATTAGTCGATATAAATCCCCTGTAGATGCAAGGCCAACATTGTTTTGATTGATTATATTATAGATATCATTGTCTGGATTAACACTTGCAAGCACAGGAAGCTCGCTTAGCATATATGACAAGAATTTACCTGGTATGTTATGTGTCTTATGTTTATGGTGAAGTGAAAGGATTCCAATATCACAAAATTTATACAGATGAGGGATGTCAGTTGGAGCTAATTGATCATGAAAAATAATATTTTCTAAACCCAGCTTTTGAGAAAACCTCATTAGTGCATCTCTCTGGCTACCTCTCCCAACAAATAAGAATCTTAATTCTGATATGTTTTGCAAGTGCTTAGCTAAATTTATGAACAAATGGAGGTCTTGAGCAACTCCCATATTGCCAGCATAGACAAGGACTGTGCTACTCTGAAGGTTTTTCTTTAATACTAGTAATTCTTTTGATGGTTCGGTACATTTAACATCACTGAGCCAATTATGCAAAATCTCAATTTTTGTTGGATCAATTCTCTTTGATAAGTAATCAAAATTTCCATTAGACTGGACTCCAATTTTATCCGCAATCCTGTATTGGAGATTAGCAAAGAAATTAAAAATTAACTTAGAAAAAGGATCTTTTATTAGTCCCATATCAATAGCCCAATCAGGAAAAATATCTCTTAGAATGAGATATCCATTAGATGAGGATTGTTTTTTTAACTGATTAGCAATAATACCCAAAAAAATAGTTGGAGAATACCAAACTACCAAATCCCACTTCATAGTTCTTATTTTGGTAAATCTAATGAAGAAGTACATTAAAATCATATTTAAAAACTCATTAATACCTCTTAAGACGAAGTTAATATCTTTTGCATTGAAGGCAAATGGTCTCATTACCTTTATAGGATAAAATTGATGATCTGTTGAGGATGATTGAGCAGAAGTAAGAATATCAACAGAATGCTTTTGAATAATTAATTCGTTAGCAAGATCATGGATTTGAATAGAGCCGGAACTATTGATAGGATAAAATTCATTAGAAATAATTAAAATTTTCATGGAAAATTTAGCTTTTCTTCCAAATTGTTCTATTTATGTATGGTATGTAACTTAATACGATCTTAAGAATTTTTCTTGAAACAAACTCCCCCATATAATCCTTCACTTGAGGGAAATTTTCTCCATTATCTCCATAATGATCAAGACAAACTTTTATAGAAGATAATACATCTTCAGGAATAAGCCCGCTCATAATCAATAAACCCTCATCATTACCTTCAGGTCTTTCATGAGCATTTCGGATAGTTATTGAAGGAATCCTTAATAAAGATGATTCTTCAAAAATTGTTCCGCTATCTGAGATTACACACTTTGCTTTCATTTGTAAAAACACATAATCAAAGAAGCCCATTGGTTTCATAAATTTGATGTTATCATCAAAAAAACTATCTTTAATATCATCTAATTTACTCCTTGTTCTAGGATGGGTAGACACTATAACTGGCATGTTGTATTCATGGGCTACAGCATTTAAAGAGTGTACTAAATTATCTAGATTTTCTTTATAATCAACATTCTCTTCTCTATGAGCGCTTACTAAGAAAAATTCTTTTTCCTTTAAATTTAAATCGCTGAGGATATTGGATTTGAGAATCTGAGGCATAAAATGATCTAAAACCTCTTGCATGTGAGATCCAGTCTTGATTATAAGCTCCTGAGGTAGACCTTCTGATATTAAATACCTTCTAGCATGTTCAGTTAGAACAAAATTAACATCACTAAGATGATCTAACACTTTTCTATTCAACTCTTCTGGCACCCTTTGATCGAAACATCTATTTCCAGCTTCCATATGGAAAACAGGTATTTGGTTTCTCTTGGCTGAAATAACAGCAAGACACGAATTAGTATCTCCATATAGCAATACAGCATCTGGTCTTTCTTTCTTCATAATCTCATCAGATTTTTCTATAACCTGCCCAATAGTTCCAGCTGCAGATTTCCCTGATGCATTTAAAAAATAGTCTGGCTTAGATATTCCAAGGTCTTTAAAAAAAATTTCATTCAATTCAAAATCATAATTTTGACCGGTATGAACAAGAATATGGTTAGTATGCTTTTGCATTTCTTTAATAACCAAGCTCATTTTTATTAACTCTGGTCGAGTGCCAACAATTGTCATAATCTTTTTCATGATAATTCTTCCAAAACAAAATCTTGGGTCTTAAGAAGCTCAATTGTTTGTTCAACATTAAGCCTTTCAGTATTATGTGATGTGTATTCAGTATAGCTTGTTGGATTTTTTTTCATGCCTTCTGAGAAATAAAGCTCATAATTAAGATCTCTAGCATCAGCTGGTAATCTATAAAATCTACCTAGATCATCTGCAACCATCATTTCTTCTTTAGAGACAAGTGACTCGAAAAGTTTCTCTCCATGTCTAGCACCTATAATTCTAGGCTCCGATTTATTACCAAATAGCCTGCTTATTGCTTGATAGAGAGTTTGAACGGTTGCTGCAGGAGCCTTTTGAACAAATATATCTCCTTGCTTAGCATGATTAAAAGCAAATAGCACTAGATCAACAGATTCCTCTAATGACATGAGAAATCTTGTCATTTCTGGTTCAGTAATTGTTACATCTAATTTCTTTTTTATTTGATTTATAAATAAAGGTATAACTGAGCCTCTTGAACCCATCACATTGCCATACCTTGTTGCACACAGGATTGTGTCATTGCCTGAAAGAAATCTAGAAGAAGAAATCATTATTTTCTCTGCTAATGCTTTTGAGAGACCCATTGTATTTATTGGATAGACTGCCTTATCCGTACTCAGTACAACAAGTTTTTTTACACCACAAGAGATTGCTGCTTCGATAGTATTAGACGTGCCTATAATGTTAGTTTGAATTGCTTGCATTGGGTAAAACTCACAAGATGGTACTTGCTTAAGAGCAGCAGCATGAAAAACAAAATCAACCCCTGACATGGATTTAAGAATAGAATGTTTATCTCTTACATCACCAAGATGAAATGTTATTCGAGAATCTTTTAAGCTAGATCTCATATCATCCTGTTTCTTTTCATCTCTGCTAAAAATCCTTATTTCCTTAACATCAAAATTTAAAAAACGATTAAGAACTTTGTTGCCGAAGGAACCAGTCCCCCCAGTTATTAGAATGATTGCGTCTTTAAATGTGTCTTTTTTATATACCATATTCGAAATTATACATTGCATTTATCATTTCAATCCATGTAGGAGGTGAGTACATCAAAATAGAATTGAACCGATCGCAATTAAGAGATCGGTCAATCTTAAAAGAATCATCCAATCGGATATGAGTATCTAGCTTATAAACATCAGCTATTATCTTTAATAAGCTGTATTTATCAATTTTTGGTCCTCCAACATTATATAGGCCGATAAGTTTTTCTTCAGAAATTAATACCTTGTAAACTATCTTTGCTAACTCTAGGGTTGTTAACCCACTAAAATATGCATTGGAAAACCCATTACATTCATGGTTTTGGGATAAGAACCATTCAAGCAATCCATCTCTATTTAATAGCTCATGCCCAATAGTAGAAGTTCTTATTACCAGAGACTTTTTACAGATTAGCTCTCCTAATTTCTTAGATGATCCATAGAAATCTTCGGAATCAGGTATATCACTATCGAGGTAGTCTCCTTTATCTCCCTTAAATACACAGTCTGAACTGATGTGAATCAGTCTGCTACCTATGACTTTACAAATATCCAATAATTCAAATGGGAATAACGAATTAATATGGTAATAGCTCTCGGGCAGAATGCCCTTTTTGTGTTTGGTTATACCAATTGAATTAATAACTACATTTGGTCTATGCATAATAATTTGTTGACTTAATTTAGCAATGTCTCTTACATCATCTATATAGATAATTTTCTTGTTTTCAAAAAAACTCTCCAGTTTTTTGTTTCTCATTAAGCCTAAAACCTCTAGGTCTTGCATACTTGAAAGATACTTAAAGAGGGTTCCCCCTATCAATCCATTAATGCCTAATATCATTACTTTCATCATTATTTTTATTCTAAGAAATTTTCAAGAAATTGTGCTGGCGATAGGAGTTCAGTTTGCTTCTGGTTAATATTCAAAACTCTTTTTACAGCTCTTGCAATAGATTTAGGAGAACTGGGATCAAATGTTTCATCAGGGATTATAATATCTCTGACATAATCAAGCTCAGAAGCAATTACTTTATTTCCAAATTTTTTTGCCTCAATAAGAGGCATGCCAAATGATTCACAGTAGGAGGGAAATATCAAATAACACGTCTTATGATAATATTCATAAGATGTGTCTATGTCTATTGAACCTAGCAGAATAATAAACTTCTTTAATTTTTGTGATACTTTACTAATCCGAATTATTGACTCAAATTCGCTATCACTAATTGTAAGATATAGCTTGGGTTCCATGCCATCACTAACCATAATATCCCACGCTTTAATAAGATTTATATGATTTTTATGAGGCAAAAAGCTTGATGGATAAAAGAAGGTATTTTTTGTCTTATAATTATTTTTATCACCTGAATAAATTGGTATATTCTGAGCAAATGGTAAAACGTCTATCACAAAATCTCTTTTTAAAAAATCTTCTAATAGTGATTTCATGCTGTAAGTTTGAACAATAAAGCTATATTCTGGAATTAATCTAACACTCAAAATAGCTTTCAGAATATTTATTTTTATCTTAGTTAATAAATGTAGATTTTTCCTTGCATGCCTATCTAGTAAGAACCTATTCTGGATAAATATCTTTACTTTAGACGGAATTCTTAGAATAGGCGGAATATTTGAAAAACACAAAACCAAATCACTCTTTGTTGCGATTTTCTTCAATCTGAGCTCTGACTGAATCCTATTACTACAATGAATAACTTTAATATTGGTTTTATTTATAGATAGATGATCGACAAAAGAATGACTTAGATCTGTTATAAAGATTGTTTGTTTAATTTTAATATTGTCTTCAATTAATGATTGTAAGAGGATTGCGCCACCACCCCGAATATTTGGAGCATAGACGATAATTCTCTTAAAGTGAGCTTCATTCATATATATTGTGTCAGTCCTAGCTTTGATAGGCTGGCCAAATATTTTGAATGACGTGAGGGAGTTTTATCTAGTGCTAAAATATAGTTTTTTAATTCATTAATCTTAGAAGGATCAAACTTAAGTTCAAGGATTACATAAGGATAAAATATGGTTGCTTCTTTTGAAAGGCATTCTTTTTCCTCAAGGGTGGTAAAATGAATGTCTGTATCAATTGTTACTCTTATTTTATTGTTTGCAAAATATGAGCGAAAGTAGCTAATCTTGGTAATTGATCTATAAGGCTGCATATTCCTATTAAACTCATTGATGAATTCAGACACAGAAGATGCAGAGGAAGATGAATTGATATTTTTGATATCAAAATACTCTTTTGTGCCTAATTTATTATTCTTGATTTTTTTTTCCAATTTCCCAAATTCTATATCGTTATCATAGTACCTATATCTATATTTGATTCTTTGAGAAATGCCGGTAATATTATCTTTTGCTGAATCTAGTTTATTTGTATCAAAGTAAATTGAGCTTATTCTTCTATCAGGGTGTTGCCTATGGATTCCAACTAAATTATCAACTAAATTTCGAACATATGCCTCTTCTATAGAAGTGTATATAAGCTTTAGTTCAGATCTATAAATCTTATGTATCACTTTTTCATATTCCCAAACTTGTAGAGATCATCAATATCCTTAGCGCTATACCTTTTCTCAATCTTTAGACCATTTATTTCAAGGATAGAATCTCCCTCAAAACCTGATTTCTCAAATTCATTGTTATAGTTTTTAACATACATAGAAGCCGCTCCATAAAATGGCTTTTTATTGTAAGCAAGGAACGGAGCTGTTTGGATAACTTCTCCAAAAATATTTTCAGCATTTACATTTGATCCATCTTTGGAAGCTATTAATGTTCCAACATTCCAAGCATCAATATCTTTTAAAAGTAAATCAGTAGCTTCCCCAGCAGAAATACATTTATCTCTAATTGCTTTACATTCTGCATTTCTTATAACTACATTGGATCCAGAGAAATCTATTCCATCACCATTGCTGTTTAAAATATTAATTTTGTTTATAGATCCTTGAACAAAATCAAAATCAACGGCATCAGAAGGAGAATTTTGAATCCACAGACCTTCAATCATGATTTTTGAATTAATAATATTCAAAGAGTCCTCAGAAATAGCATCGATAATTGAAAGGTCTTTTATGGTTGCATTGCTGTTAAAAATATTTACGGCACCAGTATATGTAAGCAGGTTATTAGAATATGACTTTGGTCCTTTAATAATAACGCTTTCAATTAAAGCCTCATTTTGAAAACTATTAATAAATATGCCGCCAGAGGATTCTTCAAAATCCAATTCGATTGGTTCTTGATTGGTTCCAAGTAGTTTAAACTCTCCGCATACTAAAAGATTTGCGCTATCCTTAAAAGTTAATGTTACCCCTCTTGAGATAATCAGGCCGTTTCTAAATACTTTATTAGTTGTGATAATTTGATTGGAATTAATTTCTTCTGGA
>Ga0222714_10007443_pt1 | contig 10021 bp, 7 predicted proteins | sample C33_3DmetaG_FD_165048 | JGI IMG/M metagenome (GOLD analysis project Ga0222714, IMG submission 165048) | Estuarine water microbial communities from San Francisco Bay, California, United States - C33_3D | ecosystem: Environmental > Aquatic > Marine > Unclassified | place: USA: California... | reverse complement strand
GCGCCCGCTGGCGCATCGCCCAGCCGGGCGCATGCCCGACCTGCACCTGAGCGCACAGGAGGCCGCCGACATCGCCGCCTACCTGCACCTCGGGCGCACGCCGCCGGTCGCCAACGAACGCGCAGCCTTGAAGCTGCCCAAGCAGGGGGTGGAGCGCGGTCGCGAGGTCTTTCACGCACGCCGCTGCAGTGCTTGTCATGAAATGCCGGGTGTTGCTGAGGTCAAGACGGTCAAGGAGGTCAATTTGGTCAAGCCGGTCAAGGCTCTCGCCGAAGCCGATCCCGCGCGCGGTTGTCTGTCGGCCAGTCCGGCCGCGGGTGTGCCGCGCTACGACCTCAACGACCTGCAGAAGCGCGCCATCGGTCTCGCTCTCGCCGAGTTGCGGGCGGGCGGCAAGCCGGCGCATCTGGCCGATGCCGCGCAGCGGGCCGACTGGCAGATGACGCGCCTGAATTGCTACGCCTGCCACGACCGCAACCACAAGGGCGGTCCGGAAGATCCGCGCGCGCAATACTTCACCTACAACGACCCTGGTGCCGGTTCGCTCGGCGAGTTCGGTCATCTGCCGCCGCGGCTCGACGGGGTCGGTCGCAAGCTGACGCGCGGCTGGCTGGAGAAGGTGCTGTTCGGCAAGGGCGGCTCGGTGCGCGCCTACCTGAACACGCGCATGCCGAACTTCGGCGAGGTGGCGACGCGCGAGCTGGTCGATCTCTTCGCCGAGGCCGACCGTCGCGAGACGCCGGTGGCGATCGATGTCAGCGGTTTGCAGAAGCACCACCGCGCCGAGCTGGGGCGACAGTTGATCGGGGCCACCGGGCTCGCCTGCGTGTCCTGCCATGGCTTGAAGGATCGCAAGTCGCTGGGCCCGCCGGTGGCGCGCCTGACGCACACGGTCGAGCGCCTGCAGCCCGAGTATTTCAAGGAGCTGCTGCTCAATCCGCAGGCCGCGCAGCCGGGCACGATGATGCCGCCGCTGTTCCTGGGGCGCAAAAAGGCCGACCACGAGATCGAATCGATCTGGACCTACCTGCGCGAGCTGGAGGGCCAGCCGCTGCCCGAGGGACTGCTGTCGACCGAGGACTTCGAGTTGCTGCCCGTCAAGGCCGGCAAACCCATCGTCTTCCGCAGCTTCATCGAAGGCGCCGGCAGCCACGCCATCGGCGTCGGTTTCCCGCAGGGCCTGAATGCCGCCTTCGACGCCCTGGAATGCCGCTGGCGCTTGGTGTGGCGCGGTCGCTTCCTCGATGCCATGAGCAACTGGCAGAGTCGCGAGATGACGCCGATCCAGCCGTTGGGCGAGGACGTGCATGAGCTGCCCGGCGCGGCCGGCGGTGAGTTCGCCGGTTACCGGCTCGGGGCGGATGGCGTGCCGGTGCTGCTGTATCGGCGCGACGGCGTCCTCATCGAGGACACGCTGCGACCCGCGGCCGACGGGCGCAGTTTTGAACGCACGGTGAAGCGCAACGGCGAAGAAACCAAGGAGGTGCTGTCATGGTGAAGTGGAAGACACTGCTTGCGCCGCTGGCGTTGCTGGCACCGGGGCTGCAGGCGCAGGACGATGCCTTTTATCGCGTGCTGACCTATGAGGTGCCCAAGGGGCTGAACCTCGAGGTGGGCGGCATGGCGTCGCTGCCCGATGGCCGGCTCGCCGTGGCGATTCGGCGCGGGGAGGTCTGGATCATCCAGAACCCGCTCGCCGATCCGCCGACGGTGGAGAACCTCGGCTACAAGCGCTTTGCTTCCGGGATGCATGAGCTGCTCGGCCTGGCCTGGCACGACGGCCATCTTTACGTCACGCAGCGTTCCGAAGTAACCCGCCTGGCGGACACGGATGGCGATGGCGAAGCCGATGAATATCTCGCCGTCGCCCATGGCTGGGGCGTTTCCGGCGCCTACCACGAGTATGCCTACGGCCCGGTGTTCGATCGCGAGGGCAACCTGCACAACAGCCTGAACAGCTCGATGGGCAAGAAGTGGAAGGGCGCCGGTGCCGATGCCGAGAAGCCACTCTGGCGCGGTTGGACGGTCATGACGCCGAAGGGGGGAGGTCGCGCCACGGGGTTCTCCGCCGGCTACCGCAGTCCTTCGGGAATCGGCACGAATGCCGAGGGCGACATCTTTGTCACCGATCAGCAGGGCAACTGGATGCCGACCAACCCGCTCGTGCATGTCCGCAAGGGCGCCTTCTTTGGCCATGGCGACAGCCTGCAGGACATGGAGCGACCGGACTCGCCGGTGAAGCATCCGGGCAAGCTGCCCGAGGGCATCACCACGGCCGAGGCGATGCGCGTCATTCCCGGCTATCAGCCGCCGGCGGTCTGGTTCCCCTACGTCAAGGCCGGCCAGAGCCCCACCGGCCTGCGCTGCGACCTGACGGGCGGCAAGTTCGGGCCGTTTGAGAAGCAGCTCTTCGTCGGCGAGTTCGTCATCTCCGGCCTGCATCGCGTCTTCCTGGAAAAGGTCGACGGCGAATACCAAGGGGCGGTGTTTCCCTTCATCCAGGACCTGCAGTGCGCCGTGCTGTCGCTCGATTTCCTCCAGGATGGCTCGCTGGCGGTCGGTCAGACCAACCGCGGCTGGAACAGCCAGGGCAACCGGCCCTTCGGCATCCAGCGCCTAGTCTGGACCGGCAAGACACCGCTGGAGGTCGCCAAGCTGGAGGCGCGGCCCGACGGCTTCCGCTTCACCTTCACCCGGCCGGTGGCGGCGACCGACTGGAGTCGCACCCAGGCGCAGAGCTTCACCTACACCTACACGGCGAAGTATGGCAGTCCCGAGATCGATCCGCAGCCGCTGCAGTTGTCCGACTGGGCGCTGTCGGCCGACGGCCTAGAGCTGACCGTGCGCTGCGCCAACCTGCGCGCGGGTTACGTGCATGAGTTCGTGCTGCCGGAGGTGCGCAGCCGCGATGACGGCACGCCGCTGCGTCGCAACTACGCCGCCTACACGCTGAACCGCATCCCGGTGCGCTGAGCTGCCTCATTCGCGGAATTCATCGGCATCGGGGATGCGGGTGAAGGCGATCTTCGTGCCGGAGAAGGTTTTCACCGAGTCGGGTGCGAAGCCCAGGGCCAGGCTGTCGCGGCCGAAGGCCTGGTTGACGTCATCCATGACCTTCGACAGGCGTTCGCGCCGTTCGCGGTCGGCCGTCACGGTCAGGCCGAGGGAAGGGAAGAGGTCGAGTTGTTCAGGCCCGTCGGCGGGTTCCAGGCCGTGCAGGGTGACCGAGATTTTTTTGACCCGCTGGCGGGCGGCCGGAGCGAGCAGGTGTTCCCAGAGTCCGGCGAGCAGGCCGAGCAGGGCGTGGCTGTCGGAGAGCGGTGAAAAGCGTTGCTGGGCTTCGTGGCGCTGTCGGCTTTCCAGTCGCACGGCGAGGTTCAGAGCGGTGGCGCGGTAGCCGAGCCGGCGCATGCGGCTGGCCGCCTTGAGCAGCAGCCGGCGCGCGACGATGCCCGCCTCGGGTGGATTGCGAAACTCCGGCGCCAGCACGTGGCTGTGGCCGACCGTGCGCCGGGTGGTCGGTTCGTCGTCGAGGTCGCCGCCGTGGAGTTGATGCCAGAAACGTTCACCGCCAACGCCGCCCCAGACCTGGCGCAGGAGCTCCGGGCGCGCGTTCCAGAGATCGAGAAAGCGGTGAATGCCCGCGGCCTGCAGGCGCGGCTCCATGCTGCGGCCGATGCCGCAGAGGTCGGTCAGTTGCAGGTGGGCCAGCCGGCCGGGCAGATCCTCCAGCCGCACCACCTCGAGACCGTCCGGTTTGGTGAGGTCGCTCGCCACCTTGGCCAGGTAGCGGTTCGGGGCGATGCCGGCCGAACAGGTGATCACCTCGCCCACTCTTTCGCGCAGGCCGCGCTTGATGCGCCGGGCCAGGGCCATGGCGGTGGCCTCGTCGGCGTGGCGGTTGTCGAGCAGGCAGCCCACCTCGTCGATGGAGCCGATGACATGCACCGGATAGTGGCGCTCGATCTCGTCGCGAATCTTGTGGTGGTATTCGACATAGGCGTCGTGGCGGGCCTCGACCAGCACGAGGTCGCGGCAGAGCCGTTTGGCCTCGCCGATGTTCGTGCCGGTCTTGATGCCAAAGCGCTTCGCCTCGCGGCTGGCGGCGATGGCGCAGGTCGAGTCGGACAGCACCGGCACCACCGCCACGGGCCGACCCCGCAACTCCGGGTGGAGTTGCTGCTCGACACTGGCGAAGTAGCTGTTCAGGTCGATGAACAGCCAGCGCAGGGTGCTGGAGATGGCGAGGGACACGTGGGAATGATGGGGTCGATCAACAACTGTTCAAGAAAACAGTTCTTTGCGGGCGTTTTTTGGGGTGGCAGCGTCCGCCTCTTCTCGAATTCGCACGCCCTGAGACCCCTGCATCCGCAGTTGCAGTCCGCCGCAGCCGGGCAACCATCGGCCATGCGTTTGCTCCTCCTGCCCCTTTTGTCGCTGGCCCTGCTGGGCCGTGGTGTCGCCCAGGAAACCCCGGAACCGAAGAAGGAGGAGGCCAAGGCCGAGTCCAAGACCGAGGACAAGCCCAAGGAGGTGCCGGAGAAGAAGAGTGTCACCGAGCACGTGCTGACCGTGAACGGCCAGAAGATTGAGTTCACCGCCACCGCCGGGCTGCTGCCGCTCAAGGATGCCGAGGGCAAGACGACAGCCGAGATCTTCTACATCGCCTACACGCGCAAGGGCGTGACCGATCCGGCGTCGCGGCCGCTGACCTTTTCGTTCAACGGCGGCCCCGGCTCGTCCTCGGTCTGGCTGCACCTCGGCCTGCTTGGACCGAAGCGGGTGAAACTGCGCGACGACGGTTTCGCCGTGCCGCCGCCCTATGCGCTGGTCGACAACGAATTCTCCCTGCTCGACGAGACCGACCTGGTGTTCATCGATCCGGTCGGCACCGGCTACAGCCGCGCCAGCAAGCCGGAGGAGGCGAAGAACTTCTTTGGCGTCAACGAGGATGCGCGCAGCGTGGGGGAATTCATCCGCCTCTACGTCACCCGGCACGGCCGGTGGCCCTCGCCGAAGTTCCTCATTGGCGAAAGCTACGGAACGACGCGCGCCGCCGCGCTCAGCGGCGAGCTGCTGCGCAGCCATCGCATGAACCTCAACGGCATCATGCTGGTCTCCACCGTGCTTAATTTTCAGACCATCTGGGGCGCCGAGGGCAATGACCTGCCGCACCTGCTCTACCTGCCGAGCTATGCCGCCACCGCGTGGTATCACAAGAAATTGCCGGCCGACCTGCAGGCCAAGCCGCTCGCCGAGGTGCTGCAGGAGGCCGAGACTTTTGCCGCCGGCGACTACAACCAGGCCCTGCTGCTCGGTGCCGCCCTGCCGGCCGGTCGTCGGACGGAAATTGTCCGGAAAATGGCGCGCCTCACCGGCCTGAGCGAAGCCTTTGTCGAGGCCGCCGACCTGCGCGTGCCGCTCTCCCGCTTCAGCGCCGAACTGCTGCGTGATCGCCGCCTCGTCACGGGGCGCTTCGACAGCCGCTACACCAGCCCCGTGCGCGATCCGCTCAGCAACCAGGCCGAGCGCGACCCGAGCGCCGACGCCGTGTTCAGCGCCTTTGCCTCGACCTTCAACCACTACGTGCGCGAGGACCTCAAGTTCGAGGACGACCGGCCTTATCACATCCTCGCCAGTGTCGGCAAATGGAACTGGGACGCCGAGAACCACTTCGCCAACGTCAGCGAGGTGCTGGCCGACAGCATGACGGCGAACCCCTTCCTCAAGGTGCACGTCTCGAACGGTTTTTTTGACATGGCCACGCCCTACTTTGCCGCGCGCTACACCTTCAACCACCTGCGCCTGCCGACCCAACTGCAGCAGAACGTCACCCAGGACGATTACAGTGCCGGGCACATGATGTACCTGAACCTGCCAGACCTGCAGAAACAGAAGGCGGATCTCGCCCGGTTCCTGCGTGCGTCCGTTCCGGAAAAGTGAGGAATGGAGCGGTCCGTCAGATCTTGATTTCCCAGCCCTTGCGGTAGGCGCGCGACCAGAACTTTTGCGCCTCCGGATTGTCGAGAATCTTGCCGGTCTGCGGGTCGCAGCGCACGACGCTGTTGCTGCGGTAGGCGATGTTGCCGAGATGGCAGAGCATGGTGCTCTTCTGGCCCTCGTCGATCGGGCTGTTGAGTTTGGCGTTGCCGCGGATGGCTTCGATGAAGTTGCCGATATGGGCGGGATCGCCGCCGCCGGCGCCCTTGCCCTTGCTGACCTCGGCGCCCTTCGGGTCATAGACCGTCCATGTGTCGCGTCCGGCGGCGAGGGTACCGTTGTCACCGTAGAACATGACCTCGGCGAGGGGCTTCTCGGCCGCGCGCGGGTGGCAGGAACTCTGCACCCATTCGATGCCGGCGTGGCCGAAGTCGAAGACGGCGGTGCCGGTGTCGGGGGTCTCCTGCGGATCGTCGAAGAAGTAGCGCCCGCCGTTGTAGGTGACCTTGAGCGGGTATTCGCCGCGGATGCCCCAGCGCAGGATGTCGAGGGTGTGGATGCCGTTGTTGCCAAGTTCACCGTTGCCCCAGTGCCAGAGCCAGTGCCAGTCGTAGTGGGCGAACTTTTTCAGGTCGCGTCCCGGTTCATCCGGCACCGGACCCTGCCACAGGTCCCAGTCGAGGTTGGCCGGTGCCGGGATGGCGAGGGCGCCGGTCTCCTTGCGGGAGTTGTAGTAAAAGCCGCGGCCAAAGCGCACCGTGCCGATGGCGCCGCCATGCAGGGCTTCGATGGCTTCCTTCATCCAGGTGCGGCGCTGGTTGCCCATCTGCACGAGTTTGCCGGACTTCTGCGCGGCCATGACCAGCAGTTCGGCCTCGCCGGCGTTCTGGCTGCCGGGTTTCTCCACGTAGACGTGCTTGCCGGCCTGCAGGGCGAGCACGGCGGCGGGGGTGTGCCAGAAGTTCGGCGTGGCGATGAAGACCGCGTCGAGTTCCGGGTCATCGAGGAAGGTGCGGAAGTCCTTGACGCCGTGGCAGGAAATCTCCTGGGCGTCGGCGACGACCTTGAGGCCGCGCTCCAGGCGCACGGGGTCGGTCTCGGCGAGGTACTTGATCTCGACGCCCGGCAGCTTGAGCAGGGCCTGGACATGGCCCATGCCGCGGCCCAGGGCGACGACGGCGACCTTGACCTTGTTGGCGGCGGCGTCGGCGGCGCGCAGGCGCGGGGCAGCGGCGGCAAGACCGAGCAGCGAGGACTGATGCAGGAAGGAGCGGCGATTCATGGCGCGGAGGAAATCGCCCGCGCAGCCTGCGGTCTATCGCCTCACCCGGCACCGGCTTCGATACTTTTCGCACGCCCTCAGCCGTTCCAGACGAAGCTGACCGGCTTGTCAATGTCCGGATGAATGCTGTGATGTACGGGGCAGCCGAGCGCGACGGCCTCCAGGACGGGGCGGTCGGGATGATCCGCCGGCAGCGGGATCTCGATGACGACGGGCAGTCGCAGAATCCGGCGGGGCAGGTCCTCGCTCATGTGTTTCTCGACGCGGACCTTCATGCCGGGCAGGTCATAGCCTTTTTGGGCGGCCTTGATGCCAATGACCGTGGCCATGCACGAGGCGAGGGCGGTGGCCACCAGATCGGTCGGTGAAAACGACTCGCCCTTGCCGTTGTTGTCGGCGGGCGCATCGGTGGGGAAGGATTGTTGCGAGGGACCGTGGACGGCGATGCAGCGCAAACCGCCCTCGTAATCGATGTGGATTGAGACGGCCATGCGGGTGCTTTGTCTTTGACGGGGCGCGGCTCAGGCGCGAAGACTGGGCCGACCCCGCGCTTTTTTACCGCCATGAGTCCGCCGCCGCAAGCTTCGAAATGCCGGTTTGCCCGTCTGTTGCCGGTGGCTTGCCTGTTGCTGGGGTCTCCGGCGGCCGATGCCGCCGACCGACCGGTCGATCAACTTGGCCAGGCGGCCCTGCAGAATGCCTTCCAGCTGTTGCGCGGCGAATACATTCGCGGGGAGGAAATCACCCATGATGAAATCAATCGTGCCGCCATGCAGGGGTTGTTGCAGCGCCTTGATCTCGGTGCGGAATTGGTCGCCCGGTCGGAGCCCGCGAAGGGAAGGGAGGGCTTGGTTGCCTCGAACTTCGTGTCCGGCCTGTTGTATTTGCGTCCCCGGGCGCTGACGGTCCGGGAGGCGGCGGAGATCGGGGATCGACTCGCCGATGCCGGGGAGGTCCGTCATCTCATTCTCGACCTGCGCACGCCGATGCCTCCCGGCGATTTTGAAGCGGCGGCGGCCCTGCTCGACGCCTTCGTGCCAGCCGGTGAATTGTTGTTCAAGCTCCAGCAGCCGGGCCGCGAGGATGCCCGCCTGTTTCTTGCCATCGGCGAGGCGCGCTGGACCGGACCGGTCGTGCTGCTGATCGATGCCGACACCAGCAACCTCGGGGAAACGGTCGCCGCCGTGCTGCATGCCCGCGGTCGCGCCCTTCTGGTCGGGGCTCCGACCCGCGGGGCGACCGTCCGCTACGAGACCCTGCCGCTCGACGATCGCTGGCAGCTTCGTTTTGCCCGTGCGGAGATGCTGCTGCCCGATGGCACTTCGCTCTTCCGCAAGGGACTGCAGCCGGATTTCCCGGTGGACTTTGATGGCGTGGCCAAGCGGCGTTTGTTTGACTCGGCCGGGCCGCCGACCGCGACGGTTTTCGAGCAGGGGAGGCCGCGCTACAACGAGGCGGCCCTGCTGGCGCGCCGCAATCCCGAACTGGAATCCTACATTCGTCGCAGTGCCGGCGAAGCCGACGATGCCGACCGGACCCCGGACAGTGACCGCGTCCTGCAGCGCGCCGTTGACATGCTGACCGCCAGCGATCACCTGGGGGCCAGCCGTCTGCGCTGGCCCGCTGCAGCCCCGGTAGCGCCGGCAGCTGGCAAGCCCGCCAAGCCATGATCCCCCAGACCCTCGAAACGCGCATCACGATTGATGCATCCCGCTGCGGCCGGACCTGGCAGGCGCGGCTGCCCAATGGCCGCCCGGTGCTGGCCTTCCGTCCGGAAGGAGCGAGATCGCTTGAACTGGCACCCGGCCAGCACGTGCGCGCGCTGCTGACCGTCTGCGACTTTTCGCGGGCGCTGGTGCTGGCGGAGGACGAATCGGCCGCCGCCTTCAGGCATCCGGCTTGCGAATCGCCGGATTGATTTTCGCCAGCGCCTCGTAGAGGGCGGGATCCTGCGGGTGGCCATTGTAGAGCACGGCACCGTCGGGGGCGACGAGGATCATGCGCGGGATGCTGTCGATTTCGAGCAGGCTTGAAAACGGGCGCTCGCGCGGCTCGACCAGCCAGGGGAAGTCGATGCCCTGCTCGTCGCGCACCTTGGCGGCGACCGCCTCGGCGTTTTCGTCGTCCTTGTTCATGCCGACCACGACGATGCCGTGAGGCGCCAGTTCGGCGGCTTTTTTCTTGAGCGCCGGCATGAGCTGCATGCACGGGCCGCACCAGGAGGCCCAGAAATCGATGAGCAGGGCCTGCTTGCCCGCGAGCTGGTCCTTGAGAGTGGTGGCCTCTCCGGCCGAGTTCGTCAGCACCAGGCCGAGGTCGAGCTTCAGGTTCGCCAGTTTTGCCTCACGGCGCGCTTTTTCGATGAGCTGCAGGAAGAGCGGTCCCTGGGAGGGCGAGAGCCACAGCGCCTCCAGGATGTGGCTTTTGAAGGCGGCCTCATCCTGGCCGGCCCGGGCCTGCAGGGCGAGGGTGAATTCCGTGAAGGCCCGGATGTCGTCGGCCGATTTCAAGCCGGCGCTGTCCTTCGGATCAAAGTTGTCGGCAAGGATGCGCATTTCCGGCAGCATCTTGACCAGCCAGTCCGTGTCCTGGCGGCGCAGGCCCCAGACCAGTTTCGCCTCCAGCATCCGCTGGCGCGGGATGCCGGCGCGTCCGGCTTCCTTGAGGGTGGCGAGCAGTTCCTCCTGACCGAGCTCCGGACTGAACATGCGCTGCAGCAGTTCGGCGGGGTCGGCTGCTTCCTGTGCGGAGGCGGGCAGGGAGAGAGTCAGGAGGGCCAGGAAGTGCAGGAAGCGTTTC
>Ga0222714_10007442_pt1 | contig 10021 bp, 6 predicted proteins | sample C33_3DmetaG_FD_165048 | JGI IMG/M metagenome (GOLD analysis project Ga0222714, IMG submission 165048) | Estuarine water microbial communities from San Francisco Bay, California, United States - C33_3D | ecosystem: Environmental > Aquatic > Marine > Unclassified | place: USA: California... | reverse complement strand
TATACATAGAATATTCATAGAAACAACAATTTTAGGCGCTTATGAATCTGGCCAATATTAGTAAAAGAAATATATTTTTTTACCTGTGTAAGAATTCTTAAGCTATTGAATTTATTATTAAAAAAATTTAAATAGTAAATTGTTGCCAAAATGCAACAAGCATATGATCAAAAGGCTTGTCATCTGAAGCATTGGCGGGCATATTTAGGAGTGAGAATCATTTTTATTAACAAAACATTTGGGGGAATTAATGTCTAAATTTATAACTAGACTTCTTCAAGTTTCGGGAATGGGCGCTATTGCGCTCTCCATTCCTACTCAAGTGGTTAACGCTCAATCTGCATCCGCTGCGGCAATGTTGGAAGAGGTGGTGGTAACCGCGAGAAGACGAGAAGAGAATCTTCAAGACCTTCCTTTATCGATACAGGCTTTGACCGCTGATGCGCTCGAAGCACAAGGTATCATTAACATAGAGGAGTTAACAGACTTTGTACCGAACGTGGTACTCGGTGATGATACAAGAGCAAACGATACCAGGCTATTTATTAGAGGCATTGGTGGTGGGTTTTCAAACCCTGCTCAGGTATTTGGTGTGGGAACCTACATCGATGGTCACTACCTATCAGGAAGCCTTGGTGCCTTTATGAGTACGGTAGATGTTGATCGAGTCGAGGTGCTTCGTGGGCCGCAGGGCACGCTCTTTGGTAAAAATACCACCGGGGGCGCGATCAGTGTCGTTACTGCCAAGCCTCAGGCTGAGAACGATGCCTACGTTCAAGTAAGAGGCGGTGCCTACGGTCGTCAAGACTTAAGGCTTATGTTGAATGCTCCATTGAGTGAGAACCTTTATTTTAGAGGTAATTTCGCGAGAGAGTATTTTGATGGCTATACCAAAAATGCGGCTGCCGATGTTTACTCAGCTTTAGATGAGTATACCGGTGGTGAGGAGCAAACCAGTACAGGCCTTGCGCTGCGTTTTTTACCAAACGATGAGTGGACCGTTGATTTAAGATTGATGCTTTCCTACGACCGAGATGAGAACCAAGGGGGCTTATGTCGTGCCTATCCTGATGACGAAGTGTATGAGGCAATTCATGGCGTGACCTTTGCGGGTCCTGATGGCGTTGAGGGTACATCGGATGACGTAACAGGAAACCTCGTAGGCGTGCCAGATGGTGGTTACGCTGATGGTGAAGGCTTCTGGGGCGGCGGCATTCGTGTTGATGCCTTGTATCCAGGAGCTAATGCGGATTACCTAAACTACTGTGCACAAGCCTGGGAGAATGGTGATACTTGGACTACCTATCAGGATGCACAGACGATGTCTAATGTCGACAATGAGATGGCGATGATTGATATTAATTATGCACCGAGCGATGGCATGATCGGTCCATTAAGTGACGCATCATTGCAGATCAAGGGTGCATGGCGTTACACCTCTTATTCCTATTATACCGATAGGGATATGGGACCTGGTATCATTGATCACGTCGGTAATGCCCCAACTGATGGTCGTGGTGTGAACCGATATACCGATGAGGTTGAGTTGATCTTAACCGGTAATCTAAGCGATAGAGCAACCCTGACATCTGGTTTTTACTACTTTGATGATCAGGCACAATCTGGGAACAGGACCTGTATCAGCAAGTGGTTAGCGGCAGAGGACCCATTAGATTTCGAACCTTTTACTTGTACCGGTGAAGGCGGAACTTTCTTCCACAGATTACCTGTAGCAGGGCAAAAAAGGGCCTTTGGAAGCTTTAACACGGTCACAGGTAGATCAACTGCCATTTATTCGCATGTTAACTACAGCCTTACTGATGACTTAACACTAGCTGTGGGCGCAAGAGCCATGCAAGATGATCGTGTTGGAAGAAACCTAGAGCACGCAGCCGATAGGGGATCATGCTTAACCCCAACCGGTGGATTGACAATGTGTACTCCAACATGGACCATCTCTCCAGATTCATTGGGTGGAGAGCTTGCGATGAACTCAAGCGCTAGTTACTCACAAGTAACACCAGCTATCAGTTTGACCAAGACCTTGGCACCAAGCGGTAGTCTTGATAGCGGTATGATTTATGCTAGCTACTCTGAAGGTTACCTCACAGGTGCGTTCAATGATGAGTTAAACCCTTACAATCCAGAGATGACCTCAGCACAACGTGCTGCGGTGCAATCAATTGTTGCTTACAACCCAGAATATATTGCTAACTACGAAGCTGGATTTAAAGCGACGATGGCAGGCGGAAATCTAAGAATTGCCTCCGCTTTGTTCTACATGGATTACACTGAGAAGCAAGAGAGCATCACGCAGGATAACCCAACCGGTATCTACGGTCCTGATGATGATATCACGTACACCACCAATGCGGCTGATGTTGGCATCACCGGTATTGAGGTGGAGATTAAAGCTATCCCATGGGAAAACGGCTTTATCTCAGTTGACTTTGGTGTATTAAATTCAGAGTACTCTGAGTTTTTGGTGCCTGATCTTGACAACCCAGGACAACTTAAAGACGTGTCAGAATCAAGTATTCAGAATAGAACACCTGATTGGACCTTCACAGGAACCATCGAGCATGCCATTACCCTAGGTAACGGCGCAACCATCACTCCTCAGTTTACTGTTTACTCACAAGCTGGCATGGAGTGGGCTTCGGGTCTTAATGAAGGCGAAAAATCAAGTGCTACCATGGGCTGTTATCAGGATAGCTTCATGAAAGCACGTGTAAGAGCGACTTATGCTCCAGCATCGGGTGATTGGAGAGCTGCCTTATGGGGCAACAACATCACCGATGAAGCGGTTTTATTTGAATGTACCGGCACCCGTTCAGGCGGTATGCGTTACCAGTACGAAGCACCAGCTATGTGGGGCTTTGACTTTACTTACAACTTCGGTATGTAAAGGTTAACAATATAAACCAAGAGACGCCCCTCAAATGAGGGGCGTTTTTTTTGTGCCGAGGAAGCAGAACTATGGATATAATGGATTAATAAATATAATTTAGGGGGAAAGATGATTAAGCATATTTTCATCATATTTATTTCATTCATCATATTGGGCTGCGGTAATAATATTCAAATCAGTAACAACAATGCTGTCATGGATACAGGTGATGCGCCTGCAAGCATTTTTGATGCTGACGGCAATGAGTTTCTAAATACTGAGCTCGTGGGTCATCATGACCTCTCGGGTCGCGCTGCATACCATCCGATTCCGCATCGCTATGGGGACAGGATGATTTTTTATGTGGGTCATCATGCCGGAGAGGCGATTAATCCACTAAACGGAGAGATGGAGACAAATGGTATGTCGGTATTGGACGTGACAGACCCTTCAAATCCAACGCTTATTCATCATGAGCCACCTCATAGCCCTGATAGTCGTTTTACACAACACATCCAGGTCTGCGACGGATCGGTATTACCTAATGGAGATCCAAATAAGGTTTATCTCATTAGAACCACAGATGGACTTGGTGTTGAGCTGATGGATGCGACAGATCCAGTCAATCCAATTTTCTTAAGAGATGTCTATGAGACCGGTTACACTGATCGCGGCCAAAGACAAACCCATAAAATACAGTGGGTATGTGAGACAGGTATAGCTTACTTAAACGGAACCCCTGAGGGATGGAAGGTCGCTAGGGTTCTGCAAATTTTTGATATGTCTGAGCCTGAAAATCCTGTTCATATTCGTGACTTTGCCCTAAACGGCAGTCAGCCTGACGCGACCAGCGAGGATAGAGGGGTGCCCCTTCATCAGCCTTACGTGGTGGGTAATCGTGTTTACATGGGATACGGCGCAAGTAACGACGGTGTCATACAAGTGCTTGATAACGATCGGTTACTCAACGGTGACCCCAATGCGGAGGATCCTTTTGCGCCCACTGAGGCTAATCTTCTTTACCCTGAAATCTCAAGACTCGATATGCCAAGGCGATACGGTGCGCATACCGTTCTCCCGATCAACGGGGTAAGGGTTCCTGATTATGAGGATAATTTAGAGAATCAAATGATTGATTTGTTACTCGTTGTCTCTGAGGAAACGACTGAGGACTGCGCTGCCAATAGGGATGCCATGTTCTTGGTTGACTTTACCGAAGAGGATCGTCCCTTCCCAATTTCTTCTTTCCAGGTCCCTGAGGAGCCAGGCGACTATTGTCATCGAGGCGTTAGGTTTGGTCCACACTCACCGCAGGATTATGTGCATCCAAACTACCACGGAAAAATTGTAGCTCTTGCCTATTTTAATGGCGGGGTGAGAATCGTGGATATTCGTGATCCTTATTTACCAGTGGAAGTGGGTTACTTTGTTCCAGCAGTCAATGAGACAACTTTTGAGATGTGTAGCGATGCTATAGGCTATGAAATTTGCGCGACCCAGATTCAAACCAACAACTTAAACCTTGATGATCGAGGTTATATCTATGCCGTCGACCGATCAGGAAGCGGGGTTCATATCCTAAGCCTTACCGGTGCAGCGGGCGAGATTGTCGATCTGTAATTATTGACTAAGCTATAGCGCTCAATGTGATTAAAATTCGCATTGAGCGTTCGCCTCTAATGGCTGCAGATCACGGGAGTGATACACTTCAACACAACCTTCTCGAATCAGTATTCTTGACTCTTCCGTGAGATTAATTTGTGGGGCCCCACTTTTAATTTGTCTACCGGTAACAATGACATCGGTACCAGCTAGCAGGGTGTCTCGACCCCAGCCAAAGTCTCGAGCAAGGAGTTGAGGCGCCTCAAGCTCCACTTGCTAAATTTGTAAAGAACCGTGCTCAGCCGTGACATTAATCAATACCACTGAATGGGGATTGATTAATTGCAAGGCAACCACGGTGCCATGGAGCTCAGTAATGTCATCATTGAATCTTCCTGCGTCACCATGATGAGCGTATGTAAGCACAGGCAATAAACTCAGTAAGAAAAAATTTAGACCTTTCATCATGAGCTTTCCTAGAATCGAATGGTATAGTTTAGTTTAACGCTAAGATCACTGATTGTGTTTTCAAAGCGGTTATCCTTATCAGGGTCTTGCACGTTATGATTAAATACAAAAAAGACCTCTCTTCCTGCCTCTGGGATCCATTGCAATCGACTGTTTAATCCAAAGACTTCAGAGACGTTATCGTATTGAAACAGATTAATCCATGCCAGTTCAGTCGAGAAAACCCATGAGAGTCTAAGGCTGCTCAGACGCGTGATAAATTCCCCCTCAGGCAGAGTGACCTTCGTCCAGTCGTAGCTTAAATTACCAACCAGATTGCTTGAGTAATTTAGACCCAAATTAGCGCTATGACGCTCTCTTTCTCCCGAATAAAAATCACCGATTCGTGTTTCAAAGCTCCCAAAGACTCTTCTAAAACCAGCCAGTGCCACATTCGCATTAACCTCACTAAAAGAATATTCACCTACCGGGATGACGACCTGTCTTGATTGATCTTCGAAGATCTCAAAGGGTTCATCTAATACCTCAGTCGTTCGTATTATGCGAAATCTCAACTGATCTCGAGTCGAGGTCTCAAATTCAGCAAGCCTTAAAAGCTCAACCCTGGTCTCTAGCTTGCCTGTCGCAAGCGACTCGACGTTATAGACATCAAGCCCTGAGTAGACTCGATTAAAATAGAAATCATCAAAATAATGGGTATAACCGATTCCTGCAGTGGTATCCCTAATATCCCTTCGATTGACGTATCCTAGTGCGGGATAAAAATTTGCCTCAATATTTTTAATAGTAAAGTCACCACGCCAGCCCGTGTTGTTAGGCATCGCAATATCCAGTCCGTAGGCGGCCTGATCATTGTCGTATCCATCTCGACTACTTGATTGGTACCAGATATCACCCTCTAAGACCCTACCGTTTCCTATTCTTGAGTTGAGGTAGTTAAAGTCAAATCCAGCAAGAGTATTTGAATTGTTGGATCTTGGGTCTCCGCTAGTCACAATCACACCAACTCTGGATTCATCGAGAACATCGAGCGAGAGCTTGCTTACAAAGAGGTTGCTCTGATCGACTTCTTGATAGCCAGCCTGGCGGACTGCGATAGTTCCGACGGACATATTGCCCACGCGGCCACTGAGCTTGGTCCCAACCTCAAGATCAACCGGGAGACTGTCGCTGTTTAGTCCAATCCTTCTCGAGAAAAAAGGCCTTCCGTTCTCTCTAGAAGCCCTCGACGAGGCAGCATTTTGGTTCCTTCCTGCACCCCCTAGACCGCCGAACTCAAAGAGGTCAGAGTCGTTGAGAAAAAAGTCTCTTTTTTCAGGGAAAAATAAGCCAAAGCGTGTCAGATCAACTTGCCTGTCATCAACCTCAGTGGCAGAGAAATCTGTATTGATGGTGAGTGAAGCATTGAGCGATGGTGTAACACGATAAAAGATGTCAAGCGATGGTTCCAGCGCTGAATCGTTCTCATCGATCGCATAATCTTTTCTAAAATTACCCAGTGCAGAGGGAACCACATCGAGGCCGATCCCTTGATCCATGCCCTCAAAACCTGAGACGTATCCGACAATGCTTGGATTGTAGCTTCTGTTTCTTGAGACCCATACACTCTCTTCACCAAGCCTTCTTATGGATCTTGCAAAATTAAATCCCCAGGTAGATACATCGGCATCAAAGGGGAGGGTCTTAAATGGAATCCGCATCTCCATGGCCCAACCCTGATCATTGATTTCTGCGTCGGTCTCCCAGATCACTTGCCAGTCTGGATTCATTTGAGAGACGTTTTGATACAGCATGTCATGTCTGACGCCGTTTGCATTGGTCTCAAAGCGGTAACCGGTTCTGCCACTATTAAAGGGATCAATGATTACAGCAATTCGGTCATCCTGACCCAACCTTGAATTTTGCAAAAGAATATTTCTGATAGTCAGCTCAGGCTCACTGTCATACATCATGGCGGCTACGTAAAGATTTTCATCATCATAGGTGATGTAAACTTCTGTGCGCTCGCTTGGGATTCCACCGTCTGTGGGCCTGACAAGATGAAAATCAGAGATAGGAGTGATTGATTGCCAGGCAGCATCATCTAAAACACCATCGATGATAGGTGGGTTACTTGTCGGAGTGACAGAGGCGGTTTTATCGCCTGTGTTATTTTGAGCAAAAATCAGTCCTGATAAAATAACAAGGGGAAATAAAATTAAAGCGCGCATAGTTCTCCAGTAGAGTTTGCACAATTATATAGTAAATATTGATACAATTCTTAAAGTGTAAGATGAATAAGCCTTGAGGAATCGTTGCATAAAGAGCTAAAAGAAAAATATTTAGAGTGGCTTGAAAAAGAACATCATGCGCATCAAGATTTGTACCATGAGCTCGCATTTCAAGGCGCGAAACCTACTGCTTTATTTATTTCCTGTTGTGATAGTCGTGTTGTTTCGAATCAAATTTTTAATGCAAAGATCGGCGATCACTTTATTCATAGAAATATTGCCAACCTTGTGCCGTCATTTAAAAATTCTCAGGCTAATACTGCAACTTATGCATCCATAGAATTTGCGATCAAGAATCTTGAAATCAGGCAGATTTTTATTCTGGGTCACTCACAATGTGCAGGCATCAATGCTTTAATGCATTTTGATCAAAAAGATCCTGAGCTTCAATTTGTTAATAGATGGCTTGAACAAGATCAGGCGCGGATTGACTTAAAGGATCGTTGTGACACCAATGAAGAGTTAGAAAAGGAAAGCATTAAACTCTCGATGTACCATTTACTTAATTACCCTACTATTTCTGACCTCAAAAATAAAAATGAGGTAAATTTAACAGGTCTCTGGATAGATATTGCATCTGGCAGATTAGAGATTTGTTCTGATTACGAAGACCCCTTTGTGAGTCTCGTTTAATTTCTTAAAGTGCACTCAAAGGGCTTGATGCTCTCTGTCTCTACATACTCCCATTGACCCTTAAAAACCGCTGGCTCGGTAAAATACTCCGGATTGTATATGACTGCCTGGTAGTAGAGCGCTGTGTAATCACTGGAAGGCCTGAAGGACTCAATGACTCTCGCATCAGGCCCTAGCGGTGTCCCAAGATCATCAAAAAATGGATAGGTAATATCTGTAGTCGTTACCACTAAATTGTTTGCGACCCATTGTCCCTTGGATACCCCATGTATATTCGATGTTATAGCCTCAGGCTCTTGAAGCCATATGATCCTGTCAGCGTCCCATTCTTCCAGTCTTAGTGTAAGGAATTGCTCGCCCTCAAAGAAAGCAATAGGGTAGGGATTATCCATCATCGAAGGCATACCAGGAGGAATGCAGTTTAGCGCAGGATCATCGATTAATGGATCCCAAGCCTCTCTCGATGAAAGGGCGCTTGGGTTCAAAAAAATATCTTTTGTCAATCTTTGGGATCTGGACCACACTTTAAAAATATTTTTAGCAATTTCACTACTTACCCTATTGCTCTCTTCTCGAGCTAAATCTCTAACATTTATTCCTATCTCTATGGCTCGCTGTGGCCATATGGGAACGGTTTGATCATCAATGACTAATGTAAAAGCTGCCATGGCATGACCACCGTTTCTAGCCGGAGCCCCAAAGAAACTTACGCTATCACCGTTAGCAAGGAGCTCATTTGTAAAACCGGCTCGATTTAAGCTGTTAATCGAGCCTGACTCAATAATCCAAATTTCATTATTCTCAGTCTCAAGTTCAAAAACCACATGTGGGTTTCTCCAAAACGTTGAGATTATCGTGCCATGAATTTCAATGAGGCTACTCCTGTCATAGGCCACGTCAATGGCATGATGCGCATGAGCGCTAGCAATCATACAGAAAAAAATAATCACCTGATACCAGTACATTATTTACTAAACAGAATCTGATAATTGTCTATGGTCTTTTGCCTAAAACCGCCTTCACAGTAAGAGAGATAGAAGCGCCACATATTTATAAATTCATTAGAAAAGCCCAAGCTTTTAACTTTATCAATTTGGCTTAAGAATCTCTGGTGCCAATGGTTTAACGTTTTTGCATAGTCAAAACCAATCGATTCAGAATCTATAAGTTCAAATTGGGCTTGATCTTTAGCTAATCTTTCAAGCACTTCGATAGATGCCAAAGCGCCTCCAGGAAAAATATATTTTTGAATAAAATCTACAGAATGCTTCGCCCGCTCATAATATTTATCTGAGATTGTAATCGCTTGAATCAAGCCCCTGCCTCGAGGCTGTAAAAGCTCATTGCACTTATCAAAAAACGACCCGAGGTATTCATGACCTACCGCCTCAATCATTTCAATGGAAACCAATTTTGAAAAATTTCCAGTCATCAGTCGGTAATCCTTTTTAAGAAGGGTAATGTGATCGGTGAGACCCTCTTTCTGAATCCTACTTTTTGCAAAATCATACTGCTCGTCTGAGATAGTGGTCGTGGTCACTTTACATCCATAATTTTTTGCAGCAAAAATTGCCATACCTCCCCACCCGGCTCCTATTTCGCATAAATGATCTTGTTCGTTTAAATAAAGCTTTTCACAAATTGTCCTTAGCTTGTGGGTAGAGGCCTCTTCCAATGTATCCACGGAGTTTGAAAACATCGCAGAGCTATACATCATTTTCTTATCAAGCCATAATTCATAAAAATCATTACTAAGGTCATAATGGGCAATGATATTTTTCTTGCTTCCAGTGATTGTATTTCTTCTTCTTACATGTAGGATTTTATTTAAGGCTTTCTGAATAAATTTAACGCCACCATCGATTTCGTCTAAGGTTTCTCGGTTTATAAGAAAATACTCAATAACTGAAGTTAGATCTGGCGTAGACCAATAGCCTTTCATATATGCCTCTCCGGCACCTACGACCCCCCCCTTTAAGATCATATTGAAGGCTTTTTCATCGTGCACTGTAATTTCGGCATGAATATCACTATTAGAGTGCTCTCCAAAAATTAATTCTTGAGAATTTTCCTTGATTTTTAAAGTACCGTGATCAAGGCCTTTTAAGATTTTATAAATGACTTTCTTTGAAAAATGAAACATAACTATCCCTGTTTT
>Ga0222714_10007440_pt1 | contig 10022 bp, 6 predicted proteins | sample C33_3DmetaG_FD_165048 | JGI IMG/M metagenome (GOLD analysis project Ga0222714, IMG submission 165048) | Estuarine water microbial communities from San Francisco Bay, California, United States - C33_3D | ecosystem: Environmental > Aquatic > Marine > Unclassified | place: USA: California... | reverse complement strand
GAGCTGCATGGAAGAACGAGAGATTGCTGCCGCGCGGTCTAAATCGGCTTACTTCGAGCCCGTCTGCCTTTTCGAGACAAACGATGCGAAGAAGATGACGCGTCGAGTGCCCTTGAGCGCGCTCCTGGAGCGACTACGAGCGAGTAACGCCTCGGTTTACGAAGAAACACGCCGAGCGTTAAAACTATTCACAACGTCAAAGGACAGCGACGGCGTGAGACGTAACGAAGACTTTGTGGAAAAAGTCGGAGGCCTTCAGAACCTACTGGACCTACTTGAACGATGTCCTGTCTGGTCCAAAGGGTTTGTTGAGATTCTAGAAGGAGAATCGATCGAAAATGTCATGGACCGCATGGCGGCGGACGACGCGGTGCGATGGGGCACGCGTGGCATACCTTTGACGAAAGCGGAAGCCAAGAGGTTTGCTGCGGCTGACAATGGGAACAAAATCGCCAGGAGTGCGGTGAAAGTGCGACGGGAGACGAAGCAGGAAAATCTCGGGTCACCAAGGAAGCAGTTGATGGGCCTTGCTGCTGGCTTGCGGCGATTGAGTAGTGGCGGAGCGGAAGCTGAAGCGCTGCAAATTGTCGATCGTCTCTCTGCGACTATAGCGCGGGATTCGCGGGTCGTAGGACTGACATACGTTTGGGATTGCCAGGTTAAAAACGGGCGCCGGAAGCGCTACGTGGGGGAATCAGTAGGTTTAAAAAGACCATTGCAGCACGTAAAGTTGATAGAAGAGGCGCATCGAGTTAAAGACTCGATGAGCACGCAACAATACGCGCACGCGACGGTGAGCGATGACGTCCAAGACCAAATCCGAGGGTTACCTGATGGCACTGCGGCCGAGCGGTACGCTCGGCGTAAAGCGCTTCTGGACAAAAGTATCGTTCGAGTGATGTCGGCAGGGGTTTTGTTAAAGGATTCGTCGCGCCGCGCGTTGGAGGTTTTCTTTACGCTCGCGGATGAAAAGAGCCGCGCATCAGGAACTGCTTTTGTAACTGCAGAGGATGCAGTACGCGTCTTTGGTTTGATCAAATGGCTCCGCGAGACGTTTGAAACGATCGCGTTTCGCACAGGCGCGTGGGAAAGTACGATGGGTTTGAACAAGAGCTCGCCAGGGGTGCCGTACCGATGGATGTTTCAGATCGATCCGTTTGTGAAAACTGCCACGGTTGAGCAAATGCGCGAGCTCTTGAAGACGCTCAGTGCGCATGATCTCGTGGAGCTGGGCATCTGTGGACGCGTCGACGAATTAGCGGGCGATGCTCTGTCTGCAGCGTTCACGCACGTGTACATGCAGAAAACTTCGCGAAAAAAATCTGTTATAATCAACATGTTGGCGGGCGTTGAGGACGAGAACGTCAAACGTCAGCGTCGGGAAATTCTCAACAGTTGTGATTTCGCAACCATCGATGACATGTACAAAAAGTTTCACAAAGATCGAGTTGATGATACGCGAGCTATGCTTGAAGCGCGACTCCCGGAAGGTGGCGCCGCCGCTCGAGATGCTGGCAAATCGAGAAAACGCTCGCGTCAGGAGCGTCGCGCGCAAGACAAGTTCTCGGAGTTGCGCATTGCATAGAAAGTACATGTGCGTTTACAAAGTTGCAATTTACATCCATGAATACTATCATTTTATACACGTACCTCGCGTGTTGTACGGATGACCATTGTATTATTCGATGACGCCACGGCGCAGCGCATACTAAACCTCTTCACATTCAGCACGTCATCACCAGACTCGCGCGTGCGCCACTCGCAGTCCAGACTTTGCGCCGTGCAGACGAAGAGGCCACTATGAAAGAGACCCGAGGCGGCGATGAAGTATCTTACGCTACACGCCGTGGACGTGCTCGAGATGGGACGCACAAACGCGTGCGCGAAGAAACTCCGCACGCCGGGGGTGAACGCCGCCCAGCGAAGAGACTTGCCGACATTCACGGCGAGCCGCGCCGGCGCACGTCAACGTGCCCAAAACATCAGAAGAGCCCGCGACTATCGCCAGGGACATCGAAGCGTTCAGTCGCGGATGGTGATTGGTCGAACGGCGCGACGTGGAGCTCGGGGTGTTGGTTGAGACGGACACCGCGAGAGTGTGTTGAAGCTGCCACGGCGTACTTGCGTCGCTCGATGTGCGCGTCGACGCAAAGCGAGCCCACAGCCACAAAAGAAGACGAACGACCTCACAATTGGCAAAGTAAATGTGTCAGTAGCTTGAGCGAAGCCCTGCAAAGAGCCACACTACTTTACGAGCAAGAGCTCGCGAGAATGCGAGAGCGACGAGGACGCGAGGAGCAGACGTCATCCAGACGCTCAAAACCAACGGTTGAACCCTTCGTTCGAAGCCTCGCGCACAACGGTTCATATAGGTTACCTTTGCGCGTGTGCAGATCAAGAACGTCGAGACGTGCCGACGTAGCAGTCAACGCATTCGCCGTCGGTGTCGACGTGCTGAGACTGCGCGGTGAAAGCCTCTACGAGGCGCATTTAATAGTCGAAGAAGAAATCGGTGGAGTTACTAATACGGCATATGTCCCCATTTCCGAATGGATCGGTGCAACCCGCAGAGTGTACGACGTCATTCTCCCAACCGCTGACGTCGTCGACGACGCCGATGGAGAAATAAAAATTGCGCACAGAGCAGACATGTTTGAATTTTTTAAGAGCCAATTTAAAGCCGACGCAGAGGACAAGGGTCCAAAGTGGGCGCGCGACATTCTCTTCGATAAATCACTGATCCAGGTCCCATGTCGCCGCACACCACAAAACAAAGATGGGATCGGCGTTGAGGATATATTCGGTGGCGAGGTGTTTGGCGTCGTCGCCATCGACGCAACCACGACCAAGAATGTCAAGCGCACTGATGCGGGCGAAAACAATGCTGAAAGTGCATCGCTCTTGCCGGTCAGGCTAATGTGCTACAGAACGGCGGAGATCCTGGATGTATCAGCCGGCACTTTTAGACAATTGATAACCTGGCGTTGGCACGGCTTGTTGTCAGTGAATGATTACATTCACAGGCTTTTCAGTCTGAATATCAGAACCAATCGCGCCGAGTATCGAAAATTAGGCACAGTAGATGAAAGCGTCAAATTCGCACTCGAGCTCTCGCAAGCCTATATTATCCTTGATATATGCTCGGGTAGCGGTTTGAGTGGTTATCACGCCGCAAGTCGTGTCAAGGAATGGAGGCGTTCCCGTGGAATCGACATCCCGGTTATAATTGTCTGCATAGATACCGAAGCAAAGAAACTGACGCACCCGTGCGTTTGGAATGATGAATTAGCGGTGATCTGTCAATGCGACGTGAGTTCACAGAATCTTATATCATCACTTTCGCGAGAGCAGCGAGAACGCAGGGTTGTTCTCGGTGTTATCGGAGCGCCCGAGTGTAAAACATTTAGTTCAGGAGCACATGCATTCTGGGCCCGCATCGCCCAGTATTTCGGCGAAGATGCGGCATGTACTTTATATGAGTCACGCGTAAATGATGGAGTGACGCTGGCCAGAGATGTTTTTGACGTCGCAAACTACTTTGGTTGCCCGGCGTACGTCGAACATCCGAAGGGCAACAGATGCGATCGTAGCTTATGCGATCTCAGTCATGAAGGCACAGATGACAATCGCTCGAAATCAAAACCAGGGAATTCGTTGCTCAGTCATGCTGCGAGATTGGGTGCCATGAATTGGGAGATTCATCCGACGTCCATGTGCAAGTGGCTTCCTTTCCGGAAAAAGGGTGATGGTTTAAATTATAGAAAGCACACGATTCTATTCATCAACGTGGCGCAGAAGTTTAGTGGGGGATACATTCGACATGAGTGTTCATGCGGCCAATATCAGTGCGCCGGCTCGCGGAAATTCACCGCAAGTAATAATCCGAGCCAGTCGCGCCACAAAGACCACGTCAAGTTCGATGGCGTACCTCGCGCCGTATCAAAATTGCATCCGCCTAAACTCGTGCGGACAATATTTGGCCAGTTTATGAAGGTGATCGAGAATATCTCACTTGTAGCATATTCTATAATTGATGGCGATGCATACGATCGATGTGAACTAGTGCAGTCGCAGCTGGATGATTCTCTCTGCAAGACGAACGCGTTGCGCTCTCGTATTCGTCGAGACGCAGCCGCTTTGACAATGGCGGGCAACTGTATACTTGAATATAGCGTGCAGAATGTATGCAATGCATGCGAAAAGAACGACGATCTGTATCATAACTTTTGCGCAGACTATGTTGCATTTCAATTACATCTTGAGATTTGGCATGAGAGTGGCGGCGCCATTGACGTAGAGAGTGCGTGCGACGACGAGCACTCACATCTACTCGAGTTGATAGAAAATGTTCAACAAACATGGGAGAGAATCGAAGACTATAGACTTCGAATCTCGCACTGTACATAGTGACGTTCCTCGTGCCGTTGATGTAATTGTAAGTTGCCAATTGAGCGCCTCCTTAGTTCGCCTTGACGTTTTTTGGTGGTGGTGTGCGCGGCATTCTTTCAACTGGCGCGCCGCCGACCAAGTGTGCTTCGCGCGCTACGCGAGCTGATCGCGAACTTGACGGTTTGCTCTACACACTCGCACAGCCGCACCTCGTTATGTTGAACAACACCGCGCCGGCGCGCGTTCGTATGCCGATGTAAAAAAACAACCTGACCATGAAACCACACGCGCTTGCCTCGTGGACTGAAACTGAGGCGATGCGCGTCGAATCACGCGCCGCGCGACCGAAAACGTCTCGGGTGACGACACATTTAGGTCAAGCAAATGCATCGCGCAACTGTCTAAACGATAATATCGGTTACTTTCCCAGCCGAAATCCGTCACACGGGTGGGCGCGAATGCATCGATCCACGTGCGCGCGAATCAGGCTTCGAGGGGACGTTCGCGCGTTCGCCATCGATATTCTCACCCAACCATGGGTCGATGCACATTCGAAAGCACTAATTTTGCTTTCGACAGGCAATACATCGATCGCGCGAGCCTGCATCGACCGTGGTAGCGGTGATGTGGCCCGTTTGTCCGATGTGAATACAATCGTCGCGACTGTTTCCTGTATTTGACTTAAGCTTATCACCCAGCGCATGTGCGCTCGTATAATCTTATCTACATTAATTTAGTCGTAGAAGATGCTATATTTGTGTTATTATATAATCTACAAAGTGGAAAAGAAATAGAAAAAAGCATCAGTTGTGGTCAGCTTATGACGCGCACGGATGGCATTTCGTCGTACGAGGCGCGCATTCCGAGTACGCGACTATTCGTTGCTCCATTTCGAGACGCTCCGAACAGCAGTGCTGAAACTTACAAGGCATGAATAACGCAGATGAAAAGGCAGCGTCGTCGACGCAAGCTCACACGGATCCGAAGAATTCCGTGATTGATTTCGGATCGCCGATGACGCACGTGCTTGACGTCAGTCGAGACGACGACTCGTCCTCGCGCGACACATTCGAGTCGCCCGAAGGATCGCTCTCGAAGCTCGCATGGGACGTATTCACGCGGTTTCCTCGTTTATACGACGAACCCACGCGCAGCGACGAAACTCCCACGTCAGATCACGAGCGTCCACAATGGGCGGCTTACGACAAGGCGTGGGAGGAATACGCCAAAGTACTGGACGCGGTAAAAACTAGCTCATACACCTTTCAAGCTGTCATCGCGCATGGGATCACGAACAAGTACGCCGAAGAAAGTTTGAAGCCAGTGGCGTACAAAGAATAAGAAGGAAAGTGACTGTCAAGAAGCGTCTCAACTTTGATGGTGAGACTGACGAACATGTTTTGTAATGGATACGAAAGCGCGCTCACCATTTTAACCGTCATTCTTCGCGCGTCGCGCGCGCGAGCGTACCGACACATTTTCCGGTTTTTACGCCTCATCGTCGACGCGCGCGCGGACGCAAATCATATGAGAACGTAACGCTACTCTGCATACGCACTACGCGTCGCGCGTCGACCGACGGCGCCGCGTTTCGCCGCGCGGAAGAGGCGCATGGTGTGCTCTTTTTGAATCGCTGTTTAAAAAGGTCGTTTTTGAATTTTTGTCTGTGCGCTGACACAGTCCGTGTAGTCACTTCACGACACGTTTCTAACTACGCAAGTGAAACCTTTTGACGATTGATTAAAGAACTGCACACATTTTGACGACGATTCCATGGTACGACCATCGTCCGTTCGGGCGCCGTCCGCAGACGACGCCGCGAGGTGTGCACGGTGTTTTGAATTTTTGAATTTGTGAGCGATCATCTCTTCAACCTTGAGAACACCGTGCACATCTGTCGTGGTTGAGTGCGGCGGCGTCTCGTAGCGTGTGTGTGTGTGTGTGTGTGCTCGCGCGTTCTACCGCTCGCGCGGAGTGCTGGGCGTGCGTATTGTCGTACTGACGGTGTCGTCGTTTGAATTCATCGATCTACTGTCGCAGGTTAACGGGCGACGAGGACCGGACTCGTCCGTTGGCGTGACTTATTTCGAAAGCGACAAGCGCACCAAGGGGGTGGGGAACGGGAAGTTTAGAGCCACAGTGGACGGACGAAGTCGAAAGTACTATGATTGCCACGAGTTGGGGTATGATCTCGCGCGCACGGTGGCGGAACACCTCGCCGCCGAGAACTCGCGTCGCCGTCAAGAGGCGGCCAAGGTCGCGCGCGATGCTCGTGTCGTGGAGCGTCGCAATCAGCCTCGTCCGTTGACGGGCAACTGTGACGACATATGGGCAGCCATAACGAGAATCGAGAGTCTCGTGCAATTGCAGAAGCTCGTCGTTCCAGTTGACGGTGCGTGTGTTGTTGTTTGTTGTCGTCGTGCCCGCCACTCGTGTACTGACATTCTTTTCGTGTTTGTGTTTAGCGTCTGTGAGCGACCGTCTTGATGCTGCTCACACGCACATCATGCGTCTCGTCAACGACGGCGACGATTTTGTGCCATCACTGACGCCCGCGAACACGCCCAAGGCGGGCCGCGATCGACTTCGTGAAGCCGACTTGCGACGAGGTGCCCAACGACTGACGAATCTTCGCCAGAAGTTGGGTTTCACCGATGATTCGATTGGGCTCGCACATACCTTCGAGGTCGATCGACCGACTCTTCGCACGCAACTCGAGGTGCGCGCGGGCAACACGCACGGTCGCACATACAAAAGTAGATGCGAGCGAATTCGAGCGTTGGTCGAGGACGCGAAACTCGGCGGGGTAGACGCGTATGAATCTCGAAAACTGGGCCATGAAATGAAAGCGCCCCTGTATCGCTGGCGGGGGCGCAAACGCCTCTTCATTCCGGCACATGTATTTGAAGTGGGCGTCAGTACGGTGACGGTCTCGGGATCGGATGACCCTCTCGACGTCGCGGTGCGCATCGACTTACTCGACGCGCTTCTCGCCCGAGACCGCCCGGCAAATCGCTCGAAGGCCGAGATGATAATGACGACGGTGCCAGTGTGCGTTATCGCCACGGTGCTCGATGCGCTCGAAACAGTGTCAATCGAAGATATCGAATTGTGGCTCGGCAACGGCGACGGCGCGCGAGGATATTCGAAATTTTGGTACGTGATCGCGAAATTCCCGGCAAAGCCGGCGGTCAACGGAGTGCACTCCGATGATTACGCTGCGAAACCGCTTCACTATGAAGTGCAAATTGGTGGGTTTCCGGAATGCGGTCGCGAGTGTTTCGGACGTCGGTTGCACTTTGAAACCGAGGAGGCTGCCGCGCGTCACGCCGACTTGGCGACGGCGGTGTTGGTGGCTGAAGGAAAAGCTGCCCCGAATCGTTTCTACGTGAACTTTCCCGGTTAGCTCGATTAAATGACGCATCGATAGTCTGAAAAGACGTATGATACACGAAAGGAACGCATGATGTAATATAATAACCAATGATGTGAATACATCATGACCACCTCAACTGTGGTAAACGCGTTGCGAGTGATTTGTCGGTTACAAACAACGATACTAAGCTAGTGTTGGCTGGGTACTGGGCTCACCCAGGAATCATATGCGCTTAGAAGACGCCGCCAACCTTGGCAAAGTTGGTCAAAAGGTTCTCACCAAAGGGGTCGTTGATGTGCTTGATGAGGCATTCGACGGGGCCGTCGCCGGTCATAACGGAAGCTGTGGATGTCGTGAAAGAAGTAAACATGTGTCAGTATGCGCTCAGTACTCGAAAACGAATGGAAAGCTAAAAAAATGTCGCCGCAAAAACGTGTCCGAGCCGCGAAAACGCTCAGCACAGTTCGAAAAAATGAATATACACCCTCGCCTAAACCCTAGAGTATCTGGCCCGAGTCTGGTGCTAAGGGTGACGGGGCAAACAGAGCCAGCGAAGCATTCATAGAAGCGTTAAGCGCGGGTGAGAAGTCGCTGCTGTGGGATGACAGTGCATCTGTTGCCGCGAAGCTCGCAAAGCGAAGCATGCGAGACGTATCCATCGTCGTCGACAACGCGGGTTTCGAGCTCACGTGTGATTTAGCGCTCGCGGATGCTCTCGCGTCGAGTGGCGCCGCGAAGCGCGTGATACTACGCGTCAAAGCGCATCCCGTTTTCGTATCCGACGCCATGGACAAAGACGTAAGAGACACCATCAACGCCATGATGGCGAGTGAACATGCAGATACCGCCGTCATGGGTCGACGCTGGGCTTCGCACTTGAGCTCTGGCGCGTGGATTATCGCGCCCGATTTCGCATGGTGTCAGCCGCAACCATTCTGGGAGCTCCCGCGCAATGTTCATGACGAATTAAAATCGTCTGATTTAGTCGTCATCAAAGGCGATGCCAACTACCGGCGATTATTGAACGATTGTCTTTGGCCGCTCGACACGCCGTTTGAAGACGTCGCGTGCTATTTTCCAGCGCCGATTCTTGCGTTGCGCACGCTGAAAGCCGAGCTCGGGTGCGGCATTCCCCAGGACAAGCAAACCATGGCATATGTTGACGCAGATTGGATGGTTACTGGAAAGTACGGCGTCGTGCAATTCTGCGAAGCTCCCGCGCGACAGCACGCCGTGGCGTCGCAAATTTACGACGTCTCTGCGTTCGCCGGTCGCGATGATTACACGCCTCACGAACGACTCGCATTGTCGAAAACGCTCGCCGCATTAGCCAATGCGAGCAAAGACCTCGCACATGCATTGAAAACCGCGCCTTTGCGCCGTACGGCGCTTCTTGGCGCAGCTTCAAGTGGAGACAAGAACGCATCCGGCGACACGCAGCAAAAGCTGGACGTCGTCGCCAATGCCATTTTCAAGCGACATCTCGCGACGTGCGGTGCGGTACGGTATTACAGCAGCGAAGAAGAAGACGAACCGCGCGTGTTGAATGAATCGGGCGAATTTGTCGTGTGCATCGACCCGCTCGATGGGTCACGAAACATTGACTGCAACGTGCCCGTCGGGAGCATCTTTGGCGTCTATCGCGTCGACGACGGCGCGTCGGCGCTGGACAATTGCACACGCGCCGGATGCGAGCAAATCGCCGCTGGATACGCGCATTATAGCGGTGCTACGACCCTCGTACTGGCATGTGGCGATGACGGCGCCGCAGTGGAATACACGTTGCTTGATGGTGAGTTTGTCGTCGCGAACGCGAACATGGAATGCCCAAAGCGCGGTCAGGTGTATTCGCTCAACGACGCGCGCTTTGACGATTGGCCAAAGGGATTACAAACGTACATCACGCGCGTGCGTAACGGACAAGGCGAAAGCGGCAAGCAGTATTCGGCGCGATATATTTGTAGCCTCGTCGGGGATTTCCATCGAACGCTCATCTACGGCGGTTGGTGCGGAAATCCGCGCCCGCACTTGCGCGTGGCGTTTGAAGCGGCGCCGCTCGCGTTCGTCGCTCGAGCCGCAGGCGCGGCAGCCACGGATGGCGTCGTCAACGCGCTCGATATAAAACCACGCGAGATGCATCAACGCTCTCCCTTATTCTTAGGTTCTGTGGATGACATCGCCGAACTCGTTCGATGCGGCGACGTGCAACAGGACGCGAGTAAATCGTACAGCGTGAACTACCTATAGCACTAAAACA
>Ga0222714_10007434_pt1 | contig 10028 bp, 10 predicted proteins | sample C33_3DmetaG_FD_165048 | JGI IMG/M metagenome (GOLD analysis project Ga0222714, IMG submission 165048) | Estuarine water microbial communities from San Francisco Bay, California, United States - C33_3D | ecosystem: Environmental > Aquatic > Marine > Unclassified | place: USA: California... | reverse complement strand
GGCAATATTGTAGAAATAGGATGCTGGAGAGGTAGAACTACCACAGTTTTATCTAAATTTAAGAAACAAAGCAACCATCTTTTTGTGGTAGATCATTTCAATAGTAACAATGGATTAACTAATCAACCAAAAACAAAGCAAGAAAATTTACAACTATTTCAAAACACAATTAAAAAATTTGATATCGAAAATCAACTAACAATAATAGAACAAGACTCAACAACAATATCATGGAAGAAATATTGCGATAAAAAACAAAAAATTAGTTGTATATTCTATGATGGAGATCCAGCACTATTATCTATTAAAAAAACAATACTCAATATGGTGCCATATATGACTAACGATTGTACTATTATTTTTCACGATGCGTCGTGGCGTGATCATCAATCATTCGTCAACACTTTATGTACAAAATATGACTTTAACTTAGATACATATATTAATATATGGGAAGGACTAGTAATCCTAAAAAGAGACAAAAAATGAAATTTGTATTTTTCAATTCATATTATGATGCTAATAATGGTATGGAGTTATGTCACAAATTGGGTGGCAAATATCATGTTTGCCCAAAACATTGGATAGCACACCAAAAAGAAATATATAAAGATATTGATCAATGCGATATGGTAATAATCTGGAATAGTCTAGAACCATGTACATATTGGATCAAGGATATCTGTCATCAACTAAATAAAAAATATCTATTTCTAGAATATGGATTTATTCCACAAAAAGGATACTATCATTTAGATACTAAAGGAATTATCAAACAATCATCGCTTAATGATTCATTAGACTGGCTAACTGATGATATGGCCAATCAATCAGAAGAATATATTGCAAATTTTTTAGATCAAAAAAAATGGAGAGATAGGGGTAATGAATATATATTATGTCCATTACAACTACCATGGGATTGTTCGATATACTTGTGTTCCAAATACAAAACTATGGATGAATTTATTAAAGATATAATTGATTTGTATCCAGAAGAAAAAATTATTGTTACTCCTCATCCATTACTGAGAAAGAACGATGTACTCAAAGATCCAGAAATTTTAAGCAAAATAACATTAGATCTCAAAAATTGTACGATGCACTTGGCTCAAAAAGCCAAAGCAGTTGTAGGTATTAATTCAACAGTATTATATGAGAGTTTAGCTCTCGGTAAAAAAACCATTGCTTTAGGAGAATGTCCTATTAAAACGCATAATGGTGATAGAAAATTAGCATTATGCTCAATACATAAACAATTCAAACATTTAGATATAGATAAATTCTTATATATACTAGAAAGCATAAATCATGTTTAAATTGATGATGATAATTGCTGGTGAGGCTTTTAGAGATGGTGGACAGCATAGTAGAAAAAGAGATACTGACTTTGGATATGCTCAACAAAAAATAGCAACAGAGACTCATATTCAATTAATTGAGAAATTAAAAAACGAAGGAGTAGATATTGATTTATATATAGAATCATATACTAGTAAATATTCTCAAGATTTAATTAAGTGGTATAGTAAATGCATAGATAAGGATAATATTTATTATCAATTTCATAATCAGCTATTTAAAGATGGCAGATCAGAGTTATGTACTAAGTGTATTAGAAAATATAATATAGATAAATATGATGCTATATTTATTATAAGACCAGATATGTATCTTAAACCATATTTTTTGAAGATATTTAATATTGAATACGATAAAATTACGTATCCTAATCGAATCTTGTGGAGGCATAATGAGATTACAGTAAATGATATGATGCTATATATACCTAAAAAATTTATATCACTATTACAAATTGCTACAATTAAATTGCTTCACAGAGCGATACCACAATATACACAAACACCTAACTTCAAAATAAATGATTTTGGTTTTATGATACCAACTATACATGATTCTGACTCGGAAAAAGATTATAATCCAATGTATTGGCTTATTAGTAGAATAAATACTAAAAATTGGAAATTTTATGGATATGAAGTAGACACAGATAATATTCTAAATACTATTTTTACTAATAAACTATATGTGTTTGATGACTGGAATATATACCATAATATAGATATAAATATACAAAAACAAATAATAAATATTAACAATGTGTATGAATGGTTTCATATGGTCAATAATTTTAGATACCTATATCAAGGTATTATGGAATTTGATATACATAATAAAGTAGATCATACTATTAAATTATGGGCAGGACCGGATCAATCCTTATGTCAAATAGAAAATAATCAATTAGTTTTTTATAATTATGAACATATGGTAACTAGCAGACACACTAATATAAATGGATCTTGGTGTGGTAAATTTTTACATAAACCTAATGTTGATTTTTTAGTCAGACCATTAGTACGTTAAGGGGATTTTATAATGAATTTAATATTTCCAATAGCAGGTAAAGGCGAAAGATTTAATTGTGAATTTAAACCTTTTTTACAAATTAATGGTATTACGTTTATAGAAAAAACTATATCTAGTTTTCCAAATATTGAAAATTACAATATTTTTTTTATATGTACAGAAGAACAAAATATTAAATATAATGTCAAAAATACACTCGATGATATTCTGAAAAATATAGCAAAGTTTACACTAATAACTATACCAAAACAGACCACCGGACCACTACAAACCATTATAGAAGGACTGAAAATACATAGTATTACCGGTCCATCTATAATATGTGATTGCGATATATATTTAGACGCAACAGATATATTAAACTTAATGGAAACTAATAAATTTGATATTATCATACCTTCATATAATATTAGTGAACAAGATTTCGATAGTTGGTCAAAAATTATTTTTGATAACAATAATCATATAATCAAAATTATAGAAAAAGAACCTGTTCTTCATAACTATAAATATAGAGGAATAATAGGATGTATAGGTATTAAAAATATAGAACATATAATTAATGATATAAATATAACAAACATGAACTATATATCAGAGTACCTAGACTATAAGCTGAAACAAAAATATATTATTACAGATGTGCTTATAGATAATTGTTTATTATATGGAGATATCAATAAATATAATCGAAGTCTTGAAATATTGCGATCAAAATCTACTATTTTTTGTGATATAGATGGGGTATTATTAAAACATTGTAATACTACTACATATGATTTAAATCAAAATATTTTATTAGATGGATATCAGTATTTAGATACACTAAAAAAAGATGGACATAAAATAGTCCTGACTACAGCTAGACCAGCCAAAGACAGAATACAACTTGAAAAACTATTACAACATTATAAGATTATGTATAATGATATTATTATGGGCTGTAATACTGGTAGCAGAATTATAATAAATGACAGAAAGCCATCTAAGCCTTTTCAAAAACAAGCTGTTTCATTAGAGGTATCAAGAGACGTAGGAATCAAGAACTTTAATATTAATGAATACTATGAAGAATTTTTTACTCAAATTATTAAACAATTAGATGGTCATAGTTTTGCTAAAACATATCTCATTCAAAAAGATAATACCTTATTAATTAGAAAATATATACAAAAATCACATACAAATTATAAACATTACGTCAAATTAAAAAGACAATATAGCGATTTACAAAGATTACAATTTCTAAATAATAATTTGGTACCAAATACTATTATGGAATTAGATAATCAATTTGAATATTTTTTTGATATAGAATATTTAGAAAATTTTGATAAGCTATCTAATGCGGAACTAGATATACAGCTATCCATGATTAATGCTATTTTATATACAATGAATAATGATATCTACGCTATTAAAAAAAATATTAATGGAAAACAATGGCTAGAACAATACTTAAAAAACAAAATTTATAGTACTATTAATGATTATGAATATACAGATCAAATTTTATATACGCTATTTAATCAATCAACTATTCAAATTAATGATCATGAATATTTAGGATTAAAAAATATACTTCATAGTATTAAATTATCAACATTTTATCCACAATACATAAGCCCAATACATGGGGATATGACATTAGAAAATATATTATATTTTCAAAATGAATGGAAATTAATAGATATGGATGGATCAGATATATTTGATGCTCCAGAACAAGATATAGGTAAAATATTTCAGTCTATATTGGGTCGTTATCATCAATGGAGTAATATGGATATATTTATTAATCATATTAAATCAGATTCTTTTAGTGTATCTACTAATAATTTTTTTAATATACCAAATGATATATCAATATCAGACATACAATTAAACTTATCAAAAATTTTTAATAAATCTAATATTATACAAAATGGTGTATTCTTTATGTGTTGTCATTTTATAAGAATGCTACCGTTCAGAATGAAAGTTAATAGAACACAAGCATATTTTTGTATTATAATGGCAATTATATGGCTAAATAAACTAATTAATAATAAAATATGAAAATTTTTTATGATGGAAATAATCCTCAGCTATACAATACTATTGTAGATGGATTTACAAGTAATGCATCTTTTGCTGGTAAAAGTAATTATATAAGATATATAGACTATATTCAAGAATACTTAAAACATACTTTGAATTTATCTTGTTCTTTTCAGGTGCTATCAGATAATGATCAAGATATTATAAAACAAGCTAAAATTATTTCATCTTTATCTGATACAATATTTGTAAAAATTCCTATAATTAAATCAAACGGCAATCTAAATCTAGATATAATTCAATATCTTTTAAATGATAATATTAAAATCAATATAACAGCGCTATATACTATTCAACATATAGAATTAATAAAAAAACTATTAAATATACCTACTGAAATTATTATATCTATTTTTGCTGGTAGTATTATGGATGCTGGATTGGATCCCATTAAAACTATAGACTATGCTGTTAATTTATATCATAAATATAATAATGTAGAAATACTTTGGGCGGGATGTCAAACAAATTTAAATATTATACAGGCTAAAAATAGTAAATGTGATATTATAACGGTGCCAGATACTGTAATATCTAAGATTGATAGGATAAATGTCGATCTCGATATCTTAGCCAAAGATAGAGTCGGTAGATTTATAGAAGATGGTGGTAAATTAATCATATGAAAAAAATATGCGGTGAATTTACACAAAAGTCTCAGAACGAACAAAATGTATCTAATAGGCTTTTAGAGATAACAAAAGAATTATTACCACAATATGGACATCAGTGGAATATACATAATATTTTAACTCTTCAAAGACAGTCTCTTAGTAGATTACTATACTATAATCATTTATATCAACAAATAATTGATACTCCAGGCGTGATATGTGAATTTGGTGTACAGTGGGGAGCCACATTAGCTCAATTAATTAATTTACGAGGAATATACGAACCATATAATTATAGTAGAGTTATATATGGCTTTGATACTTTTGAAGGATTTTGCACTATTGATGATAAAGATTATAACTATTCACAAATCGGAGATTATGCAACTATTAATGACTATGAAAACATTCTAGAATCTATACTTTCACTACATGAATCATTTTCTCCAATATCTCATATTAAAAAATTTGAACTGATAAAGGGAGATGCTTGTATTACAATTAATAAATGGATTGATAATAATCCGCATACTATTATATCTATGGCTATATTTGATATGGATGTATATAAACCAACGAAGGAGGTATTAGAAAAAATTATACCAAAACTCACAAAGGGTAGTTTATTAGTTTTTGATGAATTAAACTGTAAACATTTTCCTGGTGAAACTATCGCTGTGAACGAAGTTCTAGGTTTAAATAATATATCTCTAAAAAGATATTCTCATCAGCCACATTGTGCGTGGGCTGTTTTTGGAAAATAGTTATTGAAAATTAAATAAAGCATTAATAGATCCATTATTTTTTTTCCAAATTAGCATATCTAAATTATATGTATCTAAATTCATTGGCATAGAATCTTTTAAAAATATCTTATTAGTTAATCCACCACAATAATCAAATATTAAGATATTATCATTAGATAATTTCCAGAATCTTTCATTTCTATGTTTATAATAACATATATCATTTGATGATATAGTTCCATCATTATATAATTTAATATGACCGAAAGCATTATTAAAAACAAAAGATTTATGAGTATAATGTTTATATAACAACGGCATATCAATATATTGTTTGTATTTTATATTATCTATAGCTCCATAATTAGTAAATAAAAATCTCCATATTCTTTCAAAGAAATAACCCTCTATTGGATGAATACTATGTGATAATATCTCCAAACATCTTTTATAAAACATAATATCATGAGATAATATTGCATCTTTACTTACTCTAAATACTCCATTCAAAGTAGCTCCCGTCGATATCATACGATTAATATCGTGGTTATCTAGTGGACTTTCAAATAATTTATTACATGTATCTATCCATTTAATTACATGTTTACCTCCACATATATAAGGAAATTGTCCTGGCCTAATACCTATAAAATCATAAAGACAAGATTTTAAAAAGTATTGTTCGCTATTATGTTTTTGTTCTTTGTTAGCATCTTGAAAATGATCACGAGGATCATACTGACTAAATAAGATCTCATCTGGCAAATTATCATAATTTTGTGTAATATAATATAGGTATGTGTGGCCTTCTCTACCAATATTTGGTAATAAATTATCTCCATTATGTTTATTAAATACTATAACTTCATACCCATGATTAATCAGAGTGTTATACCAATAGGTATCTCCCTCCTTATGTCTGGATAATACGGCAACTTTTGACATATTTTTGCTCCTGATAGGATTTACACTAAAATGCACAAATCTGGTAAAATATGGGGAAGTACACAAGAATTATTCCATAAAAATAATGTTGAAATACATAGAATAGAAATTCAAAAAAACACAAGATGCTCAAAACATAAACATGAGCATAAATATAATATTTTTTTTGTTGAGTCTGGCAAAATATTAGTCAAAGAATGGAAAAATGACTATAATCTAGTAGACGAAACTATTTTAACAACAGGAGAAATGTGCTCAATTAAACCAGGTAATTTTCATGAGTTTCATGGATTAGAAGATAGTATTGTTTATGAAATATATTATGTAGAATTAAATACACAAGATATAATTAGGGAAAATATAGGATCTAAACTTGCATAATGTTACGAGTACAATTTAGATGCTCACAGAGTTCATCTGCAATATTTTCAAAATCTATCTTAAAATGTCAACCTTTTAATTATATTGATCATTTATTACATAGAGATCTCAGTATAGAAACTTTAGTGAGATCAGCATTCGATCTTATTGATGCTGTAACTTTAAAATCTATGCATGATTTTGAAATCATTGTAGATTCTTCAGATTACTCAGGATTTTCTGCTAAAAAATACCACGATAAATTATTTCCTGATTTTAATTTTGACAAATGGGTGGAAGTTGGTAATTATGATTATCATGATATAGTACAAAAAATGTTAATAGAATCAAACAAGCCTCCAGAATTCCATCAATTATATTGGATAGGTAGTTATGATTGTCATTGGTCAAGACGAAAACTTGGTGAATTAACGCAAAAAGACAATAGAATAGATATAGTTAATGTCAATAATTGGCATTGGAATGATAATCTAAAAAGAGCCGTAACTAATAATGGTAAATATACCTCATTATTAGATCATTGTAAATTTAAGTATTTAATCGATTTTCAAGGATATGGGTATAGCGGTAGGACCAAATATCTATTACATAGCGGCAGACCTTTGTTTTATGTGTTAAGAGACTGGAACGAATACTGGTACTTTGATATGAAACCAATGGTGCATTTTATTCCAGTAAAATCTGATCTAAGTAATTTTTATGAAAAGTTTGAATGGGCAGAAAACAATTATAATAAAGCTGTAGAAATAGCTAATAATGGTAAACAATTTGCTATAGACAATCTTAAAAGATCAGATGCTATAGATAGGTATAAACAAATTTTAATTAGAGAAGGAACTAAAAATGTATGATTATTTGATTGTAGGTTCTGGTCTTTTTGGTTGTACCTTCGCAAACCTAGCACTAAAAGACAACAAAAAATGTTTAATTCTCGAAAAGAGAGATCATCCATTCGGTAATTGTTATACAGAAAAAAATGAGGGTATAGATATTCATAAATATGGACCACATGTATTTCACACCAATGATGATAGAATATGGGCTTATGTAAATCAATTTGCTAAATTTAATAATTTTGTCAATAGACCAAAAGTAAAGTTTGGGGGGTCATTATTCTCTTTCCCTATCAACCTTATGACGCTGTATCAGTTGTGGGGGGTTTCGTCACCATCTCAGGCCAAACAAAAATTAGACGAAGCAAAAATACAAAAAGACAATCCATCTAATCTAGAGGAATGGATATTGTCTCAAGTTGGAGAAGAAATATATGAAATATTTATTAAAGGATATACTACGAAACAATGGAATACAGAGCCTAAAAATTTACCATCTTTTATTATCAAAAGGCTGCCTATTCGTCTTAATTTTGATGACAATTATTTTTTTGATAAGTATCAGGGTATACCAGTAGATGGTTATTCCTCTATGATGCAAAATATGATTGAAAATACTGAAATCAGATTGAATACTAATTATTTAGATTATAAAGATAAATGGAATAAGATAGCTAAATATATAGTTTATACAGGACCGATAGATGAATATTTTGATAATTGTCTAGGTGTATTAGATTATAGAAGTTTACAATTTGAACACATTAAATTGGATATGGAGGATTTTCAAGGAAATGCTATTATTAATTATACAGAACAGTCTGTACCGTATACCAGAATTATAGAACATAAACATTTTAACTGGGTACAAAATAATAATACTATCATCACCAAGGAATATCCCCAAAATTGGTTAGTTGGTGGGGATAGATATTACCCAATCAATAATGAGTTCAATAATAACTTATACGAACAATACAAAAATATATCACAAAAACAGACCAATATATTATTTGGTGGTAGATTGGCAGAATATAAGTATTATGATATGCATCAAATTATTGGTTCGGCTATATCAAAATATAATAAACTAACACAATAAAAATAAATATGGACATACTCAAAGAATTACATTTTTACAATCCTTATCATGGTTTCAATCCTCATGTTTATATAAACGATATACAAGGATGGCACGGGGACCACGAAATATTTTACGACCTGTTAGATAATTTAGAGCCAAAAATGATATTAGAGATTGGCACTTGGAAAGGACAGTCGGCCATAACTATGGGGCTTGTTATAAAAGAATTGGGCTTAGATACCAAAATAGTCTGTGTTGATACTTGGTTGGGCTCAATAGATTTTATAAATGCTATAGCTAAAGACGATCATGAACGAGATATTAAGCCTATATTCGGATACTCTTCTGTTTATTATCAGTTTTTAACAAATGTAATATCTCATGATCTTCAGGATATTATTATTCCATTCCCTCAGACCTCATCTATTGCTTGCAGATGGTTGCAAAACAAAAGAATACTATTTGATCTAATATATGTTGATGGCTCAAATGATTATCGTGATGTTATATTAGATTTGGATTCTGCTTGGCCAATCTTAAAAGAAAACGGAGTAATATTTGGTGATGATTATAATCATAATTTTTTTACTGATATAAAAAAGGCTGTCAATGAATTTGTTGAAAAATATAATCAAAAAGATAATTTAGAAACGTATGATTACGATTTATTCTGGCTCATCAAAAAAATAACAACATAAAATGACTCTTTTCTATGAAAAATGGATAGCCGGAGGTGGCATATTAGCATGGCCTGATAAAAAGCTAGGACAATGCTGTTGTACAACTACTACGACACCAACAACAACTACTACGACGCCAACCGCAACTACTACGACGCCAACCGCAACTACTACGACGCCAACCGCAACTGCTACGACGCCAACCGCAACTGCTACTCTCATAACAGCAACACCCACAGCAGAAACTGCTACTC
>Ga0222714_10007430_pt1 | contig 10029 bp, 10 predicted proteins | sample C33_3DmetaG_FD_165048 | JGI IMG/M metagenome (GOLD analysis project Ga0222714, IMG submission 165048) | Estuarine water microbial communities from San Francisco Bay, California, United States - C33_3D | ecosystem: Environmental > Aquatic > Marine > Unclassified | place: USA: California... | reverse complement strand
TTCGCGTCAAGCTCAGAGCCACCAGGCATCCAACCACCGGTATCCACTAGGTTGAACTTCTTGCCGGTCCACTCAACCTCGCGTTCAAAACGATCGCGGGTGATTCCAGGCTGATCTTCAACAATTGCAACCTGTGAGCCCATGAAGCGATTGAACAACGTGCTCTTACCCACGTTGGGCCGACCAACGATCACAACAGTCGGCAGTTCTGGCTGCTCTAATGGCATCACTTCGTTCGTCACTTGTTCATTCTACTGTCGAACACTAAACATTGGTCTTAGCCCGAATTCGACAAAAGCACTGAAGTATTCTCTGTAGCAGTGCACAACATCCAAGCATCTCTCGACAACGGAGACCCGATCAAGCCGTCCTCAGTTGACAAGGTCCTCCTCGCTGCGCCACGCGGCTTTTGTGCTGGTGTTGAAATGGCCATCAAGGCTCTGGCGTGGATGGTTCGCACATTTCCCTCCCCCGTGTACTGCTATCACGAGATTGTGCACAATCAGGCCGTTGTTGATCGATTCCTAAAACTCGGCGTGATCTTTATTGATGATATTTCTGAAGTTCCGCTTGGCAAACCAATCATGTTGTCGGCACATGGATCAGCACCAGAAGTCGTTGCACTTGCACGGCAGCGCGGGAGTTACGTCGTCGATTCGGTATGTCCTCTTGTTACCAAGGTCCATCATGAAGTCCGAGTTCGAGCCGGCAAGGGATACCAAATTGTGTATGTCGGACACGATGGCCACGAAGAGGCTGTCGGCACCATGGCTGTCGCTCCGCATGCGATTTCGCGTGTTGAATCGCTCGATGAAGTTACAGCACTCCCAGATTTTGAACAACCCGTAGCGCTTCTCGCACAGACCACTTTGTCGCATCGTGATTGGGCGGGAATCGCAGATGCAGTACGTGTGAAATACCCTTCGGTGTGGTCCCCAGGGCGAAGCGATCTGTGCTTTGCCACGACAAACCGTCAGAGCGCACTGTTGCAAATTGCATCGCAATGTGATTCGGTCATTGTGATTGGCTCGGCAAACTCATCGAATACCCGAGCACTTGAAAAACTTGCAAAGGACGAAGGTTGTAACGACGTATACAGAATCAACGGAGTTGATGAGCTTCCACACACGCTGTACGGAGTGGTCGGGGTCACCGCAGGTGCATCAGCGCCAGAAGACCTGGTCAACGAAGTTCTTGCCTTCCTCAACCCTGTAAATGGCGTTGAAGAAGTTCGCATTACGCGTGAAGATGAGTACTTTCCACCGCCACGCAACATTCGTCAACTGCAACTCGCCATAGAGACTGCAGCACTCGCGCTTCTTGGGGCCCACGTAACGCCACAAACAACCGTTGACGACCGATTGGTCAGTGCAAGTGATGTGCTCACGTCACTTGATTGACACACTGAGAATTTAGTTTCTTGGAACTTTGCTCCAAGGAATTTCACGATCAACACGCACATCCCCTGGTAGCCCAAGAACGCGTTCACCAAGGATGTTACGCATTACCTCACTGGTTCCGCCTTCAATGCTGTTGGCACGCGCCCTCAAAAAGGCCTTTGGAATTGAGTCAAAACTCATCGCGGTATCTGGACGTACCATTTCATAGCTGCCGTACAGCATTCCTTCAGCTCCAAGCAACTTGATACAGAACTCATAAGTTTCCTTATTGAGGTCAGCACTTGCCATTTTGCCGATTGACCCTTCTGGACCAGGCACACCCATTTTCCTGCTTTGCCCTGCACGGATGTTGGTAAGACGCGCAACCTCTGCTCGTATCCACAACTTCATTAACTGATCTTTTGTTGCGAGGTCTTGAGATTCAACCGGTTTCTGTTGCCACAATCTCACTGCTTCCCTGATTGGACCAGAACCTTTTTGGGGAATCGCACCACCGATTGCGACTCGCTCATTCATGAGTGTCGTGAGACTCACCCGCCAACCGTCTCCAACGTTTCCCAGAGTTTCCGATACGGGAACTCTGGTATCTGTGAAATACACCTCGTTGAATTCTGCTTCGCCCGTCATCTGTCGAAGTGGACGAACCTCCACGCCTTGCGCTTGCATATCGACGACTACTGCTGTGAGCCCGGCATGTTTCACCGCATCTGCGTCGGTGCGAACAACTAACAAGCCCCACTTAGAAAGGTGCGCCAAAGTTGTCCATACTTTTTGTCCATTGATGATCCACTCTTCACCATCACGAACGCCCTTTGCTGAGAGCCCAGCAAAATCGGAGCCCGAGCCAGGTTCAGAAAACAACTGACACCAAATCTCTTCTCCAGTGAACAGAGGGCGAAGATAACGATCCTTTTGTTCAGCAGTTCCCCACTCGACAACAGTTGGACCACACATTCCATAACCGATTGGATTACGCGCATAGGAACTTGGGCCACCTGCACGCGCAATCTTTTCATTGACAATCTTTTGAAACTTTGGACTGACGTCCAACCCCCCTGACCCGACAGGAAAATGCACCCACGCCAAACCCATGTCATATTGAGCCCCGAGAAACTCCACTGCGTGTGTGGACGACGGCGGGTACTGAGACACAAGCTGGTCTGTCAGTTCAGCAACCCGTTGCTCTTGTCCTGCTAACACATCAGTGGCCATAACACTCCTTTAGCGTCCGTTGGGCACACGATAATTCATTATTCATTGACACATACAACCGAGAGCCACTAGTTGGACCGACGAAGTAACTTGGCGAATTCAGTTGACTCAACGGCAGCAATCTCGGGAATATGTGTCCGCAAACGCATTACCCAACGCAGATTCGCCATATCGCCGCGCCTGCGATAAATCGATTTCAGATTGCTGAGTGTGCGAATCACCATGATTCTCGAATCTGACGGTTCCAAAAATTCCGCACTCCAATTATCTAATTGTGTGATGGATTCATAGAGGGACCTGCATTCTTGTGCCGAAAGCGAACGCGATGAGTGAAATGGATCAAAAAACAAGATGCCTGCTCCCTCGCCTGAGCGACATAAGAAATGTCCAGGCATACCAACGCCAATGATTGGAATACCCACGCGACGACCCACCTCGATCGCAATTGCACTCAACGTGATCGGAATTCCCAGTTTTCTTGTCATCACCTGATTCAACAAAGAATTAGCGGGATCGTCATACTCAACTGAGTTGCCAACAAAACCCGATGGACCAAACAGTTCGGCCATTAGTTCAACGGCTGTTGTTGCGGTCATCTGATCGGCTAACTCATCAAGCCGAACAAGCACCGACTGCGGATCGATCTCAGAATTAGCGCACCAACAGATGATTGCCAACGCCTCATCTAGCGCAACGGGGCCACCTCGAGTGTGGAATAGTTCCCGAAACCGCTCTTCATGCACCATGTGACTGTATCCACCAAAGACCGAACCTTAGATTTACCCTCTCGCGAAGTACTACCGTTGCCACCATGTATCCCGGTCACTTTGCCGCAATCAGTCCCGATAAGCCCGCAGTCATCGACGCGCAAACAGGGGCAATCCTCACTTATGCGCAGCTCGATAACGCCGCGAACAAGATCAGCAACCTGCTTCGACAGAGTGGTTTGCAAGTTGGTGACCACATCGCGCTGTGCCTCGAGAATCACCCGCGTTACTTCGAAATCATTTGGGGATGCCATTACGCGGGATTGATTTACACCGCGTGCTCGAGCAGACTCACCTCAGATGAGTTGACATATATCCTCAACGATTGCGGAGCAAAGGCTTACATCACTTCGCATTACAAAGCCGATCAAGCTCAAGAGATTGCAGCCACGATTCCCCTTGTCGAACTTCGACTCATGCTTGATGGAACCATTCCCGGATTCGACAGTTTTGAAGATGCGGTTGAGCGATCGTCTGAAACTCCTCTTGAGGAACGGATTGATGGGACCGACATGCTGTATTCGAGTGGCACAACAGGACGCCCGAAGGGTGTTCGTTTGCAATTTCCGCGAAATCCCCTTGGATCGCCAAACGCGCTTACCGGGCTCGCGCAGTTTCTTCTCGGTTTTGATGAACATGTTGTCTACCTGTCACCCGCTCCGCTGTATCACGCTGCGCCTTTGCGTTGGAACATGTCGGTACACCGCACGGGTGGAACATCAATCGTCATGGACCATTTCGATGCTGAGCAGTTCTTGCACTGTGTTGAAAAATTCAGCGTTACGCACACACAAACTGTTCCAACGATGTTCGTTCGAATGTTGAAGTTGCCTGATGCAACTAAACAGAAATATGACGTATCGAGTTTGTCGTATGTATTCCATGCCGCCGCTCCTTGCCCGATTGAGACGAAACGATCGATGATCAATTGGTTTGGACCAGTGATTCATGAGTACTACGCAGGAAGCGAAGGTAACGGTTTCGTCTATTGCAACACCGAGCAATGGCTCGCGCATCCAGGTACCGTTGGAATGGCATTAAACGCAACCATTCACATCCTCGATGATAAAGGAAACGTGTTACCTGTTGGCGAAACGGGAACCGTCTTTTTTGAAAGTACAGCCACTTTCGAATATCACAACGATCCGGAGAAGACACAAGCCTCACGCGATCCACAAGGGCGAGGTTGGTCAACTCTTGGCGATATTGGCTATGTCGACCACGACAACTTTCTCTATCTCACCGACCGCAAGGCGTACATGATTATTAGTGGTGGAGTCAACATCTATCCACAAGAGGCAGAGAACGCGTTGATACATCACCCAGACGTCATTGACGTTGCCGTATTCGGAATCCCACATGAAGAATTTGGTGAAGAGGTCAAAGCAGTTGTACAACCGGTAACCATGCCAACGTCAGCCAAAGAGAGCGCCGAACTCAGCGCACGTCTGATCGCGTATTGCAAAGAATCTCTCGCAGATTTCAAATGCCCCCGCAGTATTGACTTCCGCGAAGAGTTGCCACGGCATCCGACCGGAAAGCTTTACAAGCGCTTGCTGAAGGATGAATATTGGGCCAATTCAGGCCGCAAAATTTAGTTCCTCATCATGACCCATCCTTTTTTACAGGAGAACAAACCCATCGCATTTGCTCATCGCGGTGGAGCAAGCGATGCTCCCGAGAACACGTTGCCTGCGTTCCAGAGGGCAATCGACCTGGGCTATCGGTATTTAGAAACCGATGTTCATGCAACGAGCGATGGTGTTCTTCTTGCATTTCACGATGACGATCTGTTGCGAACCTGTGGTCAGCCAGGAGTGATTAGTGAGATGACCTATGAGCAGGTTAAGAACTTTCGCATCAATGGAACTGAACCGATTCCGTTAATGCAACAGATATTTGACGCATGGCCAGACGCGCGTATCAATATTGACTGCAAATCCGACAATGCGCTTCAACCACTCGTCAAAATACTTCAAGACTCTGGACTGTTGGATCGAGTGTGCGTTGGATCATTTAGTGACAAGCGGCTTGCATCGTTACGTGAGATATTTGGACCGGCGCTGTGCACCTCGCTTGGACCACGCGAGGTTGCAAAACTGCGAGTACGCAGCTGGATTGGGCCACAACGGGTCTTCCCTGGCGCGTACGCCGCCCAAGTGCCTCATAAGCAAGGCCCGCTCACCATCACCGATAAAAAATTTGTGGAAGCCGCCCATGAATCTGGCTTGCATGTGCATGTGTGGACCATCGATGATCCACAAGAGATGAATCATCTGTTTGATTTGGGCGTAGACGGCATCATGACAGATCGACCATCTGTACTCAAAGACGTCATGATCGAGCGTGGTAGTTGGTGATACCAGTTCTTGAATTCATCGACGTAAGTCATCAGTTTCCTGATTCAACACTGGCTCTAGGCAGTACGAACCTGCAACTCAATCCAGGAGAGTTTGTGTCCATTGTTGGCCCAAGTGGATGTGGCAAAAGCACATTGCTCCGCATAGCCAGTGGACTCCTTGAGCCAAGTTCTGGATCAGTCATACGCAATGGATCGCTGCAATTTGTATTTCAAGATTCAACGCTTTTGCCGTGGCGCAACGTTCGTAAAAACATAGCCCTCAATCTCGAACTAGATGATGTCGATCGACATGAGATCAACAGACGAGTCGACAATGTACTGCAACTTGTCAGCATGCAAGACAGTGCCGAAAAAATACCCCGCCAGCTTTCTGGCGGCATGAAGATGCGTACATCACTCGCCCGATCGCTGGTCTGTGAGCCTGACATTTTTTTATTTGACGAACCGTTTTCCGCACTAGACGAATTTTCTCGAGAGCGTCTCAACTCGGACTTGCGAGCGATTCTTGCGAGAATCAACGCAGCCTCGCTGTTTATCACTCACTCAATATCCGAAGCAGTATTTCTTTCAGATCGAGTATTGGTAATGTCGCCACGACCTGGACATATCATCGAAGAGTTCGTCATCCCTTTTGGCAGCGTGCGAGATGACGAGCTGCGCTACACACCGGAATTTGCTTTATTGACCGGACGCATCGCGTCTACGTTTCGGAGTATCCAGCGATGATTTATGTACGCACGATTAAAAAAACCATGGTCTCTCTCGTTGGACCAACGGCGGTGTTCGTCGCGTTCATCTCAGCGTGGTATGCGGTTGCATATTCTCTCGACAACAATTTTTCGCCTGCTTCTGGAAAGCCAATGATCGTTCCGCCTCCCCATCGATTGTTCGAGGATTTCTCAGGAACTGTTCGCGATCGAATTTTTACTGCCTTAGCCATCAGTACACGCACCGCGTTGACAGGCTTAGCGATATCGACTGTTCTCGGGGTATTCCTGGGAATATTGATGGCACAGGCAAAGTGGATCGAGCGGTCGCTATGGCCGCACCTTATTGCTTTACAGGTCACTCCGATCATCGCCATCGTTCCATTGATGATCCGGCTCATCGGCGCCAACTTCACAGCACGTGTTGTTGTAACAGTCATCATTTCGATTTTCCCAATCGTTTCGAATACGTTGTTTGGTATCCAGTCCGTTCCACAAGGTCTTCGAGATCTATTTCGACTGCACAATTGCACGCGATTTACCGTTTTAGTGAAATTGCAATTGCCCTATGCATCACCAGCGATATTTACTGGACTTCGCGTCTCTGCTGGCCTTGCAGTTATTGGAGCAATCGTTGGGGACTTCTTTTTCACGAGGGGCGACCCGGGCCTTGGACAGTTGATCACATTCTTTTTCCTCAATAATTTGTCGGGACCAATGTTCATCACCGCTCTGTTTGCGACCCTGTTAGGTCTTATGCTGTTCCTCGGATTCGGACTTGTCAATCGTGTCGTCGTTGGACGTTGGCACGAAACCTCAACTCTGTAAGCCATCAACATCATCAACAGGAGACCCTATGAAATTGTCATCCGTTACTCGTTACGTGTGCGCGCTCTCAGCAACCGCTCTTATCCTTGCCTCTTGTGGTGGGTCTGGGGAATCTGATAACACCACTGCAACACCAAAAACTGGCGCTCTCGCCGGAATCTGTCCCGACGCCGTTGTTGTCCAAACCGACTGGTTCCCTGAAGCCGAACATGGTGGCATCTACGAACTCTTGGGACCTGATGCAACATCGTCCAAGGACACGGGTGCAACAACAGGAACCCTCACCTTCCAAGGTGTGGACCAGGGAGTTCAGTTACAGATTCGTGCCGGTGGGCCATTTCTTCAGACGCCCGTAGTCACTGCGATGTATCAAGATGATGCAATCACCATGGGATATGTCGGTACCGACGTTGCTCTCACTCGCTACATCGATGCTCCAACAATTGCAGTGTTCAATCCATTGAATGTCAACCCACAGGTTGTGCTCTGGAATAAGGCAAATCATCCAACGGCGCAAGGGCTTGCCGATGTTGCAAAATCTGTTGAATCGATATTTGTTTATGGAGATCCAGCATGGGCTCGTTACTTTGTTGCTCAAGGGATTCTGAAGAAGGACCAAGTAGATAGCAACTACAAGGGCAACTTGCTATTAGCCACCGAGGACGCAGCACACCAGGGCTTCGCTACTTCAGAGCCATACAAGTACGCAAACCTCGACACAGGTGCAATCGATGCTGGCTACACATTGATCCATGATCTGGGCTGGAACTCTTATGCACAGAACATGGCGATTCGTGCCGATCGACTTGAGTCGCTATCGCCTTGCCTTGAACTACTCGTTCCCATGATGCAACAGGCACAACTCGACTTCATTGCCGCCCCTGATCGCACTAATGCCATCATCAAGGCCGCAGTAGTGGCTTACGACAGTTGGTGGACTCAGACCGACGGAGATTTGGCGAACTGTGTTGCGCAGTTGCAAGCCCTCAACATCATTGGCAACGGTGACACGCCATTGTTTGGTGATCTCGAGGAAAGTCGCGTCAACGACTTCCTTGGCAAAGCCACTCCTATCCTTCGTGAACAAGGACTTGAGATCGCAGATATCACTGCAACCAACATTGTGAATAACGATTTCCTCAACCCTGATATCAGTTACCAGGGATAGTGATCAGGCGTCTTTGACGCTCCATTTGCGTTTTGCAACGGGGTCTTTATCGCTCCACGGGAAGTTGATCCATTCGTCCGTGTACTTCCAGACATAATCGCATTTAACGATGGACTGCGACTTTTCGTACAGCACGGCAAGTCGTGTATCGGCGAGCTGGCCTTTGCAAAATTCGAGTACATGCTTCAGCGTGTGTCCCGTATCGGCAACATCGTCAACGATCAGCACCTTGGAATCCTTCAAGTCAACAAGGCTTGGCACCGGCGGCAGAATCATCGGAACGGCAAGACGCTCATTCACGCCGGTGTAAAACTCAACGTTCATCGTGTAGGTGTTCTTCACGGACAATGCATAACCGAGTGCACCAGCCGAGAGCAATCCTCCGCGAGCGATCGCCAAAATGATGTCGGGTTCATAGCCACTTTGTGCAACCTGGATTGCAAGTTCACGACTTGCTACTCCGAATAATTCCCACGACATGATTTCACGGATCTCGCTCAAAATGGCTCCCTCACTATTGGCGACTGATGGGCAACAATCTAGTTCATCTCTCTTGAACGAACGGGCAGTGACGACAGCCACTTAAACAGCAATAGCCTCGATCAGCAAGAAATCGTGCGGTCATTACCGTTAGCCCCGAAGCGGGATCCTTGTAGCTGGGTTCGCCGCGATCAATCGCCCCGCGGTGTCTCAACGTGATCTCTTCGAATCGAGGGTGTTTACCGCTCAACCGAGTGTCGAGTGCCACGTCAATTCCATCGTCGCGAAGTGATGTCATTGCAACGTGTCCAACATCTGCCAGTACTCGGGCCAACTTTTGGATACGACATCCGGGTCAGCAACGACTACGCCCGGAACGACCAACCCAAGTAGCGCTAATGCCATTGCGAGCCGATGATCGTGGTGGGTGTACACCGTTGCACCGTGCAAAGCAGAAGGCTTGATCTTCAAGCCGTCGTCATGTTCTTCCACATCGGCGCCAAGAGTTCTCATTTCATGTGCCAAATCGCCGATTCGATCACTTTCTTTGTTGCGGATGAATCCAACACCTCTGATCACCGTCGGAGATATGGCTCTCGTCGCAACCACAGCAAGTGTCGGAACCAAATCCGACATATCGCCCATATCGATATCGATTCCCTCAAGTGGTTGACCAGCTTCTCGCGTGACAGACACATCGGATCCCTCGCGCCTGATGACACACCCCATACGGGCAAGTACTTCTGGGAAGGCACTATCGCCTTGTAGCCCAGATCTTCCGAGTCCCGAGACGCTGACCGCTCCGCCAGCGATTGCCGCCGCAGCAAGTGGATACGAGGCAGATGATGCATCGGGTTCAACTTCGTATCGACAACCAACATAACGGCTCGGCGAATATCGATATTGACCACGGGAAATCCCACTGGCCGCAACGCCAAATGCTTTTTGCACACCCTGAGTCATTGCAACATATGACTCGGAAACGCTAGATCCTTCGATTGCGATGCCGAGTCCACGTGGAAGTCGTGGGGCGATCAACATCAGCCCCGTGGTGAATTGGCTCGAGACTGAGCCGGCAATAGCAACCGAATCAGTGATTTGTGGT
>Ga0222714_10007428_pt1 | contig 10031 bp, 5 predicted proteins | sample C33_3DmetaG_FD_165048 | JGI IMG/M metagenome (GOLD analysis project Ga0222714, IMG submission 165048) | Estuarine water microbial communities from San Francisco Bay, California, United States - C33_3D | ecosystem: Environmental > Aquatic > Marine > Unclassified | place: USA: California... | reverse complement strand
TTCAGCTTTACATAATTCTTTATTCATTTCCAAATCCTAATCTACTCATCTGCTCTTGGTAAGGTTGACCAGTGAACGGGTCAACTCTATCGGCAGGGTTTTCTTTTGTGAAGGGTACGTCTGGTCCTTCTACTAGACCGCCTGTTGCTTTTTGTAATCTATAACCACCGTTTCTAATTTTAACAGCTTCAAGTTCTTCATCAACTTCTTTGTCTAATTTTACTAACGGAAGACTTGATAGCTTAGAATATAGTTTATCATACTCAGTTATAAAGGTATTAAAGTTAAGTGTGTTATAATCATTTAAATCATAAATTTTTCTTAAGTCTGATTCTTTTAATCTAATTGGAGTAAAGTAAAGTCCAGCTTCCAATATGTTATCAATCTCACTAGAATCAAATCCAGCTCTTGATAATTGATTAGTTCCTGTGGTTTCAATGTCTAATTCTGAAACATTTAAAAATCTTGCACCTCTTATAGCTTTATTTAATCTAACAGCATCATCATATAATTTATCATTTACATCAATATAAAGCTTTAATAAATCTTCTGTGCTTGTAGCATCCTTTATACCGTCTTTTAAAATATTATCTACGTTTTCTTTAGCAGTTGTAAATTCTTTAATTTTAAAATATAAGCTTGTGTTTAATGATTTAGAATCAGAGGTATAAAATTTTTGACCTGTTAATTCTGAAACTAAATAATCTGATATTGTAATTTTACCTTTAGATATTTTTTCTGGTAATTCAATAGTTTCCCGTATTTGAGCAGGAGTTAATACTTCATATCCTATACGATTAACAACTGCCATAGCATTTTCAAAAGCTGTATTTTGTGGATTATATCCTTTTATATATTCTCCAGTTTCAGAATCTCTTCCCCTGTAACTTTCTATAAAAGAAGTAAATAATAACGATTCTGATAAAAATGGTTTTACAAAGTTTTTAGCTCCAGTCATAATACTTTCAGCAAGAAGAGTGTCTATTTTATCACTAGGAGTTTTTGGGTCTAGTAAAACATTTAAACTACTTTTCAATACATCAATAACAGGTGCATCTGGGTCTGAATACGATAAATCTACCCACTGTAAGTTTCCTTGAGCATCTCGTTTAAAACCAAGGGTACTGTTCTCAGACCAAAAAGGTAAAGATAAATCTCTTATAGCTTGTTCTTCTTCGTTAGTAACACCATACGCAAACTTGGTAGCCTCATTAATTCCCTCTGCACCCATATAACCTAATGCTAACTTACTACTTAATCTTTGATATCCTCTTGTTACCAAAACTTCATTACCTGATCTAATTTCATCTATACCCTGTCTAACTGTATGATAATTGTTTCTCCATCTTTCTGCAAAAAATGAATAGAAATTACCAATAGGAGCCTTTCTCAAATTTTTAGCAAACTCTGGAACCATATCATAAGTTGGCATTGTATTACGTATAATTTTTGCTGCCTCTTCTTCAAGTTCTTCAACCGATCTATTTGGAAAAGCATCTTGTAAAACTTTTAATTCTTTTCTAAATGCAGCTATTCTCCACAAATCGTCCTCTGCTACATATGTTTTAACAATGGCATCATTTGCAGCTTTAGCATATTGTTTTGTAGTTTGTAATTTATTAAACTTTTCTCCTGCTTTGTTCATCCAATTAACATTTGCAGACTCATTTATTAAATCAGTAAACTCTCCTTTACGTACATTTTGATTTACCAAACCAAGCTTTTGATATTTAACATATAAATCTTGTAGTGCTTTATTTTTATTTTTTTGAACCGTGAATATTTCATTTTTTAAAAGTTTAAAAGCATCTCTACTTTCTTTATCAAAAGGATTTAAACCATTGGATGCCATAATCCACGCACCACCAATAGTGTTTCTTGCGTGAGTTGTAAAACTGTAAACCGTTGCAAAAGCTTGACCAAATCCTTTAGCAGTTAATATAGCACTCCAAGCCCTAGATAGCCATCCGGCAGGTTTTCCGGGAGTCATAGCTTCAAACATTCTAGCTATCTCAGGCGTTGTTCTTGCACCACTTAATGAGCCATAGTTTTCTCCAATCTGTGAAGCAGTTCTATAAACATCTCCTAAATATTTATCTCCCTCTTTAAAAAACCATTTACCCTGACCAGCTTTATATAAATCATCAAACATTTTAGTATCAGCTATAAATGTTCCTAAATTTGAAATACTTCTAAAAATTGCAGTAGATGTATCAAGCCTTTCTCTACCCAATAAATCTTTAATAGCATCGTCTATGTTTTTTTTGGCAGCAAACTGTATCTCTGGTGCACTTTTTGAAAAGACAACATCTAAATGTTTTTTAACATCAGTTGTTAAACCTTTGTATTGTGCACCCATTGATAAAATATCATCAACAATATTCGTTGCTTTTGCAATATTCTCAGCATTAGGAATAACATCTTTAGCAATAGTAGCAGCAGTGTTATCAAACATTTGCAACTGAACTGGAGCTGCCTGTAACTGTCTTGCTATATGATTGACTGCTCTATCGATAACTTCTTGACTAGCCTTGTATTTTGGGTTTTCAAAAATTTCATAAGATTCTCTGAGATATTTACCCATATTTAATCTTATAACTTTTTTAATATCGTTAGGAATTATTGGTGAGTCTAATAGTACTTTACTCAAATCATCAATATATTTACGAGCCTCATAAGCAGGTTCTCGCATTAAGGCGGGTAAAGATTTTATATCAGCTTTACCTGTCATAAAATCATCCAAGTATTTATTTAATTGTTCTGGAGATAAATTTTCTTTCTTACCAGCTTCTCGCATTCTGTAATTAATGGTATCAAAAAGATTTCTTGCTTCTTTCTGTATACCAAGTTTTGCAGCATCAGCACGTTTAATTATATCAAACATTTCTTGACTTTTCATTCCACGAGAAGTAAATAAACCTCTACGCATCCATCTGGCACCGTTTAAAAACTTTGTAAAGACATCATCGCCTGAAGCTCTTACAAATACATCATCAACTTGCTCAGTCGGTAAACGTTTAGTTATTTGTTCTTGTAAAGGTTGTAGAGTTTTTTTATAAAGTTCTACAGCTTTTGGATTTTTTTTGATAGTCATTAAGGCTTTAGATACGCCTTCTTTTGAAACACTGTAAGCACCTTTAGCACCATATATTCCGGCACCAAACAATCCTGCAAAAACACCACCATCTAATAATAAAGACAATCTTCGTTGAGCAACTAAGTCATCCATATCGGCATCTAACCAGTCTATAACTTTACCTAGTTGAGTTTCTGTTAATTGATTTTTTTCTATTTTATCATTTAAAAAATCTGCAACTACAGTCATTTCAGGATTGTCTCTAAATACGACTTGTGCATCAAGCTCTATTTTAGCTGTAGATTTTAAAGCTTCTTTAGTTCGATCACTTAACAATCTAGCAGTTTTTTCTTTTGCTCCCTTTTTAACAGTTTGCTCAACTGCTTGTTTGCTTAAGTTTCCTATGTTTCTAGCAGATACTGTGCTTCGTGCTACAGTTTGTCCTAAAATGGAACCTATTGTTTTACCAATCTCACCACCCAGTGTTTCTGGTTCTTGTATTGCGGTTTCATCATAAACATCATCACCAACAATAGGCTTTAAAATTCGTGACACTCCTTTCTGCACAGTTTCTTTTTGAGCTTGTTCAAAGAGTAGTTGTTTCTTTCTTTCATCTTTATCAAACACACCACGCAGTTGTCTCATCCCAGCTTCAATAGGACCACCTCGCATATCAATAATGGTATTAATACTACCTTGTAATATATTGTCGTATATACCACCAATAGTTCTTCTAGTTTCTTTGGATAATAAACGTGGTTCTTCTACAGTGAATTTTTCTCTGTAGTCAATGTCTTTAGGAGGTAAGGTAGGAGCCATAAGTTTTTTGACATTTTCATCTAAAGGCTTTTCTGAATCTTTAGTAGCCTCAAAAACAAAATCATCAAACTTATAGTTTCTTTGATAGTATGAACTTTCATTATATAATTTTTGTAATAACTCAACATCATTTTGCTCAATATCTTGTTGAGCTTTATATATTTCTAATAATGAAGCCATGAAAAATTTTTAAAAATATTTATTTGTTCAGACCTAAAACATCTGTATAAGCAGAATCAATAGCATCCATTCCAATTAAAGATAGCTTAGTATCGTTTTGTATGTATTGCGATTGTTGCAATTCTCTAAGCTTAATAACCATATTGTCGTCTTCTCTCGCACCATAATCTTGATTAAACAAATTAATATTAAACTTATATTCTTTTAAAACGTTATACAAATTATTATCTATAGAACTTTCAGAAGTTTGTAAAGCATTAATAACTTCGGCTGATAATGCTGTTTTGTTTATATCATTTAAAGTTTTAGTATCTTGTTTTCTAATTAACTCTAATAAGTTTTCAGATCTTGCAGATAATATAACTTCTTTAATTTTACTTAAGTCTATATCCCCAGTTGCTTTTCTAATATTATTATCTATATAATCTTTAATAAATGTATCTTTATCTTTTTTAGTTGATTTGGTATCTACCGCAATACTATATAACTGTAAAGCATTGTATCTTAAATCTTCTCCAACATCTTCTATGTTCAATGCTTTTCTTATAGCTTTTTTACGACCTTGTTCCCATAGCTTAAGGTTTTCTTCATAGTTATCATCATCTTTGTTAGGCTTTGACACAGCATCCATATATGATCTCTCGGCAGAATTCATCTTAGCAAGATTTAATTTAGAATCATAAGCAGTTTGATGTGATATAATAGCATCTCTTGCAGCTTTGTAAGTGTTTCCTTTATCTTGCCATTCTTGTCTAGCTAGTCTAATGACTTTAACATCATCAGCTGTACCGGAATATAGTCCAAGATTTGAAGCTAATGTATTGAATGCATTTCCATCTATTTTAAAATTGTTTAAAGTATCTTGTTCGGTTGCATCCATATCAATTTCTTTAAAATTAGAATGTAAATATGCATTAACTCTTGTAGCCTGTTGCCTACGTTGCGTATCATACTTATCTACAAGTTTACTGTATTCTTCATCAGAACCAAATCCGGGAAGTTTTCCAAACATCTTATGAACTAAACTAATATTCTCAGGTCTAGTAATTTGTCTTCTTTTAGCTTTAAAATATTCCATAGTAGGTTTTGAAAACTCTTCAATAGTTAAAACATTTGGATCAACATTTTCATTATAATTTTTTAATTTAGAATCTGCAAACTTTTGTGACCAATCTTTCATCCAATTATTTTTAAATTTCTCAGCATCCGCACCACCAAATGCAAATACTTCTTCACCAGCATATGCATCGTTAAAAGCTTGTTCTGCTTCATTTCGATAATAGTTAAACGCACCTCTTTGATCTATAGCTTCTTTTAAAGTTTGTAATTCAGTACGTTTTTTAAACTCAGCACCTAATCTAGCTTTTTCTAATTCTTTTTGATCTTCTAAATCTTGTAACTGTTTCATTACTTTTGATTGCATAGAGGCTTCTTTAGCATTAAAAAATAATGAAGCTAATAAAACATTTCTAGCACGGTTATCTTTTTTTCTACTTCCAGAAAAATACATACCGGCTAATTCTCCCCATGTTGAGCCGGGTGAACTTGATTTATCTAATAAACCTTTGAACATATCATTTGCCATAATTAAGCCTCTTTATTTAATAAACTTTCTTCAGGTTCTTTTTTAACCTTTTCTAGTAAACTTGGTGGTAGTTCGGTTTCTTCAACCATTTCTCTAATTTCTTTTGGTAACACTTGAGCATTTACTTTAGAAACTGTTTGTTGTTTTAATTTATCAAGTTCATTTAAGCCTTGCTTAATTTTATTAATTTCATCATCACTTGACATTTTTTTAATAGCTGATCTATCACCTGATTCTAAATCATACTCTATATCTGCTTTTTCAGCTAAAGCCATTATCATATACATTGTTGGTTCCATTAACATAACCATCAAATCAGGATTCCACTTACCTTCGATGAACCCAGAATATAAAGTAATAGAAGCCAAATCAACAACTCCAACACCTTCCGATAAAGAATAAATAATATTACTGACCGCTTCTGGAACTGTTAAAACTTCAAAAACATGAAGCATAGCTTCTTTAGGACTTGTAAATTCAGGAGGTTGTTCCCAACCATAAGGCTGCTCAGGAGAATTAGTCAATGATTGACCCGGTATAGGTCTACCTCTCTCTAAACTACTTTGTATAAAATTAATTGCTTTATCTGATACTGCCATAATATTATCCCATTTGACCCATTAAATATTGAGGAGATAGAGTTCCATAAAATAGGCTCTGATTGAGTTGTTGAAAATTAGTTCCTTGAAACTGTGGTATTTGGCTATGTACTTCTGCAACATATGCTGATTGAGGTGCTTCCATAGAACCAACTTGTGGCATTCTTCCATAACCACCTTCATCCTCTGGCTCTCCTTGTAAAGCTCCCATTGCATATTGTAAACCGACTTGTCTAGTTACGTCTCCTGCAAACTCTTTAACAGAACCAACTTCTGGAATTAAAAAATCTTTTGTCTCTACTCCAACTTTAGCAATTTTTTGACCTAAATCTAATTCACTAAAAGGAATATCAGTTAATGTTCTTGTTGCCTCTTTACCAAGTTGTAATCCTGTTTTTACAGATTCAGCTGCTCCAGCAAGTGCTTCACCTGTTAAAGCTTCAGCTGTTCCTGCTTCACCAACTACTGCTGTAGAAGTATCTATAACTTTAGTCGCTGTATCTACAGCACCTGTTACGTCTGCTTTACCAAAAGGCGTTTTTATTTTTGCTAAGTTTGTTTTTAAACCTTGAAACCATTTAGTATTACCAAACAATGCATTAGCACCACCCCAAAACATCATGGCAAGTCCTATGCCTCCAATAAGCTTTCCAAACTTTCCACCTAAAAGTTTACTTATACCATTTTTAATTTTCTTTCCAACTTTTCTTAAAAATCCCATTGTATTTCCTCTTAACCGTAAAGTCCTGATTTAAATGAATTACTTAAACTGCTAACAAGTCCTGTAAGATAATCATCGTATAACTCACCAGACTTACCTTCGTTAGCAATAGCAGTTGCAACTATCTGAGCTTTTCTATTTTCTTCATTTTCATAAGCTCTGAAATCAAAGTCAGCTTGGTCTCGTAGTTCTTGCCACAAGAAAGCCATTGATTGTGAACTTAAGTTAAATGCATTCATAGCATTCTGCATATTGATTTGATTCTGTGCAGCTGTGTTAATAGTATTAGCTTGTCGTCTCCACTGTACGTTAGAAGCTTCTACAGCTGCTGCATTCTGTGCATTCCACTGATTTCTTGCAAAATCTTGTTGACTGTTAAACTGGTCTGTTTGTGTCAATAATTGAGCATTGAATTTATTTAAGTCTGCATCTCTTTGTGCATCCCTAGCAGCAGCAGCGTTAGCCTGTGTAGCATTAAACTGGTCAATTGCATTAGCTTGTGAAGCATTAAACTGACTCATTTGAGCTGCAAGACTTGTCATAAACTGATTTGTTTGTTGTTCGTTAGCAGCATTAAACTGACGTGATGCATTGGTTGCAGCTTCTGCTGATAATATTCTTTGTTGTTCTTGTTGAGCTTTTAACATGTTTGCTTGTTGAGCATTATTCAGATTTGTCATATCCATTTGTAAAAAAGCTTGAGCATTTTGTGCTGCAAGTTTTGTACGTTGGTCAAGCGTTGCTAAATCTAACTGAGCCAGAGCTGTAGCATTTTGCATAATAGCTTGTTGGTCAGCGTTAAAGTTTGACAATGTTACAGTCTGCATAAACTTGCTATTAGCTAACTCTACTTGTTGCTCATTGGTAAACTTAGCCATGTCCATGTTAGCAACCATGTTAGCATTTTGCATAGCTCTTTGTTGGTCAACATTAAGTTGAGCTAAACCCATCTGTTGAGCTAACTCACCATTCTTAATATTGATATTCATTTGAGCATTAAGATTGGCTAATTCAGTTTGCTGTGCAGCATTAAGATTTTCTGATGAAGCTTGATTTAATGCAGAAAGATTTGCAAGTCTCATCTGTTGTTCATTAGATAAGTTTGCTAAATCCATTTGTTGTTTAAATCCAGCATTCTTAGATAAGAAATCAGCAGCTACTTGCATCTCGGCTAAACGTTCTTGATTAACCGCAGCTTGGTTAGCTCCTTGTACTTGAGCCTCGATTTGAAGTTCTGCAAGATTTACTTGTTGCTCGTTACCGAGATTCTGAGCATTCATTGCCTGTTGGTTCTGAGCATTAAGAACTGCTGCTTGTTGTTGATTTTGCAAGTTAGCCATTCTTGTTTGTTGCTGTTGCTCTGCTGTAGTCATAACAGCTTGTTGCTCAAACTGGCTCTGCATAACACCCATCTGTTGGGCAAACTGTGCAGTCTGTGATGCAGCTTCTTGACGATTTGCCAAGTTCTGCATTCTTAATTGTTGTTGTTGAGTAGCCTGTTGTAAATTAGCTTGTTGTTGATTGCTAAGATTCTGTGTAGCTCTTTGTTGTAAGGCACTTGCATTGCTTTGTGCAATTGGTAAAGCTGTTTGAATGATAGCATTGAACAATGCATCTCTACCTACTGTTGAAGCGGTTAAACCTCTTTGTGCCATGTTTTGATTAACAGCATCTACCGCAGGTCTAGCCCATAGTGGTATTTCTCCATCTTCCATACCACCTAATAATGTTTCAATTTGAGAAGATACTAAAGCTTCTGTTGGTAATGCAGCGATTGCAGCTTGTACTTCTACTGGCTCTGTATCTACTTGTGCTTCTACAGTTGCTGGGTCTTGCACAATAGCAGAAGATATTTCTGGTGGTAATGCTGCGGTTTGTGCAACCATTTCAGCAGCAGCACCTTTAGCAGCGGTGCCTTTAACTGCTCTTTGTTTAGCAGCATCGTAACCTACCATGCCCACTATTTGAGATGCTTGTGCATCCGGTGCAGCCTGTCCTGTTAAAGCAGCACGAGTCTGTGCTTCGGCTTGTGGAGTTTCTGAAATTTGTGCAGCCACTCCATCTACTTCAGGAACAAAAGCTCCTGCTGAGATAACTGCATCAACTGTTGTAGCTTTTGCAGCGTTTGCAACTTGCTGTGATATTTCAGCAGCTTTTGCAGGTCCTGAAAGTTTTCTAATTTCATCTACTTTTGCAATAGATTCAGGAGATAGCGTTCCTAGTGCAGCTTGTACGTCTGCTGTTTGTTCGCTAACAAAAGCATCGTATTGAGCAGCTTCAAATTCTTTTGGTAGTTGTCCACGTTCTACCATTTGTGCAGTCGTTACTTTCTCTGCTGGAGTTGGTGCAGCTTCAAAAGCTCTTGCAGCTGTAGGTGCTGCCATTTCTGTAACTTGTTGTGGTACGCCTTCTGTAACTTGGACAGCTTCAGGTATAATACCAGCTTCTGGAATTTGTCCAGCAGCAGCAGCTTCAACTTGCTCTGCTGTTCTACCTATACGTGCTGTTCTTTCTGGTCCAGCTGTAGTTGCTAAAGCTTGTTGACTTGCATAATCGCCTGAATTAATATTATAAACATTTCCATTCCTATCAATTCTCCAACCAGCTCTAGATGCATCTCCGGGATTATTAAATCCTAGATTCTGCCACCAAAGACCAGTTCCTGTACCAGTTCCTGTACCAGTTCCTGTTCCTGTTCCTGTACCATCAGTTCCGTCAAGAAATTTTTCAATGACTTCACCGGTATCTGGGTCTACAATTGATTGAGGTTTGACTTGTGATTGTGTAGGCTGAGTAACAGGAGCAGTTTCACCAACAGCCATCTGCGGTTCTGTTTTTGTTCCAGTCACACCGGGTCTTACTGGTGTTGGTTCAGGTTCACCTTCTACTTGTCTACCAACAGCATATTGAACACGACCACCAGTACGGTAATCCATACGTTCTGCTTTCACCCTAGTTCTACTAGTCTTTCTTTTCTTTCTTGCCATTCTTTTCTTTCCTACGTTTAAGTGTACCTAACACTATCATTATGACTGGACCGCCATGTTCTTT
>Ga0222714_10007427_pt1 | contig 10033 bp, 11 predicted proteins | sample C33_3DmetaG_FD_165048 | JGI IMG/M metagenome (GOLD analysis project Ga0222714, IMG submission 165048) | Estuarine water microbial communities from San Francisco Bay, California, United States - C33_3D | ecosystem: Environmental > Aquatic > Marine > Unclassified | place: USA: California... | reverse complement strand
ATAATTTGTAAATTATCTTTTGAACTGATAGTTTCTATAGGAATATTTTTTTCAAATCCTTCTCTAACACTTACTATGTGGTCTATCTGATAAGCACCTACAACACCTGCCTTGCCTAGCACATAGTTATTAGGATTTATCTCTTCCTTAAATATTTCATATGTTTTTCTAGTTCTGACAGAAACTCTATTCCTATACTTTTTAAAGTCTCTGTATGCTTCATCTTCACGAGATAATATTTCTAATGGCTCTTGTTTTTTTAATCCTTTATTCCATGCAGATTGAACTCCTGTGAGTCCTTTATTCCAGGGTATTGAACCCTTTTTAGATTTGGATATTTTTTGCTTAGTCTCAATGGTATGTTCTGAATATACTCGTGCAGATTTCTTTAAACCTGAGGAAATTTTTGCTTTATGTTCCTCTGTAAGTTTTTTTCCTTGTAATGCTAATGAATTCTTTGCACCAATTTTACTTTTTACCGCAGGACATTTAGACTGATGCTTATAACAACATGGCAATTTTTTATAGTTTGTATATGTTGCTTTTAATCCACATCCTCTATGACATAACATAATAAATCTCCTTTATTATATTTATGTCAGTTCTACTAAACTTGCTGTTCTAAATTTGACAAAGTTCAATAAGCGTAGCCGATAAATTGATCTCCTGATCCGCTACCATTGGAATGTTACGCAGACCCTTGGCAATGATTAGCACTGCTTGGTCCTGGCCCTCTTGAGTTTTACTCCAGAGCTCAATGTTGTCATAAGCCCACCTAAAGAACTCTTCCATTTCATCTGCACGTACCTGACTACACAATAGTTTACGTGCTTCTAGTAATTTGCCTTCTTTAAACAAATCAACAACTGCTAGCCTATAGTCAGCCATTGCGCTGTCTGATTCCTGTGGACGTACTAGTTTGCCATCTACACTGTTCATTTGTACTAGGTTGATGCACTTGCGTAGATCAGGATATGTAGCCTTTACATAACTGTCCAGCGTATCAATATCAATCTCAATGCCTTCAGTTACCAACACTGTAGCAATACGTGCTGTGAACTCTGTTACGTCAATCTTTTCAATATGAAAACCCTGGCATCTACTGTGTAGCGCAGGAATAACCTTGTTAGGATAGTTACAAGTTAGGATAAAACGTGCAGTGCTTGAATACGTTTCCATTACACCACGTAGTGCTGCCTGTCCGTTTGGTGAAATATAATCTGCCTCATCGAGTAGTACAACCTTAAACTCACCAAAAGGCATAGTTGCCACAAAGTTAGTGATACGTTCACGCACGTTGTCTACACTGTTCTCACGACTGGCATTGATCTCTAGTACATCAACGTCCTGTACACCCAACTGATTGATTAGGATCTTTGCCAGTGTAGTTTTGCCTACACCTGGTGCACCGCTAAACAACAAGTGTGGAATAGCACCACTGCTAATCCAACCTTCTACCTGATGCTTTTGATCGTTATCACGAAACACATAGCCTTCTAGTGTGCTTGGTCGATACAACTCTGTCCAAAGTTCTTTCATCGATTAACTGCCTTTTCAATATTATCTGTACGATCTGTTACTGGTGTTAGTTTGGTATCAATTGGCTGTGGTGTACATAACCAGTTAAGTACTCCATGCTGTTTTCCAAATACATTTTCTGAATTATGTTTATGGTTTTGTGGATTGTATGTTGCGCATGGTGCCCAATACATATTATATGACATGCTAGCAAGTAAGTCAAACACAAAAGGATTCATATTACTGTCCTGCATCTCAATTAACATATGTGGACGATAATAGGCAATAGTATTTTTAGCACCCTGTAATACGTTGTACTCCATACCCTCTACATCAATCTTAATAAAGTCTACATTAGGAAAACCAGTAATATTGTCCAGTTTAGTTTGTAATATATTACCCTTATCTACAAGTTTGGTTTTGCCATAATCAAATACTGTGCCTACTTCTCTTACGTCGTTTCCTAAAGCTATCGGAGTAATGGCTATCCTTTTGGATACCTTTGGATCCTGCATGCCAGCATTTTTTGAAAGTAGATCAATGTTTTCAGGGTCAGGTTCAAATGCTACCACTCTAGCTACATGGGGTGCAATAGCAATAGTATGAGTACCAATGTTAGCACCCACATCCAGCACCAAGCTATTTTGATTGCAGAATGATAGTATAGTTGTCATTTCTGGGTAACAGTATTCTCCATAGACGTCTAAACTTCTACCTATAGTAGGATCGTCCATGAAGATATACATGTTACCATAACGTGTATTAACTAGTTTTTGATTTCTCACGTTCTAGTTCTTCAGTGAGTTCAGCAATACGTTTATATGCTGCCTGGAGTTGTGCCTGTAGATCGCCTACATTTTGTTTTAGGATTTCTTCTCTAACATGTGCGGATGCTGCTGTTGGCATATCAACCATCCTCTCTGTGTCCCATACTTGGTGCAAAATACTCATCCCGTGGGCGATCATCGCTCACCATAAGGATATCCTTAGGATCAACTGTACGATGTGTTTCACCGTTTAAGTTAAAACCTCTACTCCAGCGTCCATGTGCCACTAGAATCCACTGTCCTTCACTTACATCTGTTTGTTCAGGGCCAATAGTTACAACCTGTGCCCAGCGTGGATGGATTCCTCTAAGTTCAGCATCATCACCTGGTATAATTAATCCACTGGCTGTGCGAACTTCATCAAACTTCATTTCCTTTACCAGGACACCGTCATGCAAAGGACGAAAAGTTCCTGTTATATTTGTATTACTAATTGGCATATGTTATATCCTTTTTACGCCTTCTATTTCTTCAAAACCTGTTTTGTCTACTTCTTGTGTAACAGTCTTTGCACCTGCTACACTACTAGCTAAACTGCCAGACGGAGATGTTGTTTGTTCACTCTTTTGTGTAACCAGTTGTCCAATATTTGTGCCCGCGGGCTTTTCTACTGTTTCTTCAAAAGGCTCAAATTCTTGTGGTTCGAACTCATCTTCAATAGCTAGATTAGTGCCTTCTGGAATGTCACTTTCAGTAGGTATCATAGTATTAAGGTTATGGTATTCTTTCATAACCTGATCTCTAGTCTTAATAATAGTGCCGTCTGGTAAAATTTCATCACCTCTAGCATTAACATTCATATTGCCCAGGGCAGGTACAGTTTCGTTATTAGCTAGCATTGCTCCAAAATCAACTGTCTTACCTCTGGCTGTTCTGTATTTACGTTGTGCCATATCAAAACTCCTAATATATGCGTATATTATATTTATCTTAAAAAATCTTCGACATCTAAATTATAATAAAGTGAGTCTACTTTATGAACACCTATTAAGTATAGCACATAACTTGCTACACTGCTACCCCGACCTACTCCCCATACTATATTATTTTGTCTCATCGTATCTACAAAATATCTTAGAAATTTTAGAAGATCAAGCAGTCCTCTATCTACATACATAATAAGCTCTTTACCAACACGCTGTCTTTGTTCGTCGTTTTCGCATTGATCAAGTAACCATTTAGCAATATCAAATTCAGCATATTCCTTAGGCATATGCCATACCGATTGATTGTTCTTATGGTACTGTTCAGGAGTACAGTCAGGAGTACTAGTTGACTCTAAGGGTTCATACCCTGCGTGGAGTAGTTTATTTGCGTTATTGAATTGTTCCACATCCTGTATATTGATAGAAAAAATCTCTAAGGACGGATTTAGATATAGTGCTTTAATAGCATCATCCTCAGTAAAAATTTGTCTATCATATAGATCAACTTGCATCTTTTGGATCGTCATCCTCTCTATCAGTTTTGCTTACGATAGTAGGTCTAAAGTTACTTAATTTTACTACACGACCATCATTAATTTCAAATTCCAAATCTAAGTCTTGCCAATTTTTGTTTATAAGTTTCAATCCCTCTTCAGTAATATCAAAAAAACTTATTTTAGAATCATACCAATACTTTGCATAATCTTTATAATTTTCATTATCCACGCATGACATTAGTGTTTCCATATCACCAAATTCGCAATCATAAGTATGTGTAATACCGTCTCCTTGAAAACTACTTACACCTATGCTATCTACTAAAAATACCTTTTCGAGAATACTATTAAATTTAGTATACAACGCTACACTAATTAGATGATCATAAGGATCTCCTGGTAAAGGATGTATTGTTCCTTTTATACCAGAAAGGTGTGTAAATTTTTGCACATCATCTGGAGACAGCAGTATACTATTGTTTAGAATTTCATCAATATAGAATTGTATTCTATCCAATGCTAGATTATAATTTCTTTGCGTATTATTATTTGCAATAAGTTTAATTTCTAAATTCCATGTATTGGGAATCAGATTATTATTTATAACAATGCATGCAGAAAAACGTTCTTGAAGTGTTATCATTTCTTTATATCGATTAAATCGTCCCAGTCTGTGTCATTATTTTCTTTTAGGCTATTAACAAGTTCCTGTGTACGCCTACGTTCTTCTGCCATGTAATCATTTAATAGAGCATTGGCTTGTGTAACAAAATCAGTATTGCCTGTTTGATATCCAAATACTAGTCTTTTATTAAGTTCGCTAATCTTCTTACTTAGATCGTCATCTGACAGATCTCTTAGATTGCCTGTGAGTGGATGGTTCAAAGGTCACCCTCTTTGCGATTTTCACTATACCAAGCATCGAACTCTCCGCCTGGATAACGTGCCTTTAACTTGTCTACGTTCATGCTTATAATCTCATTTGGATCAGCATTAAGAGCACGGCAGCCCTGAATCCAATACCACATAATATCACCAAGTTCGCGCTTCATATGGAAGATTGTTTCCTCGTTCATAGGCTTACCTTGGAACAAACACTTCTTAACAATCTCACTAAACTCACCTGTTTCACTAGCTAGCCCAATAGCCGCTGTTAGCATGCGTGGTACAATCACATGTTTAGTTAGTTCACGGTAGCTCTTATCCAGAGCATCAGTATCTTTGCTTTCATCGCTGGTAACAGCGTCTACAAATTCTGCGTATTTGTTTAGGTCAATTTGTGTCATAAAAAAACTCCTGTAGACTTATTATACTACAGGAGTCTTTAATGTCAAAATATTTTTATTAGTATGCGCTAATTGCTGCACGTTTCCAGATGACTGTAGAGCCATCATATGCACCTGTGCAAACATAAATGTAACTACTGTCAACTACTGTCATACCAGCAACATCGCCGCTTTGTCCTGTGTTTACAGGAGTACGTACATCCATTTTTGTACGGTTGCGTGTAAGATCATTAACTGCAATAGTTGTACCTGCGTCGTCAGTTGTAAATTCAAAAATGTATGTTCCAACAGCGTCAAAAGTAATTACTTTGGTTGCAGGGACAATGCCCTGTAGACTGTCTGCACCAATGGTTACGGCTGCTGGAAGTGTTAGTGTATGACTTACACTTGCAAGACTAACCTCAACTCTTACACGGCCTAGTTTACCACTTGCTGGAAAATTAGTAAAGGCAAGACTGATATTACCGTTAGTTGTTAGTGTCTGATAGCTACCTTGAGCATAGTTTACTGTGACTGTGCCGCTTGTTGTGCCCTGGGCAACTCTAGTCTCACTCATATCACGGAGTTCATAATCGTTAAGTAGAGCTGCGCCACCTGAGTTATCTAAACTTCCACCTGATAGTGCACTCTTAAGAACTACCTTACTTTGTAGGTCTTCAATTTCTGTTTTTGCATTACTAAAATTCGTTTTAATGTTAGTAAAGTTATCGCGGAATCCTTGGCTGTCATTGTCCTGTCCAGCAATAGGGAAGGTTCCGTTTATATTATTTGCATTGATATTACTAGCCATCTATAATACTCCGTGGGACTCCTGTTATTTATCTATTGTTATTATTATCTAAAAACATTTACTCTTGGGAATTTCAAGTATGAATCTCCCTCATCTTTGTTTGCGTAAACATCTACGTTGGCCATAAATCTAGTTCCGCCGCCGTCAAAATATGTTTCTGCACCGCCAGTAAGTAAATTAACAGTTCTAACATCAACATACTTTGGCACAGTGCCTGTTGATGCTGTTCTTTCATAATAGTATGTTAGGTTATCATAGTCAACCTTAACTTGCTCTCCATTATATATTTCTCGTACAAAGGTACAAACTACGTATCCTGAACTGTTAACAGATATTCTCCAAACACCCATACGCTGGTTAACTGAACTTGCACCTATTTGTTTTGCTGTAAATCCAGGAATACTTTCCACCTTGTCCCATGTTTTACTATCATAGGCAGACTCTCCAAATGAATCCACATATTTGTTCCAACCGTTATTCTCCGTTATTCCTAATAGATTTTCTTCTTGTGTCCATATAACTGTAACACCCGTACTGCCTATTGAGGTAATATCACCTACGCCTGTTATGCTATTAGCAGCTACTAGAGTTGCCTTTACACCATTTAGACTATCAAACCTAGCAGTACTAATACTATAATCTACTGTTGCTACTGGGGTATTACTAATTTCAGCAAGATCAAAAGTTGTCTCCTGGCTTGTTGTCCACTTTCCTGTTTCTTTATTATAGTGTTTGCTTAAATTGTTATCTATGATTAACCTATCAACCTCAAAACTAATACGCTTTGGGTCAATACTAGTTCTCTGCTCCAATCTAAATTTTATTCTCTCAGCAGTTCCTGGCTTACAATAAACTACAGGAACTGCTAGCTTCCAACCTATAGTTTTGCCATCAGTCTGTTTATCCTGCATCCAGTCTGGTAAAACCTTACGTTCTAGTATTGCACTGCCTACACTATCTAACATTCTGTTACGCATATTTTGTATAGCATTTGGATAAACAGTAGTATCATTTTTTTGATCTGTCTTCCATAAACTTCCACTTACTTTTGGCCAAGTACTATCTATTGTCAACGGATTAGTCCATCCATTTTGCAAATTAAGTTGTATAGTATCGGCAGCTGGCTCAGCAACCTTGGTAGTTGGATTAACACCCATTGACTTATCGACTAGTTCAATATAAACTATTTCATATTTAGGGTTACCAGAAGCATCTAATGCTCTTGCAGTTTTATAATCTCCAAATCTGAGAGTATTGTTCCAGTGATTCTTAGCTGTGGCACTCACATATGCAGTCATTTTCGCTGGATTAAGTCCTGCAGCAATCAAAAATCTAATATCAGTTTGTAATCCGAAGTTACTATCACTTGGTCTATAGATATCATCTGGTTCAATATCATCGTAATTCTGAATAACTGATTGATAAATGTTTCTCTGTGCCACATTTGGAAGAGCTCTACCATATAAACTTTCATAGGGCTTTGTCATACTCTGATTAATAGTTAAAGTAAACGTTTGAAAGGTATCAATGAATCCATCGTTTGAAAATACTCTTACTGTAAATTTACAACTTCTTTCAAAGGTCGTTTCATTAAATTTAATTTGGTTAACATCGAACGTAGTAGTGCCTGTGTCAAACATCATTGATTCAAAACTTACTCTACCTGTAATTAAACCTTTATCATTTAACACAAGTCCTTGTGGTAACTTATTTGAATATCCTTCTTTTAATTCGTATCGCACACTTAGATTATTTGTTATAGCGGCCGTTACATATAATTCACTTATTTGGCCTGTAGAAATCGTACCCAAATTGCTAGAAGGCCACGTTACGTTATTATCAATATCACCTTCAATTGTCATTGTAAAGAATACAAAATCACTTGTATAAATCGGATTATTTGTTTTCTTTACTCTGACTGCAAAAACATAATCTATAGTTGTTGCTGACTGTTGTGGAATGTAACCTGTTAGCCAGCCAGATGTTGTATTCAAAGTGAGACCTGGAGGCAGTGTTATGCCTCCTCTATCGAAGATATCCACATCATATGATGAACCATCGTAACCCAATCCTACACCTGTTGTAATTTCATATTCTAGTTCATCGCCATCAAAATCCCTACTTTCAATTTGAAAAGCAAAGAAATTGTCATGCTTAATTGTTCCAATAGATGTTGGAGGTGTGGTAATAACAGGATTTCTAAAACTTGTCTGATCTGCAGAAATAATACTATTAATATCTGTAGAAAGAGCAGTTGGGTAGAAACTATCTGTAGTTATATCAGTATTATCGGCTGTTAGACTATTTCTAGACTGAACAAACATGGTGTATTGTTTAGTAGAAATAAATGTTCCATCAGTTACTTGTACTGTAAACTCATATGTTTTATTAACGCTTAATGTTCTAAAGTCATATGAGTAAATATCAAACTTTTCTTCATCAAAGCCAAATTTTCCATCCTCTTTAGGGATTGGGTTAATATAACCTGAAAGTAAGCCAGATGAACTAACAGTCAAACCGCCTGGTATTTCACCATGCGCAAAACTCCATGTTAAAGTATCACCTGGATCAGGATCTAATGCTGTTAGTTGCTTTTGTATTAGGTCACCATCGAAATATACACCAAGATTAGATGCAGGTAAAGCATCAATTACAGGAGCATCAGGTCCAGTAACAGTAAGTTGAAATACACGATCAGCAACTAGACCATCGTCACTGGTTGCTCTAACTACGAATCTGCTAGTTGTATCTACCCCTACTTCTTTAGGTATACCTTGGATATAATCTAAGTTTTGAACGTAGCCTTCCACACTACCGTTTGCTGTAATTCTAATACCAGCAGGAAGATTGCCGCTCAAATAGCGATAAGTTGATGCATTTCCAGCATTCAGTTGTATCTGATAGAATTCACCTTCAACTATGGTGCCCAAATCACCGGGTGGTGTTATCCAAAAAGGTGTAGTCATTATGACTCCTCTAGTATAAAGTATTTATCGGAGTCTTTAAAGTTATTATATACCCTTACCAGGTACCTCCTATTGCCACACGCTTCCAAACGTTGGTTACACCGTCATAATCAGCAGTGCATACATAAACATAGCTAGTGTCCCAGCATATATCTCCTTGAGTATCACCAGCAGCGCCGACACTTGTAGCTGGCGTTTTGCTGCTACTTACTCTAAATCTATCTGCATCAATATCAACTGTACCTGTACCACTGGGTATTAAATTTATATCATCATTAGAGCGATTACTAGATATATTATTGTCTTGTATAAGTAAACCATCGGTAATAAATCTATCTACACCAATACCCGTTGTCCCTGCATTATCAAAAATATTGTATCCAGCTGTATCTAGATTGCCACCCAGAACTGGTGATGTATCTGCTGAAACTTCTGTAGTATCTACTGTTTTTGCTGTCCAACTAAGAACGCCAGATCCATTTGTAGTAAGAACATATCCATTAGTTGCTCCGCTAGTAGGCCAACTATCTCCAACTATCCTCACTGTTCCTGTACCAGCAGGATCAAGAACAATGTCATCATTCGTTCTAGTTGATGAGATGTTATTATTAATAATACTTATGGCACCTAATGCTAAATTTGATCCCCCTATTATAGTACCATTTACTGTAAGACCTGATCTAATTACTACTCTACCTGAACCGCTAGGATCAAGTACTAGGTTTTCATTGCTTATAGTTGTGGTAATATTATTATCATTTATTGTGATATTATCAACAACTAGTTGTCCAACAGTTATACTATTTGATGTTGTTGCGCCTGCTGTAGTTACTGTGTTCAATGTTTGTATAGGAACTGTAATTGTTACTTGATCACCAGTAACCGCAGTTGTTACTGACCCACTGCCTAGTATACTTACTGTTTCTCCTAAATTTATTTCAGAACTTGTACTAGAATCATCAACAATAAAAATACTCTTTAAATCAACATATACTTTTGTAGCAGCGTCACTATTGCTTACTGGTGTAGCAACATTTCTAATAAGATTACTGTTTGCACTGATATTACCAGCAGGACTGAATACTATGTCACCGCTTGTACTTGAGATTGTATTACCGTCAATACCCAAGTTATCTACAGTTACTGATGTAAATGCGCCCGTACTAGGAGATGTAGCACCAATGGCAGTGCCGTCAATAGCGCCTCCGTTAATATCAATATTA
>Ga0222714_10007425_pt1 | contig 10035 bp, 9 predicted proteins | sample C33_3DmetaG_FD_165048 | JGI IMG/M metagenome (GOLD analysis project Ga0222714, IMG submission 165048) | Estuarine water microbial communities from San Francisco Bay, California, United States - C33_3D | ecosystem: Environmental > Aquatic > Marine > Unclassified | place: USA: California... | reverse complement strand
GTTCATGTAGGGCCCGCTGGGTTGGAGCGGGCCAGTCATGTAGGGCCCGCTGGGTTGGAGCGGGCCGACAGCGGTCGCTCCATACACACATCCGCTGTCTCATACGGCAGCGGCGACGGCAGGGGCCGATGCGTGAACCCCATGCGCTCGTAGAGGCGCAACGCCGCCTGTAGGCGTGAACTTGAGACCAGCATCATGGTGTGCGCGCCCATCACGATGGCCGCGTGCGCGAGACACACCTCGATCAGGCGCCGACCGAGACCGGCGCCCCGCAGGGCGTCCGACACGGTGACCTTCAGCAGTTCGACCTCGCCGGGCGCGTGCGGTGCCACCGCGGCGGTGCCGACGACTTCCCCGCCGCGCTCCGCAATAAACACGGCGCCGCCGGCGTCGATCACGGCGCCTTGTGGATCGGCGAGTTGCACCTCGTCGGCCGGCTCATACAACGCATACGCGTCGAGCCAGGCGCGATTGAGTCGATAAAACGCGTCGGCGTGTGCCGGCCGGAACGGCACGATCACGACGGCATCGCGGCGACCGGCGGACATGCGCTCCAGAGTACACTCGACTGGTGAGTTCGCCCACCCGCGCCCGTCGTCCTGCCGGTCACCGGCCCCGCAAACGTTTTGGCCAGCACTTTCTCGCGCCGTCCTGGGCGCAGAAGGTGGTCAGGACGATCGATGTGCAGCCACAGGACGTGTTGCTGGAGATCGGCCCCGGCGCCGGCGCCATTACGCTGCCGCTCGCGGAGACGGGCGCGCCGATCCTGGCCGTCGAGATCGATCGCGACCTGGCGCGCGAGCTGGCCACCCAGGTTCCGGCGAACGTCACCCTGATCACTGCGGACTTCCTCAGGACGGATGTGCTGTCGTTTCTGACTGCGCTCCAGCCCAATCGTCCGCCCGGCGCCCCCACCGATGTGCCGCGCCGGTTCCGTGTGGTGGGCAACCTGCCGTACAACCTGTCGTCGCCGATTCTCTTTCGACTGATTGAGCTGTCACGCGCCCACGGCACACTGACCGACGCCACGTTGATGGTGCAGCGTGAGGTGGCTGATCGGCTGGTTGCCAAACCCGGGAAGAAGGACTACGGCGTGCTCAGCATCTTCGCGCAGATCTACGCCGACATCGATCGCCGTCTGGATGTGCCGGCCACGGCCTTCACGCCGCCGCCCAAGGTTCGCTCAAGCGTGATTCGAATGACATTCCGCCGCAGCCCGGTGCGCATCGTCGACGATGCGTTGTTTGAACGCATCGTCAAGGGGGCGTTCTCCCAACGCCGCAAGACACTCTCGAATGCGTTGAAGCCCCTCGAACCGACCGCCCCGGCCGTGCTGGCGCTTGCGGGCATCGACGGCACGCGGCGGCCCGAGACTCTCTCGCTTGAAGAGTTCGCGCGACTGACCGAGTTCTTCGCGCGGTTGCGGCAGACACCGTAGTCGATGGGAGCCACCCTCTTGTACGCGCAGGCCCCCTGTGTTATAGTCCGCTGCAGTTTTCCCGCCTGTTTTCACGGGTTGTCCCAGCGACCCACAGGTCGGACACGTTGACCGTTTCACGGCGCGCCTTGCGCCGGGGTCCTGCCCATCGTTGAGCGCCCGCTCGACATGGCTGGTGTTCGAACGAGAGTGTGAAGGTCGCTGTCGATGTTGACGGCACAGAGTACGACTGTCGGTGCACCGGCCGTCGAGGTCATCCCCATCGGGGGCCTCGGTGAGTTCGGTATGAACATGATGCTCATCGCCTGCGGCGAGACCGCCGTGCTGGTGGATGCCGGTGTCATGTTCCCTGAGCCTGAACTCTTCGGGGTGGACCTTGTCATCCCGGATGTGTCGGCACTGGACACGTACGCCGGCCGCATCGCGGCCCTCATCCTCACGCATGGGCACGAAGATCACATCGGGGCCGTGCCCCACATCCTGAAGCACGTCAACGGCCCGGTGTATGCGACGGCATTTACGCACGCCCTCCTTCAGCCGAAGTTCGATGAACACGGGACGGACACCGAGGGACGCCTCATCACCGTCGCCCCCAGACAGACCGTGACCATCGGCACGTTGTCGGTGGAGTTCCTGCGGGTCACCCACAGCATCCCGGATGCCGTGGCCCTGGCGATTCACACCCCGCAGGGCATCATCATCCACACCGGGGACTTCAAGATCGACCAGACGCCCCTCGACGGTGAGCGCTTTGACCTCCACCGCCTCGCGCAGCTCGGCGCACAGGGCGTCCTCGCGCTGTTCTCCGACAGCACCAACGCGGACCAACCCGGCACCACCGGCTCGGACGTGGATGTCATCCCCGGCTTCGAGGAAATTTTCTCGTCGGCGCCCGGCAAACTCATCGTCGCGGCGTTCTCCACCAGCATCTTCCGGATGCAGATTCTGGTGGACCTCGCGGAGCAATACGACCGCAAAGTCGCATTTGTCGGGCGCGGCATGATGCGCAACTCGGAAACGGCGATGCGCCTGGGCGCCCTCAAGGTGCCCAACGGCCTGATCATCGCCGACAGCGATGTGCGCGACTTCCCCAGCCAGGACGTGCTTTGCCTGTGCACCGGCTCACAGGGCGAAGCGATGGCCGCCCTGTCGAGAATTGCCATCGACGACCACCGCCACGTGAAGGTCAGCGACGACGACACCGTGGTGTTTTCCGCCCGGGCGATTCCGGGCAACGAAAAGGCCATCGGGCGGGTCATGAACCACCTGGCCCGCCGGGGGGCCGACATCATCACCGACGGCATGAAACACGTGCACGTCTCCGGCCACGCCTCGGCCGAGGAACTGAAGCTCGTGCTGTCCCTGGTGCAGCCCAGATTTTTCGTGCCGATACATGGGGAGTACCGGCAGCTCGCCCAGCACGCGCGGCTGGCCAAGGCCGTCTGCCCCGGCACCACGGTGGTGTCGATGAGCGACGGCGACGTGCTGCGGCTGGACGAGACGGGGGCCCGGATCGTGGACCGGGTGCAGACCGGACGCATCCTGATCGACGGGACGCGCACCGGGGAAATCGCCGACGAAGTCCTGCGGGACCGTCGGCATCTTGGGATCGACGGCCTCGTGGTGGTTGTGGTGGCGCTCAACGGACAGACCGGCGTGCTGGAACGGGCGCCGGAAGTGATCGCCCGCGGCCTCGCGATGGATGCAAAGCAGGAGCAGATGCTCCGCGACGCACCCGGATTGCTGGAGGCGGCGCTCAACGGCGCGCCACGCGAGGAACGCACGGACCCCGGCCTGATGCAGGCGCGCGTCAAGGTCGAGGTCCAGCGACTGTTCAAGAAGCGGGCGGGGCGACGCCCCCTGGTCCTGCCCATTGTGTTGGAAGTGTGAGGAGAACGCTGCGTGTCTGAATCGGCCCTGTCCCGTCGTCTGAGTGAATTCACCGGCGTCGCCCTGTTTGCGGTGACGCTGATCTGGCTTGGCGCCCTGGTGAGTTACACCCCGACCGACCCGGTGTGGTTCTTCAACAACGTGACGGCCCCCGACGTGGCGAACTTCGCGGGGCGCGTGGGTGCGTTCCTGGCCGAAGCCTCCTTCCAGGTGCTGGGCTACTCCGCCTATTTCATCCCGGTGGTCCTGGCGGTCATCGGCTGGCACTCCTTCTGGTGCCGCACCCTCGACGCGGCCTACACGAAGGTGGTCGGCGCAGCCCTGTTCTTCCTGTGCTCCGCGGCGCTGCTCGCGCTCGCCTTCAGCGTGATTGACGACGCCGGCCGGCCGTTCAAGGCGGGTGGTGTCATCGGCGAAGTGGTGGCGAGAGGCCTGTCGACCTATCTGAACCGCACGGGCGCCGCCATCCTGCTGTTGACGCTTGTGGCCCTCTCGGTCGTGCTCGCCACGCAATTCTCGTTCGGGCGCGCCACGACCGTGGCGGCGTCAGCGGTCCGCGAACAGTCCACCGGCGTGTTCGCGCGACTCCGCACGTGGCGTGAGGAACGGCGGCGCGAGAAGGAACGCCAGCAGATCGTCGCCAAACACGTCCAGAAAGCCGGTCGCGAGAAGGCCCCGGAGATTGCCACCAAGGCCGCCGGCGCCGCCGCCTCCCTCAAGGCGGCCAGGCAGTCCCTGCGCCCTGCGGATGACGACGGCGACGAGGATGAGGAACTGACGCTCTCACAAGCGGCCCGTGGCGCGGCCGCGCGCCCCCCTGCCATCCGGCGTTCGTCGCCGGCGCCCGTGACGCCGAGCCTGCCGCTCGGCGACCGGGACGCCGTGAAGGCGCCGGTCGAGCGCCGCAAGGGGGACTACGTGATGCCTCCGCTGACGCTGCTCGATGCGGCGAAAGAGGCCCACAAGATCGATGAACGTGAACTGATGGAGGCGGCGAAGCTGCTCGAAGAGAAGTGCCGCGAGTTCTCCGTCGAAGGGTCGGTGGTGCAGATTCACCCCGGCCCGGTCGTCACGACCTACGAGTTCAAGCCCGATGCGGGCGTGAAATACAACCGCATCACCAGTCTCGCGGAAGACCTGTGTCTCGCGATGCGCGCCGAATCCATCCTGATCGACCGCATCCCCGGCAAGTCCACGGTCGGCATCCAGATTCCCAATGCCACGCGCGAAGCCATCTCGCTGCGCGAACTGCTCGAGTCCGACACGTACACCCGATCGGCCTCGCGGCTCACGATGGCCCTGGGCAAAACCATCAACGGCGAGCCGATGGTGTCGGACCTGGCCACCATGCCGCATCTGCTCATCGCCGGGTCGACCGGCGCCGGCAAGTCCGTCAGCGTGAACGCGATGCTCACGAGCGTGCTCTTCCGCGCCACGCCGGAAGAAGTGCGCTTCATCATGATCGACCCGAAGCGCCTTGAGCTCGGGATGTATGAGGACATCCCCCACCTGATGACGCCGGTGGTCGTGGATCCCAAGCAGGCCGCCAACGCGCTGCGGTGGGCCGTCCGCGAGATGGAGGATCGCTACAAGATTCTGGCGAAGCAGGGTGTGCGCAACATCGAGCAGTACAACCGCAACATCAAGGCGATGCTCGCGGAACTCAAGGACCGCCAGAAGGACCAGGCCGAAGCCGAAGTCGGCGAACCCCTCAAGACGCTCCCCTTCATCGTCGTCATCATCGACGAACTGGCCGACCTCATGATGGTGGCCAGCAAGGAAGTGGAAGAGTCAATCGCGCGCCTGGCGCAGATGGCACGCGCCGTGGGGATCCATCTGATTCTCGCGACGCAGCGGCCGTCGGTGGATGTCATCACCGGCCTGATCAAGGCGAACCTGCCGGCCCGTATCGCCTTCCGCGTGGCGTCGAAGATTGACTCGCGGACAATCCTTGACGGCAACGGCGCCGAACAACTGCTCGGCAAAGGCGACATGCTGTATCTGCCGCCGGCCTCGTCGCGGTTTGTCCGTATCCACGGCCCCTACATCTCAGAGCAGGAAACGGCCCGGCTGTGCAGCTTCCTGCGCAAACAGGGCAAGCCCGTCTACGACGCCTCGATTACCGCCGAGGAAAAGACGGCGGACAAGGTTGAATTCGAGAAGGACGACCTGTACGACGAGGCCGCGCGGATTGTGGTGTCGAGCGGACAGGCATCCATCTCGTATCTGCAGCGGCGCCTGCGCATCGGGTTCAGCCGCGCGGCCCGCCTCATCGACATGATGGAGATGGACGGCGTGGTCTCGGGCGCCACCAACGGCAAGCGGGAGGTCCTGGTGGATGCCGGGTACTTCGAAGACGTTGACGCGCAATTGAGGTAGTCATGCACACAGTGATCGGTCTTCTGCTCGCGTTCATGTTGTGGCCCGTCGCGGCGCACGCGCAGACGGCGGCGGTGATGTTCGAGCGCGCCACCACACGTGAAGCCGCGGCCCGGAAGTCCCCGACGACGGCGAACCTGCGGGCGGCCGTCGCCGCCTACGAGCAACTCGTGCTCCGGCATCCGCGCAGCGGCTATTGTGACAATGCCCTCTGGAACGGCGCGGCCCTCGCGGCATTCGCCTGGGAACGCCATCAGCAGGACGCCGACCGCAAGACGGCGGAGCGGCTCTACGGCTGGCTCCGGCGTGAATATCCCGGAAGCGCGCTCGCAAAGCAGGTCCCGGCGCAGGTGACCGCACTCAGGGCCGCACCGCGGCCGGCGACAGCCGCCCCGCCACCGACAGCACCCACCCCATCCGCCTCCGCTCCTCCGGAGCCGCGGCCGACGTCGCCCACACCGCCCCCGGCGGCGGGCCCCGTCGCCACCATTCGCCGGGTATCGGTCCTGCCGTTGCCCAAAGGGGATCGCCTCGTGATCGAGCTCGATCGCGAGGTCCTGTTCACGAGCGAGCGGATCGCGGACCCTGATCGCGTGTTCTTCGACCTGCGCCTGGCCGACTTTGCCTCGCCCGTCCAGACGGCCGCGGAGGGCCTTGCCGGATCGCGCGTGCGCGGTGTGCGCCTCGGCCGTCAGGACGGCCGGACCGCACGGATCGTTCTAGAGCTGGCGGGCGCTCCAACGCACAGCGTGTTCCAGATGTATCACCCCCACCGGATGGTCATCGACATCGAGAGTGAGACGGTCCCGCCTCCACCTCCGACGCCGCCCGCGGGCGCCCCGTCGATCGGGCCGCCGCCCGTCGCGACTCCGCCGACACCGGCCGCCTCAATCGCCCCGGGCCCGGCGGCCGTGTCTCCCGCTCCGGCCTCCACCACCGCCAGCGGCGATTACACGCTCGCCCGCCAACTCGGCCTCAGCGTGACCCGCGTCGTGATCGACCCAGGTCATGGCGGCCACGACCCTGGCGCACGGGCGAATGGCCTGGTCGAAGCGAACCTGGTGCTCGACATCGCGTTGCGCGTGGAAACGCTGCTCAAGAAGCAGGCGGGCGTGGAGGTGGTGCTGACGCGCCGCACCGATGTCTACATCCCGCTCGAAGAACGGACCGCCATCGCCAAACGCGAAGATGCCGACCTCTTTCTCTCGATTCATGCAAACGCCGCAGCCCGCAAGGTGGCCCGAGGGGTCGAGACCTACTTCCTGAACTTTGCCACCAACCCCGAGGCGGAAGCGGTCGCGGCGCGTGAGAACGCCACGAGCGGCAAGTCCATGGGCAACCTCCCTCAACTCGTTCAGCAAATCACGCTGAACACCAAGGTCAAGGAGTCCCGCGAGTTCGCGCAGATTGTGCAGACCAGCATGGTCCGAGGGCTCCGCGCCCAGAATAAGGCCGTGCTCGATCTCGGCGTGAAACAGGCGCCGTTTGTGGTGCTCATCGGCGCGGACATGCCAAGCGTGCTCGCTGAGATTTCCTTCATCACAAATGCTGCCGAAGCGACGCTGCTCAAGAACGAAACCTACAAGCAGCGCATTGCGCAGTCGCTCGCGGACGCCGTCCTGAAGTATCAGGCGTCGCTCAAGAAGATTTCCACGATGGCCGTGGCGAAGTAGGACGCGCTGAACCTGAGCGCGTCATCGCCTGGCGCGCTACAACCGAGCGCGCTCTACACGGGCGCGTCGGCCCCGCACTTCCAGCACGCCGTGAACTGTGGCTCGACGAGCTCGCCGCAGGAGGCACAACGCCAGAGACGGCTGGCTTCGAGGCCTGGCGGCCCCTGCTGCCGCAACAGCGCCGCCGCCTCGGCGGCGCGCGCATCGTCGAGCACCCAGAGTTCCGGCCTCGCCTCGTTGACCGGCACGCCGCCGCTGGCGCCGAACAACGACTCGTGCCGAATCTCGCTCTCGATGCCTGCGGTGTCGAGCACGCCCTTGAAGAAGTGCGCCTCGGCCGGGTGCTGCGCGATGAACACGCGAATCACGATTCTGGGATTATAGTGAGGTCGTGGCCTTCCAGCAGGACCCCTTCATCGTCGAAATCATCCGGCCGGCCACCGACGAAATCACGGTCGTGGACGTGCTGGTGGGATCACTCGGCGTGGCGGGCGCGCTGGCCCTTGCCGCGCTTCCGCTGGGGGCACTTGCCGGCTGGCTGTTGATTCGCTGGAAGCAGCGACGACGGCCGGAGGATGACCACATGCCCTCGATCCAGCACCCCAAGTAGATGGGCGGCTGGGCGGATGGTTAGATGTGGGTTCTGAGCCCGAGTTCCACTAACGTGCGCACCGCCACGCCGGTCGCCCCTTTGGCCTGATAGGCGCGGCGTTCTTCGGCCCAGGCGGTGCCGGCGATATCGAGGTGCGCCCACGGGCGGTCCTTCACGAACTCGCGCAGGAACATCGCTGCCGTGCTGGCTCCGGCCCAGCGCCCCGCGGAGTTGAGCATGTCCGCGATCTCGCTCTTGAGGAGTTCGCGATATTCCTCGTGCAGCGGCAGGTGCCACAAGCGGTCGCCCGCCAAGGTGCCCGCGTTCTGCACGGTCTCCACCCAGGCATCCGGCGTACCGAAGAGGCCCGATGACGTGCGCCCAAGCGCCACCATGCACGCGCCCGTCAACGTCGCAATGTCGACCAGATGAGTGGCGCCGAGTTCCTGCGCGTACCAGATGGCATCACCGAGGATCAGCCGGCCCTCCGCATCGGTGTTGATGATTTCGACCGTGGTGCCGCTCGCCGCGGTCAACACGTCGCCCGGGCGCACAGCCTTGCCGCCCACCATGTTCTCCGCCATGGGGATGACCCCGATCACGCGGCGCGGGGCCTTGAGCAGGGCCAATGCCCGCATGGCGCCGGCCACAGCGGCGCCACCGGACATGTCGTATTTCATCCGCTCCATGCCTTCGGCCGGCTTGATCGACACGCCGCCGGTATCGAAGGTGATGCCCTTGCCGATGAAACCGAGCACCGGAGACGCCGGGGCGCCGGGCGGATCGTGCCGGATCACCACCAGGCGCGGCGGCTCGGCACTGCCCTGCGCCACCCCGAGCAACATGCCCATCTTCAAGGCACGAATCTGCTGCTCGTCGAGCACCTCGACCTTCAGGCCCACCTCGGTGGCCACGGCGGCCACCCGCTCTGCAAACACCCGGGGCGTCAACACGTTGGAGGGCTCGTTCGCCAGCTCGCGCGTGACGTTGGCCGAGGCCCCGAGCGTGCGTCCGCGGAACACCGCCTCGGCCAGCGCCGTCGGGTCGGCCGCGGGCGACACGATGACGATGCGCTCCGGAAAACCACGGGTATCGCGATCGGACTTGTAGGTCCCCGCGTCGAACTCCGCCGTGGACATCCCGTCGGCGCCAATTTCGGCCACGCGAATCGGATCCAGTCCGGCGCGCACCACAAACGCGGCAGACCGCGCGGACCGGATGCGCGCCGTGTAACTGCAGGCCGCCGCCACCCGGCGCAGGCGTTCGGCATCGGCGTCCTCGCGCCGTCCCGCTCCCACGAGCGCCAGACGCAGGGCCCGGTACGGCCCGCCAGTGACCCGCGCGATGAACAGTTCGTACAACCGGCCACGAAACTCTGACGACTCGCGTGCGCGCGAGATATCGCCGCCTGTGGCCGTGTCCAGCCCCGGGAGATCCTCAAGCGGGTCCGTGCCTTCGAACACCGGCACAAACAACATGTCGACGTCGACTGATTCCGGCTTTCCCGCGACACCCGAATATTCAGGTGATGCCTTCTCGTGCCCCAACGCGCTGCCCCTTTGGTAGACTGCCGAGTAACCGTGAGATCACCCATGTTACCCCGGCTGGCCTGGCTCCTCTGCCTGGTTGGTACACTGATCGTCTTTCCGACCTGGACCCCCGCGGTGTCCGGCGATGGGGCCCAGGGCAAGGGCAAACCGAAGGCCGCGCTGCGGGTGAACCCGGCCCTCATTTTTGTGCCGCAGCGCATCGTGGCCACCGCAGAACTGACCGGCGGCGCCGACGATTTCCAGGACTACTATTGCCCCAAGATCGAGTGGATTTGGGACGACACCACCACCTCGGAGTCTACTGAGGACTGCGCAGCCTATGAACCCGGCACGAGCACCATCCGGCGCCGGTACACCGCTGACCACACCTACAAGGATCCGGGCAACTACGACGTCGTCTTCCGGATGAAACAGGGCAGCAAGATCGTCCTGTCACTGCGCCAGACGGTCCGCGCGCAGGGACACTAGGGGTCCAGGGGTCCAGGGGTCCAAGGGGTCCAAGGGGTTCGTAGG
>Ga0222714_10007423_pt1 | contig 10036 bp, 15 predicted proteins | sample C33_3DmetaG_FD_165048 | JGI IMG/M metagenome (GOLD analysis project Ga0222714, IMG submission 165048) | Estuarine water microbial communities from San Francisco Bay, California, United States - C33_3D | ecosystem: Environmental > Aquatic > Marine > Unclassified | place: USA: California... | reverse complement strand
GGTTGTTCAGAGAGAAGGTAGAAAAATTCAGAGCTGCTCAGAAGCTATTAAAAAAGTTGCTGAAGATCAAACAGGAGCAATGAGAGAGACACTTGATAGAATTGCTGAATTTGTTGAAAAGACAGGTTCTTGTCTTTCTGGTATGGGTTCTTTAAGTGAGGGCTCTTCCATGTGTGAAAGTCTGCCTACTGTATCTGAATTAAAGCAGTTGCACAAGGATATTGCGCGCTTAGAAAAGTAATCAACCTATTCTTTTCATAAACTTTAAAGGCTCGTGCATATTTATTATGTTGAGTTTTCGTGTATAAGAGAGAGGCTAAATGACTAAGAAGCTAATAAAGAGTCCCATAATTGTATCCCAAGCTTTTCTAAACGAGCAAGCATCAAAATCCCCAAAGTTTTTTACATCTAATGGCAATATTGTTAGCCCAATAATGGAAAGATACTTAAATGCTTTTCTTATGACAGACAGATATGACTTTGAACTTCTAGGCTATTTTGGAGAAAGAATCGCAAGTTTTTGTTTAAATGATCTGTATGGATATAACGATACTAAAAATTTAAATGTATTAAAATCTAAGAATTTTTATTTTGGAGATTTAATCAAAGGTGACGTTGGTCTTAAAGGTGATGTAGAAATACTTTCAGTAAAAGCAACTTCAACAAAAGATTTTCCTTTTAATAATTCAAAAGTTTCTTTAAATGCACTGAAAGAAATGTTTTTAAGGAAAGGAAAAGGCGGGTTTAATAATGAGTTACAAAAAAGAGACCCTGAAAAACCTATCAAGCTGGGTGTTATTAGCATTAGAGTATTAGAAAATAAATTTGAAATTAGAAAATATTCTAGAGAATTTACATTAAATACTTATAAAGATGGCAATCTTATTAAAGTAGAGTCGATTACACCTGTTGGTAGTTCAGATAATATATCTTTAAATAAATACTTAGGATCGGAGATACAAGTAAAAGAAGTATTTGGTGATCCGGAAGTAGTGTTCATAGAATTTAAAACAAGCGAGCAATTAAGTCTTTTTATACAAAACTCTACACAAATAGAAACAAAAAGAAAATTTAGAACTGATTTACTTCAAAAATTTAGAGAAAACTTGGCTTTTGTTTCTAATGAAGATTTAGAAAAAGTTATAAATATGATGCAAGGTTTTTCAAATAAAACACATAATATTAATGAAAGTACTTTGAGATCAATAAACGAATTTAAGTTAGAAGCTATCAAAGAAAGAAGAAAGCGCAGCAAATGCAGACCTGCGCGAAGAAGAATTAATTCAGGTGGAAAAGCAGGGTCTTACGCTGATCCTAGAACTGGTGGCAAGCAAGCTTATGCAGTACTTAAGGCAGCCAAACCACCAGGATCTCGCGGGGGCTGGACAAAAAAGAAATGTATTTGCTGTCACAAATGCCCGAACGATCGCTCGGCCCCAAATGGCTTTGTATGTACCAATCCATCACATCTCTATTGGGGAACAAAAGCTGATAATACATACGATCAAAATCGTGGAAACGGTTGGGCATCAAAAAACAAAAAGAAAAATGAAGGTGACCCAAATGGAGAAAAAGCTTTTGCATATGAGCTTATGATTAGTGAAGATAAAATTAGAAGTCTCATTGAAAAAATTATCAAAGAAGATGTTTGATTTTGAAAATTTACAAAAAGCTGGCAGTGGAGGGTTTAGAATTGTATACTTTCACCCTCAAGATCCGCAAAAAGTCGTAAAAGTCTGCAAGAAAGACGACCTGAGTGCTATTAGACAGTGTTTACAGATGATGCGTGACGAAATACTTGCAGCTCAAAAGTTTCCGCAGTTATTTCCAAAAGTATTTGACATATCAGAAGACGGAAAGTCTTTAACAGTTGAAAGAGCTGATATTCTGATAAAGCCTCATCAAGAGTTTTTAATAACAAATTATTTTCCTGAGTTAAAAGGATATTTTGCAAAATCAGGTTCAGATAATTTTATGGATTTTCTCCGTAGAATAATTGATCAGATACTTAGGGGCAAAAACCAGTACAATATTGAAGAAATAAAACCCTATAATCCCACAAAATATTTTAAAAACAGTCCAAAAAAGATAATTAGAAATGCCATGACAAATCAATTGTTTGTTGATATTTTAAATGCGACTATAGAATTAGACATTGCTTATCTCGATATAGACTGGGGTAATATTGGTATATCAGTTGTTGATAAAAGATTTCTAATTGTTGACGCATCTATGAAAAGTGGTTTTGAAGCTTAGGAGTAAAAATGTTAAAAGAAATAGGCGACGTTATGAGAGAAGCCTATAGCAGAAACTGGATAACAACTAGAGATGGAAACTGTGCTTTTTCTGACGTTAGTAAAAATACTATACATATGACGCCTTCTGGAGTGAGAAAAAATATTATTTTTCCAGAAAGCTTGATTAGAGTTACTTACAAAGAACAAGAAGTAACATTTCATACAAAACCAAATACAAACCCGACCGGTGAGTGGGATATGCATTATAAGGTTCTAAGAGCTGCTAAGACTGACATGGCAACTCTTCATCTTCACCCACCCCACATAGTTGCTGCCATGCACGCAGGATGGGATCTAATTGATCTTGTCTCACCGTTTCCAGAAGTTTATCGCTATACAAAGGTAGGAAAGAATGTTGATAGTCATCCAGCTCTTTCAAAAGAGCTAGCCGAAGACACTCTTAAAAACATGCAAAAAGATGATAAACTATTTTTTGATATTGTTGGACAAAAATCTCATGGTGTTTGCGCCAGAGGCAAAGATCCATGGATTGCTTTTGAACACATAGAAAGAGTAGAGCATGTTTGTAAGATTGTCCTCTTAAGCGGAGCAAAACCACCTGCAAAAGTCAGTAAAAAAAGATTTAGTTTCCTCACGTAAAAGAGCCTATTTATATAGAAGGCTTTTAAGGAGGGCACTGACATGGCTTCAATTACGAAAGATGATTTGTGGAAAGTATTTTCACTTTTAATGTCTGCACTAGTTTTACCGCTAGCTGGTTGGGTTTGGAATACAAATATTAAAGTAGCGGAACTTCAAAATGATTTAGGAGATGCCGAGGCTGTTATTGTAAAATTAGAAAGAGAAATAGCTGGTTCAGAAGATAATTCTCGTCAAATTATTGGTATCGAAAAAGATATCGAGTATATGAAAGGTACTTTGAGTAGAATTGAGTCAATTGTTACTAATGGGAGATATTAATGTTTACTAGATTAGTTTTTTATTCTCTTCTAATTACCAATAATAATACACTTAGCCAAAATTTAGTTTATACCGAAGACGGATCATTTGAAACTATAAGCGAAACTTATGTGCCCACCCAAGAAACAGTTTTAGAATCTGTAGAAGATAAAACTTCAGACATGGTCAGAGATATGACTGCACTTGAACTATTTTTGATAGATCAAAAAATTCATAAAGAATTTTGTACGAATCTTCGATGGGAACAGCCCTCTATTGATGTGTATAAGGAAAAGCTAGAATCACAACTCTCAGATGAGTGCAAAAAAAGAATTCCAGCTACGGAAGAAACTCCCACAGAAGAAATAACTGATTAAATAAAAACATCTTGTTCAACTCAACTATATTTACTTTTAAAGGATCAAATCAATGAAACAATTATTCTTTCTAATGTTCGTTTGCAGCTTCTTTTTAAGTTGTGGCCAAGATATTGGTGTAAATATCAAAAAAGAAGAAGTTATAGTTCCTAATAGAGTTGTTGTTGAGTATATTATACAGCCCCAAAAACCAGAAACATTAGATATTTTAGCTATTATTGACACATCGTGCTCTATGAATGATAACTTTGAGCAGCTATCAATTGGTTTAGAGATACTAAAGACAGATATTTTAGAGATAACAGATGATTTCAGAATATCTTTTATCAATTCTTCTCTTACAGGAGAATATTACGCTGGGCCATTTGATCAAGACTCTACTACAGTAGATCTAATACTCGCACCATACTTATTATCAACAGACAATTATGAAACTTTGTATGAGTCTTTATATAGATTTACGTTGACAGAAGAATCTGAAATTGCATTGCGTCCTCACGCAGACAAGATGTTTATTTTTATATCAGATGAAGAAGAACAAAGTCCTTTTGAAGTAAGAATATTTAAAGATTGGCTTGACAACTATACAGCTAATGTTGATCATGATGTAATTACAATATCAGTGACAGAACTATCTACTTGTGGTCATAATTCTGTTGATATTGGATACAGATATAATGAGCTTGCAAATTATTATGGTAAGAGATATATTGATATCTGCGGGAATTGGTCAACTGCGCTTGTTGACAGTTCTTTTTTAGTTAAATTGCAAGATTTTATTAATTTAAAGCACGTTCCTCTGGTAGAAACAATTGTTTTGACAAGAAACGGCCAAGAAGAAGCACAATGGTATTATCTAGAAGAGACTAATACAATCTATTTTGACTTCAATCCACAGGAAGGGGATGTTATAACAGTCGGTTATAATACTTTGGAAAGTAACAAAGACTTAGAATAAGTATTTTATAATTGGAGAAAAAATGAAGATTTCTAGAAGTGAATTAAGAAAGATTATTGCAGAAGCATCTCACGAAATGTGGATGGATGGTCAAGATGAATACGAAGAACAGCAGAGTCTTTTGTAATCAGAAGAATTTAATGATGATTATGATGACTATGATGATTACGACATGGAAAGAGAAGAAGCTTTTGACGACGTACCTCAAGTCGTAGAAAAGTTTTTAGAAAAATATCCAGACTTAACTGACATTAGAGGCATGGTAGAACATGCTTTAAGCACTGGTAATCCTGAAGATTTAGCGAACAAATGATGAAAATAGGTGCACGCCTTGCCTTAACGGCAAAGCGCTATCCAGAAATGGCACAAGCTATGCTAGAAGAACTTCAAGATCAGTAAATTGGGCCACTTCTTGCCATAATTGAATTCATGTCAGATGAATCTTTAAATCCTAGACCGTGTCCAATTTCGTGTTCTAAAAGAATTCTGCTGTCAAGATAGTTAGACTTGATCCAGATTCTTGCTAATAATATTTTTTCTGTCTGATTGCCGTCAGCATCTAAAAATACATTAGTTGAAGTTACAGCATACTGGGACCTTGTTTGACGCTCATTATTCTCATATATTGCAATATCACCTCTGTCTGGATATTCTCCACAAGATTTTCTAACAATCTTTCCTATTCTTTCACCTCTTGCCCTCCAATTATCAACAGCTTCTTCTAGTGCTTCTTGATCTACATCTGCGCCATTGCAAACAACAATGTTAGGTACATAACCATCCCATGATTGCCAGCGAAGCTGTGCCATGTCTCCTGCATTAGCAGGATTTAAAAGCGATAGAAAAAGTAGTGCTGCTAATTTCATTTTTTTGCTCCTATTTATATCATATAATATAATTTAGGAAAATATTAAATGCACTTATTTCCCAATTACAAAACTGTAAACATTCCAATTAGCGGTAGAAACTATACACTTTACGTGGCTGATGACTTTGAAAAACGAAGAAAAGGTTTGGCAAATATTCCTTTTATTCCTCGAAATGAAGGCATGCTTTTTAAATATGACGAACCTGTGTGTCATGCGTATACAATGGAAGAAACACAATTTCCTCTAAAGATTATGTTTTTTGACGCGGATTTTAATCAAGTGGGGTCATTTGATGCAAAAGCTCGCCAAAAAGAAGAAGTCAGACCTCAGTCTGACTTCATGTATGTGATTGAGATTTTAGGAAGGTAGTCTAGTACCTGCCCCAATATCTTTTTCTAATTAGTGATCCTCTTGAAAGTGATTCATTTATACCAGAGGCTTCACCTATTTGCTGCATTAATTTAAAAGCTTCTTCTGGGTTAAAGTTTTCCCCAACATTTTTATTAATTATCTTCATCAAATTGCCATCCTGCCTTGTAGATTTATACCATTTAACAAACCCTGCGTAATCGGAAGATGCATTTACTCCGTTTATTTTAGAAAATTCTTGCCAGCTATTTTTTATTTTTCTTGCATTTTCTTTGTCACTTGAATTTTCTATATATCTATCCCAGCCAGATCTGGTTCCAGAATCTTGTTTTGATCTAGCTTGTTTGCCTGTTCCGGTGGTCTTATTTTCAATATCTTTTACTGAAAGATTTTGCGGGTCTCCTTGGGTTATCTCACTTACATCTGGTAGCTCTGCTACGGCTTCTTTTGCTTTTCTTTGTTCTTTTATGATAGGCTCTATAAAAACATCATAATACCTGTCGGCCAGGTCGTTTTTGTCTACAATACCATCATTAATTAGTTTAATTATATTATTACCCATCTCAAGTGCTTCAGGTTTTGCTTCCATAGCATCTTGTTTGCCAATTTTTTCTACCGGGAGTCTTGCTTTCTGTCTAAGCAAGGCGTTCTCTCCCTTACCAAATCCTTGAAATATAAGTGGTAAAATTGCTGTCAACTCTTTGGCTGGCGTTGAATTTACGTCTAATAGTCTATCACCAAAAGGCTTAACAGGATCCATGTTTCCTATACTACCATCCATCCTATAAAGATTTTTAAGTCTTTTATCTAAGTTTTCCATTGTAGCAAATTCATAAATAGCTAGTGCAGGTACTGCAAAAGCTGCAGCAACGGCACCGAGAAAAATAGAAGCGCTGCCTACGGTGAGCCCTGATCCAAAAACTGCTGCAACTTCGGGCGTGCTTGATACAAAAACCATTCGACCGCCTTGCCAGGCGAATTGTCGGCCTGCTTGACCCATCCCTTGTTGAAGTAATCTAAAAATTTGTTGTCTTGCAGCAGGATTTGATGTCATTCTATTGATGCAAGAAGTTAGAGACTTCATATTGTGATTCATAACTGCTCTCTGACTTGCACGTGCAGCAAAATCAGATGCTAATGTTCCTGAATTGCCTGTAAACGCTTGCGTTGCCGAAAGAAGACTTCTTCCGTGCGCAGTAACAGCACCAGACATTCCTCTAACTGCATTCCATCCAAAACCAGTAGCAGCTGCTGAGAATACTTCTTCTAAAAGTAAATTTTCTGCAATAATTTGCCTTAATTGTCTACGTGTGATTTTCATTTAGTATCTTCCCCAGTATCTTCTTCTAAGAAGTGAACCTCTTGACAGCGATTCAGAAATCATGCTTTGTTTAAATCTTTTTAAATTATTTAGTATTTTTTTGATAATGGTAGCATCAATACCTAAACCTGCAGGAGACCCTTGCGAATTAAAATTGCTTGTTGTAAACGATTCATCACTTATCGAACCTATCTTTTTAAGATTTTCATCTACATAAAAACCTTTTACGCCACTGCTTGTAACATAGATGACAGCAGCTGCTAAAGTTTTATTATCAGGGCCTGGCTGCCCTGATTTTTCTTTCTGAATAATCACATAACCTGAGTCTACTCCTTCAAGAGCACCTCCTCCTAGATCTTCATGAACCATATCAAAACCTGAGCTTCCTACAAAAGCAACTTGCTCACCATCGTCATTAGCAAGAGCGCCATCACCTACTCTAGTAGAAGTTGTTACACCTAACATGCCTCTGCTAACCAGTCCGTTTATTGTTTCCTCTAGCTTCCCAGCTGTATTGCTTGTACTACCTGAACCTGTGGGTTTTCTATTTGGGCACTTCTCTTTCTGTGCATCTGTTCTAGCATTTTTGAATTTTTGATCCAGATTCCACATATTTTCTGGATATCTTTTCATGGAGAACCAATTTCCGTTCGGTCGCTTTCGTGCCATCCAGCAGCCAGTTTGCTGATTTACTTTGTAATCATAACCGTCACCATATTCGTAAATTTTAGGATCGTTGTCATCTGCTGGGCTTGGTTCTCCTTCTGGAGCAGGAGCATTTGCTGCTCGCCCTTGATCGGTAGTTTCAGCTGCTTGAACTTCTCCTGACCTGTTTATGGTGACTTTATAAGAACGACCTCTCCTAAGTTGTCTTCTTAACTCTTCAATACCCTCAGACTTGTTAATGGCATCTCTAACGGCTTTCTTTACTTCTTTTTCTGATGCACCTTTTTTAACAATTACGCCGCTAAAAGTTATAAAGTCTTTTCCGACTCTAATTATTGCTTCGACTAAATCCTTGTTGGCTGCAGCTGCATCTTTAACAATTTTTTCAATTTCTGTCAGAAGACCTTCTCTATCATCACTTCTGACTCGAGTAGCACCGCCGCCAGTTCTATTTTCTTGCTCAGAAATGATGTTTTCTAAGATAATTCTTCTCAAATCTTTTTTACTAATTTTCATTAAATTCTCCTAAACAGATCTGCTTGTTGTATAGTTAAATATGGGTGTTTAAATGTTAATTCTATACGATGTAAAAAAAAGATAATGCTTCTACAAATATTTCTTGCTTGGGTTTATAGTCACGTGTTCGAATATTTCTCACACAAGTACCTCCTTCATAATCACAAGAGATTTAGATTTGCTTTTAAAAATCATTTTGGAAAACATCATAAAATATCTAGAAAAAATGAAATGTATGACAGAGGTTATGAATCTGTTTTGTCTTCCAAATTTGAAATTTATAGTTTGCTAGGCGCATCTTTGATTCACTTTCCAGTAGCTCTTTTTTTTCCATTCGCTTATCTGACGCTATTGTTATGTTTAATTAACTATTATATCTTACATAGAAAATCTCATCTAGATGTTGAATGGTCAAAAAAATGGTTGCCTTGGCATTATGCTCATCATATGGGAAAAGACCAGCATAAAAACTGGGGTGTGCGTCTCCCTGTTGTCGATATGATTTTAAAAACATCAAATTTTAAAACAGAAAAAGCTTAAAATAGAACATAAATAATATAAGATCACTTGGGAGCATCATGAATAATGATAGAGTAAGAATGATCATCAAAGAAGAAGTCAATAAAAGACTTGCAAACGATGCATTCGGAGAAGAATTTGAATTTATAGTATCAGAAGCTAGCTTAATGCAAGAATTTGATATGTCAAGCTTGGCAAGCTCAGTCGGTAGTTTTATAGCTGACAATTTAGGCCAAGCAACCGTAGACAGTTTCAAGCAATACATTATCACGCAGATTTTTAAATATTTAGAAAGTGTAGGTTTGCCTATTACCGTAGATAGTATTTTAGGTTCTGTAATGATTCAAACTTTAAAGAATTTAACATACGAAGATGTTAAAAAAGTAATATCAGACCCGGGTTCTAAAAGTGCTTGTGAAGGTTTGGTTGATGTAATTTTAAAAGGTTTACAAGATGGTCTCGTAAAAGAAGAAGTTATTGATAGAATAATTGAGCAATTGTTTGGCCCGGGCGCAAAACTTCAAGGGCTTCTTGGAACACCTATTTTAAATTTAATTCAGATAAAACTAAAAGAAATGACATTGACTTTAAGAGAACCGCTCGTTTCATTTATTTGCAATCACAGAGATATATCAAAGCTCAAAGACCAAATGTCTAAAGCAGTTGGTCTAGATAAAATAAATCCAGCGAATAATGCTTCAGAAGAAGGTCCTGTTGTAAGGATTAGAAAATGAAAAATAAAAATCTTATTAAAAAAATAATTTTAGAAGAAATTTTAAAAAACATAAAAAAGAAGCAAATCATAAATGAAAATGTAGGAGCAATAGTTTTAGGGGCAGCTGCTCTAGCTGGCTTGAGCGCCATAAGTGCTTCATATGTTGATGATCCAAACGGAGCAAAAGTAGATAAAGTAACTACACACACTCAGCAAAACAATGTCTATCTTGTTATGAAAAATATGCTTGCCGATATTGAAAATTTAGTGATAATAAGCGACGGAGAAGCAAATCAGCTTGCTAAAAAATTACAAACAGCTACATCTGGCGGCACTAATATTCTATCAGGGCAGATTTTCGGAATGGGTACCGACGAAGACTTAATTAAGTCCACAATAGAAACATCAAAAAGTCAGCTAGGCTTTGCTAAAGTTTGTGTAGCATTTGAAAAATTGACATCTAAATCTTTTAAGGATGTTTATAGAGGTGAGCTTGCGGGTGGACAGGCGGGAGACGCATTAGGCACAG
>Ga0222714_10007422_pt1 | contig 10038 bp, 11 predicted proteins | sample C33_3DmetaG_FD_165048 | JGI IMG/M metagenome (GOLD analysis project Ga0222714, IMG submission 165048) | Estuarine water microbial communities from San Francisco Bay, California, United States - C33_3D | ecosystem: Environmental > Aquatic > Marine > Unclassified | place: USA: California... | reverse complement strand
GTCGCCGTCGTCGAAATTCCGACACTGACGAGTCGGCCTGTACGGGAGGATATCCCGCCCGACTGACGCCTCGCTGGCAATGAACATCCTGCTTCTTTAAATCATAATAAAATCAATATGTTATGTTAATATGGCGTTTGTCTGCCAGGTATATGCCCTGCATATCCCGCAATCGGCCATCGGCATTTTCATGGTACAGACCTTGCGTATAGTTGGGCACTTGATGCCGCCGGAGTGCGGCTAGGAGAGAAAAAATGAAACGACAACAAGGGTTTACGCTGATCGAGATCGCCATTGTGCTGGTCATTATCGGCTTGCTGCTGGGCGGTGTGTTGAAAGGCCAGGAACTGATCACCAGCGCCCGGGTGCGTAACGTGATTTCATCGCAGGATGGCATCAAGGCCGCCTACTTCGGCTTTCTTGACCGTTACCGCGCACTGCCCGGCGACTATCTGACCGCTTCTGCGCAAGCCAACATCCCCGGCTGCGGCGGCTGCTTCGGCGGCAACGGCAACGGCCAGATCATCACCGACGGCACCAGCGCGGAAGCCGTGCATGTCTGGGAACACCTTTCGAAAGCCGGCTTCATTACCGGCAGCTATGTTTCCGGCGGCGCAACGGCCGCGGCAACAACCGCCAACACTCCGTCCAATCCGTACGGCTCGCTGATACAACTGATTTTTGACAACGTGTATCAGGATGCCAGCCCGACGGCGCGCCACAACCTGAAAACCGGCGCCAACATTCCTTCAGACATCCTGGCGGAAGTCGATCGCAAGATCGACGACGGCCTCGCGACCGGCGGCCAGATGCGTTATTCGTCGTTCGGCAGCGCCGCCGCCGGCAGCGGCACCTGTTATACGGCAGGCACCGGCGCCTGGGTATCTGCCTCGCCCATCGCCAACTGCGGTGCATCCACGCTGTTCTGATCGACCTCACCACGACAAAAAAGCCCGCAGTCGCGGGCTTTTTTGCTTTCCGGCCCAGGTGGGCCTTATCCCTGCAACAGCCTGATTTCCGCGGCAGCCACCGCCGCTTCCGAACCCAGCAGCACCACCACGTCGCCTTCCTCGATGCGCATGTCCGGCGCTGGCGCCGTGGTCCTGACATTGCGCCGCCTGACCGCGTGGACCTCGACGCCGGCTGCGACCAGTTCCAGTTCCTGCAGCGTTTTTCCGATTGACCGGGCGCCGGAAGTCACCAGCACTGAATGCAGCCGTGGCTGCAACGCCTGGTCATCTTCCTCGGCAGCATCGGACATGCCGCGATAAAAGCCGCGGAACAGTTCGTAGCGGTGCTCCCGGGTCTCACGAATGCGGCGCAGCACCCGGGTCAGCGGCACGCCGACCAGCATCAGCGTACTCGACGCGAGCATCAGGCTCGCTTCCATCAGGTCTGCGACGACTTCCGTGGCTCCGGCATTGCGCAGTTTTTCCACGTCGCTGTCATCGATGGTACGTACCACCACCGGCAGGCCGGGGCGTGCCTCCTGCACGTGCGCAAGAATGCGCAAGGCCGAGGCGGTGTCGGCATAGGTCACGATGACCACGCGCGCCCGCGTCAGGCCGGCGGCGAGCAGCACCTCGCGACGGGCGGCGTCCCCGAACACCACGCGTTCGCCGGCGGCCGTTGCTTCGCGGATGCGCTGCGGATCGTTGTCCAGCGCGATGAACGGCACGTCCTCGCGGTCGAGGAAACGGGCGAGATTCTGACCGCTGCGCCCGTAGCCGCAGATCAGCACATGTTCCTGCGTCGCCATCGACTGCACCGCGATGTTGTGCAACTGCATGGCACGGCTCATCCACTCCGTCGCGCTCCAGCGTCGCACGATGGCCTCGCTGCGCTCGATCACGAATGGCGTGATCAGCATCGACAGCACCATCGCCGCCAGCACCGGCTGCAATATGTCGGGCGCCACCAGTCCGCTGCCCAGCGCATGCGCCAGTATCACGAAGCCGAATTCGCCGCAGGCGCCCAGCGCAAGCCCCGTGCGCATGGCAACGCCGACGGGCGCACCGAAGAGGCGGCTGAGGCCGAATATCAGCAGCGTCTTGACGATCACCAGCGACACCAGCAGGACGCTGACCCAGGCGTTCTCAATGACCACGCGCACGTCCAGCAGCATGCCGATGCTGACGAAAAACAGCCCCAGCAGCACGTCGCGGAACGGCTTGATGTCTTCCTGGACCTGGTAGCGGTATTCCGTTTCCGAGATCAGCACGCCCGCGACAAACGCCCCCAGCGCGAGGGACAGCCCGGCCATCTCCGTGAGATATGCCACTCCGAGCGTCACCAGCAGCACGTTGAGCACGAACAGTTCCGGAGACTTCTGGCTGGCGACCACGTGAAACCATGCGCGCATCACGCGCTGTCCCGCGTAGAGCAGCACTGCCAGCACGATCGCCGCCTTGGCCAGCGCAAAACCCATGGTGCCCGCCAGGTTCTCCGGCGGCGCACCCAGCGCCGGGATCAGGATCAGCAGCGGAATCACCGCGAGATCCTGGAACAGCAGGATGCCGATGATCTGCTGGCCGTGCGCGGAATTGAGTTCGAAACGTTCGGCCAGCAGCTTCGCCAGGATCGCCGTCGAGGACATCGCCAGCGCACCTCCCAGCACGATGCCGGTCTGCCAGGGCACGCCGACGGCGACGGCAACGCCGAACACCAGCGCCAGGGTCGCCATGACCTGGGCGCCGCCCAGGCCGAACACGATGCGGCGCATGGTGCGCAGGCGGGACAGGCTGAATTCGAGGCCGATGCTGAACATCAGGAACACCACGCCGATCTCGGCGAGTTCGCGCACCTCATCCGTGGTGTTGATCCAGCCCAGCGCATGCGGGCCGATGATCACTCCGACGATCAGGTAACCCAGCAACGGCGGCAGCTTCAACACGCGGAATACCACGACCACCAGCACGGCGGCGGCGAGCAGGATCAGAACCGGTTGCAGTGCAGTGTGCATGTGTCGGCAGTCGGGAGTTCGTCCGAATATTGCCGTTTCTTCAATGAATTGCAAGCAATGCGGCGGCGGGCTCCGGCCATCCCGTTTGTTATAATTTCAACGATGAACAGTCAGTCCAGCGGCAGACCTCCCGGCTCTTCGATCGAAACCGCGAGGGAAGTCCTGTCCATCGAAGCCAGGGCCGTTACCGACCTGATCGGCCACATCGACGCGCGATTCGAGCAGGCCATAGGCATCATCCTGCAGTGCCAGGGACGCGTGGTGGTCAGCGGCATCGGCAAATCCGGACATGTCGCGCGCAAGATCGCATCCACGCTGGCCAGCACGGGGACGCCGGCATTTTTCGTGCACCCCGCGGAAGCCAGCCACGGCGACCTGGGCATGGTCACGCGCAACGACGTTTTCCTGGCTTTGTCGAATTCGGGCGAAACCACGGAACTGCTGACCATCATTCCGGTATTGAAGCGGCAGGGCGCAAAACTGATCGCGATGACCGGGAATCCGCAATCCACGCTGGGGCGGGAAGCCGATGTCCACCTGTTTGCCGGTGCGGCCCTGGAAGCCTGCCCGCTCAACCTCGCACCCACCGCCAGCACCACCGCGGCGCTGGCGCTGGGCGACGCCATCGCCGTAGCGCTGATGCGCGCGCGCGGATTCACCCAGGACGAGTTCGCGCGCTCCCACCCCGGAGGCGCGCTGGGACGCAAGCTGCTGACACTGGTGCGGGACGTGATGCGCTCCGGGACCGACGCGCCGCGTGTCGCCGACACCGCGGCGCTGACCGATGCGCTGCTGGAAATGTCCCGCGGCCGAATGGGCATGACGGCGGTGGTCAACGGCGCGCAGGTGGTGCGGGGGATATTCACCGACGGCGACCTGCGCCGCGCCATCGAAAAAGGCCAGGATCTGCGCAAGACCGCAATCGCCGACATCATGTCGCCGAACCCGCGCACCATCGGCCCTGACCGCCTCGCCGCCGAAGCGGTCGAAATCATGGAGCGCAGCAAGGTCACCCAGCTGCTGGTGGTCGACGACGGCGGCAAGCTGCTCGGCGCCCTGAACATACACGACCTGTTCCGCGGCAAAGTGGTCTGATGGCGCAAACCCGCCGCCATCCCCGCTTCGCCGCCGGGTGATCATGCTGGCCAGGGCCGGCCGCGTCCGCTTCGCGGCATTCGACATCGACGGCGTGCTGACCGACGGCAGGCTTTATTACTCCGGGGACGGCGATGCCATGAAAGCCTTCGACGTGCGCGACGGCATGGGCATGAAACTGCTGCAGGATGCCGGGATCGAAATCGCGATCATCACCAGCCGCAAGGCGGAAAGCGTGCGCCTGCGCGCCGCAGACCTCGGCATACGCCGCGTCATGCAGGGTGTTCCGGACAAACGCGCCGCCATCGAATCCCAGCTGGCGGACGCCGGCATCGCCGCGGAAGCGGCGGCGTTCCTGGGAGACGACCTGGTGGATCTGCCCGCGATGCGTTATTGCGGATTTACCGCGACGGTTGCCGGTGCGCCGGCCGTGCTGAAACGCCATGCCGACTTCGTGACCCGCGCCGCAGGAGGCCGCGGCGCGGTCAGGGAGTTCTGCGAAATGATCCTGCATTGCCGGCGCATCCGCTGACCACCATGTCCAGGTTCACGCAGTTCTTCCCGTTCCTGCTGCTGGGTGTGCTCGCGGTCCTGACCTTCTGGCTGGACCAGTCGGTCCAGCCGGGCACGAAAACCAGCGAGGCCGAGCGCCACGACCCCGATTACATCATCGAAAATGTAGTCGCCCGGCGCATGGACACCAGCGGCGAAGTGAAACATACGCTGTATGCGCAACGGATGATCCACTATCCAGACGACGACACGACCCATCTCGAGTCCCCGCGTTTTGTCAGCAGCGGGTCGGCGCGCGCACCGATCAGCATCACTTCACGAACTGCCAGGGTGTCCAGCGGGGGGGATAACATCTACTTCGAAACCGACGTACGCGCGGCGCGCGCCGCCTACGCTGACCGCAGCGAACTTGTGCTGACGACGAGTTTCCTGCACGTCATCCCCGATGAAAACCTGGCCCGCACCGATCGGCCGGTAACCGTTACCGACGCCCATACCGTTGCCAATGCCGTTGGCTTAGAATTGAACAGTGAAACGCGCATCGTCAAGTTCCTGTCCCGCTTTGAAGGCACCTATCATGACCCCGGCCGTGCAACCCGCAAATAGCCGTGGCGCCGCGCCACGGACGCTGGGCTGCGGACTGGCTCTGATGCTGGCTCTGCTGGGTGCCGGCGGCGCGCAGGCCGAGAAAGCCGATCGCGAAAAACCCATCAACCTGGAAGCGGACCGGGTTACCGTCGACGATGCGAAACAGATCGCCACCTTCGAAGGGAAAGTAGTGCTGACGCAGGGCACGCTGGTCATCCGCGGCAACCGCATGGAAGTGCGGCAGGACAACCAGGGTTTCAAGAACGGCGTCACCTGGGGCGATCTCGCGTATTTCCGGCAGAAGCGCGAAGGCTACGACGAATACATCGAGGGCTGGGCCGAACGCATCGAATATGACGGGCGGGCCGACAAGGTACAGATGTTCAACCGTGCGATGATGAAAAAGAACGGCGACGAAGTCCGCGGCAACTACATTTCCTACGACGCCAACACCGAGTTTTTCCAGGTGACCGGCGGCACTGCGCAGCCCGGATCGGGCTCTGACGGACGGGTCCGTGCAGTGCTGCAGCCCAAGCCCAAGGACAAACCGGCCGCCTCCGGCCCTGCCGGCGCCGCGCAGTCGCAGCGTTGATCTTTCACTGCGTGGATACCGTGCCGCAATCGCCCAGCAACAACCCGGACATTTCCCCGGAAGCGGCGGCCGGCGGCTTCCTGCTCAAGGCGGAAGGCCTCAAGAAGCGTTACCGCGCGCGGACCGTGGTCAAGGATGTTTCGCTGGAAGTGCGCAGCGGCGAAGTCATCGGCCTGCTCGGACCCAACGGCGCCGGCAAGACCACCTGCTTCTACATGATGGTGGGCCTGGTCGCGATGGACGGCGGCGAACTCCATCTCGACCAGACGCGGTTGACGCACATGCCCATGCACCGCCGTGCCCGCCTCGGCCTGAGCTACCTGCCGCAGGAAGCCTCGATTTTCCGGCGCCTGTCGGTCGCCGACAACGTGCGCGCGATCCTCGAGCTGTACCACAGCGATGCGGCGACCATCGAAGCCCGGCTCGACACGCTGCTGCAGGACCTGCACGTCGGGCACCTTCGCAACAATCCCGCCATCAGCCTCTCCGGCGGAGAACGCAGGCGCGTGGAAATCGCCCGCGCCCTGGCAACCGAACCGCGCTTCATCCTGCTCGACGAGCCGTTTGCCGGGGTCGACCCGATCGCGGTCATCGAAATCCAGAAAATCATCGGTTTCCTGAAGGCACGCGACATCGGCGTGCTGATCACGGACCACAATGTGCGGGAAACCCTGGGAATCTGCGACCGTGCCTACATCATCAATGACGGCACGGTGCTGGCCTACGGCAAGCCCGATGAGATCGTCTATAATGAGAGTGTCCGAAAGGTGTATCTTGGTGAACATTTCCGCCTCTGACATCGTACGGCGCGCCTAGCCCAGCCACGCGCTCCCGGGACGTGATTTTCAGTATCCGGCCCTGAATGAAACATTCGCTACAACTCAGACTTTCGCAGCACCTGACATTGACGCCGCAGCTGCAGCAGTCGATCAAGCTGCTGCAGCTGTCCACGCTCGAGCTCAACCAGGAGATCGAACGCCTGCTCCAGGACAATCCCCTGCTGGAAGGCGAGGAAGCTGCCGCCGAACCGTCCGCGACGCTCCCCCGGGAAGGCAGCACGCAATCCGCCGGCGATTCAGCCGAAATTTCCACGCCGGCCGACACCGCGCCTGCTGAAAACGGCGAAGACAACCCGACCTTCGACGTCATGGACGGCATTTCCTACGGCGGCGGCGGATCATCCGATTCCGACGACGACGACTTTCCGCCGGTCGCCGAACAGCCGGCGAGCCTGCGCGCCTACCTGACCGGCCAGATTTCCCTGTTGCATCTTTCCGAGCGCGACAAGCAGTTGCTGGGATTGCTGGTGGATTCACTGGACGACGACGGTTATCTCCCGCAGTCGCTGGAAGAAATCGGCGCCATGCTGCCGCCGGAACTCGATGTCGCCCAGGAAGAACTTTCCATTGCTCTCCAGCACCTGCAGCACATGGAACCCCTGGGCGTCGGCGCCCGCAACCTCGTCGAGTGCCTGACCCTGCAACTGAAGGCAATGCCGGAGGACACGCCTTACCGCGATGCTGCACTGGAAATCGTGCAGCACCACCTCGATGCGCTCGCCGCCCGGGATTTCACCAGGCTCAAGCGCGCGCTCAAGTGCGACGAATCCTGCCTGCGTTCGGTGCAGAAGCTGATCACCAGTCTCAATCCGAAACCGGGCCGCGATTTTTCCCCGGAAGAAACGCGGTTCGTGATCGCCGACGTGATCGTGCGCAAGATCAAGGGGGTCTGGGTCGCCTCGCTGAACGCTGACGCAATGCCGCGCCTGCGAGTGAACCGCCTGTACGCCGACATCATGCAGCGCAACCGCGGCGGCAATTCGCAGCAGCTCACCTCGCAACTGCAGGAAGCCAAGTGGCTGATCAAGAACGTGCAACAGCGCTTCGAAACCATATTGCGGGTTTCGCAGGCCATCGTCGACCGTCAACGCAATTTCCTGGAACACGGCGAAGTCGCCATGCGCCCGCTGGTGCTGCGCGAAATCGCCGATACCCTGAACCTCCATGAATCGACCATTTCGCGGGTCACCACCCAGAAATACATGCACACGCCCCGCGGGATTTTCGAGCTGAAGTATTTTTTCGGCAGCCATGTCGCAACCGAGGCCGGCGGCTCGGCGTCGAGCACCGCCATCCGCGCGCTGATCAAGCAGCTGGTCAGCGCGGAAAATACCAGGGCGCCGCTGAGCGACGGCCAGATTTCGGAGTTGCTCGGGCAACAGGGTATAGTCGTGGCACGAAGGACCATCGCAAAATACCGGGAATCGCTGCAGATACTCCCGGTCAGCCTCAGAAAAACCCTTTAACCGAGGAGAAACCATGAACCTGCACCTGACGGGCCATCACCTTCAGATCACCCCGGCAATACGCGACCATGTCGCCCACAAGCTCGAGAAAATCACGGCGCACTTCGATCACGTCATCGATGTCAATGTCATCATGACCGTGGAAAAACTCCAGCACAAGGTGGAAGCGACGGTACACCTGCGCGGCAAGGAAATATTCTGCGAGGTGCACGACGCCGACATGTACGTCGCCATCGACCACCTGATCGGCAAACTCGACCGGGCGATCCTCAAGCACAAGGAAAAAAACATCGCGCACCGCCACGACGCCGCTCCCATCAAACACCAGCCGACAAACTGACCTCAGCCGTTCCGGCCCGTAACATCACCGATCCCGACCATGAACCTGATTGCCAAGCTGCTGCCGGCAGCAAACATCCTGCCCGACGCCGACCTGACCAGCAAAAAACGTGTATTCGAACAGGCCGGGCTGCTGTTCGAGAACAACCAGCAGATATCCCGCAGCCTGGTTTTCGACAGCCTGTTCGCCCGGGAAAAACTGGGGTCGACCGGCCTCGGTCAGGGCGTAGCGATCCCCCACGGTCGCATCAAGAACCTCAAAAATGCCACCGGCGCCCTGATCCGGGTACGCAATGCCGTGCCGTTCGATGCGCCCGACGGCCAGAATGTCAAACTCGTCTTCGTGCTGCTGGTGCCGGAGCGCGCAACCGACGAACACCTGCAGATTCTTTCGGAACTGGCGCAGATGTTCAGCGACCGCAATTTCCGCGAAAAACTGATCGTCGCGGCAACGGCGGAAGAACTGCAGCAACTGATCACGGACTGGGAACCGAATGCCGCAGGTCAGCATAGCCCGGCTGTTTGACGAAACCCGCGAGAAACTGCGGCTGACCTGGGCCGCGGGCCGGGACGGCGCCGACAAGGGCATCGACAGCGAACTGACCAAGGATTCGTCCAAGGGACTGGTCGGTCATCTGAATTTCATCCATCCCAACCTGATCCAGGTACTGGGCGACTCAGAAGTGGATTACCTCAACGGCCTGGACGCGGCTGAATGCCGTGCCATGCTGCAAAGGGCGGCCGTCCGCGAACTCGCCTGCTTCATCGTTGCCGGCGCAAACTCCATGCCAGCGGCGCTGGTCGAGGTTGCCGAGGCGACGCGCACCCCGCTGTTTTCCTCGCCCATCCCCAGCGTCGAACTGATGTGGATCCTGCGCCCGCACCTTGCGCGTTCGCTGGCCGACTCCACCACCGTCCACGGCGTTTTCCTCGACGTGCTCGGCGTCGGCGTGCTGCTCACCGGCGATTCCGGGGTCGGCAAGAGCGAGCTCGCGCTGGAACTGATCAGCCGCGGCAGCGGCCTGATCGCCGACGACGTGGTAGAACTCTACCGCCTGGGCCCGGAAAGCATAGAAGGCCGCTGCCCGCCGCTGTTGCGCGACTTTCTGGAGGTGCGCGGCCTGGGTGTGCTCAACATACGCACCATATTCGGCGAAGCCGCGCTGCGCCCGCGCAAGAACGTCAAGCTTATCGTCCATCTTGAGCGTCCCTCGGGTTCGGACCTGACTTACCTCGAGCGGCTGCCCCTGAAGCCGGGCACCGAGTCGCTGATGGACGTCGACATCCACAAGGTGACCATACCGGTTGCGGCAGGACGCAACCTCGCCGTGCTGACCGAAGCCGCGGTACGCAGCCACGTGCTGCAGATGCGCGGCATCGACAGCACCCGGGAGTTCATCGCGCGCCAGGCACAGTCACTGTCCGGCCAGAATGGCGACTGACGGTCCGCCCCGGGCGATGCAGCTCATCCTGATCAGCGGCCTGTCGGGTTCCGGCAAAAGCGTGGCCCTGGCCGTGCTGGAGGATGCCGGGTATTACTGCGTCGACAACCTGCCAGTGGAGCTGGTGGAAAGCCTGGTCGACACCCTCCAGGCATCCGGGCACGACCGCGTCGCGCTGACCATCGATGCGCGCACAGGCACG
>Ga0222714_10007421_pt1 | contig 10038 bp, 9 predicted proteins | sample C33_3DmetaG_FD_165048 | JGI IMG/M metagenome (GOLD analysis project Ga0222714, IMG submission 165048) | Estuarine water microbial communities from San Francisco Bay, California, United States - C33_3D | ecosystem: Environmental > Aquatic > Marine > Unclassified | place: USA: California... | reverse complement strand
TATTGAACTACTGCCCCCTCATCTACTTAAATCTCAAAAAGACTTTAGTATTCAGGACAATAATATCCGATTTGGTCTTCTTTCTATTAAAGGTATTTCAGATAAATCTATTGAGAAGCTTAATAACTTTATCGGTATATTTCAAAATAAGTTTGAGATCTTTAATACAGCAAATGAAGCTGGATTGAATCTTGGCATATTATGCGCTCTAATTCAGGCTGGAGCATTGGAAGGCTTTAAACAGACTAGAACCAAGGTAGTCTACGAAGCTCAACTTTGGAATACTCTTACTGAGAAAGAAAAGAGATATTGCATCAATTATGGCGCGGGATTTGATTATGATCTTGTCAAAACAATGAAGTATATTTGCGAGAAAGTAGACGAGAAAGGAAAACCTTTAATCAAGCCTTCAAGAATTGAAACTATCAAAAATAAGTCTCAAAGATATGCGGAGATTTACGACAAGAATAAGAAATCTGAGAAGTTCGCTAATTGGTTTTATGAAAATAAACTGCTTGGTTATACTTATGGTTCCAATTTAAAGGATATCGTCATGGATCAATCAGATGTCATCTTGGAATTGATAGATGATATTAATGGACTGCCAGAGAATTATGAAGTGCGATTTATCGGAAGACTTTCTGATGATTCTGAAACGCGCACATCCAAAGCTGGTAATAAATACATGACGATGGATATTTTTGATGAAAGCAATATAATAAACGTGAAAATGTTCAATAAAAAACTTGAAGATTTTCTTGATATAAATAAAAAGACTCCTAAGAAAGGCGATATTGTTGTTATTCGTGGCAAAAAGAAAGATGGTTGCGTGTTCGCTGATGTAATAGCAGTTCAAACAAATAAAATTTATACAAAGTTATCAGAAATAAAGAAAGATGAATAATTTAAAATATCAAAAAGATTATTGGAAATCTTTCATAACTTCTTCTCAAGAAGATATGTTAGCTAAAGATTTAAATAGTTCTTGGGATGAAAATAGTAAAAGTTATTCAACGCCTACAGAAATTCCAAAGCCTTATCTTGATTATATAAAACAAGATATAAAATTAATTAAAGTTATAGATTTTGGAGTTGGTTTAGGAAGAAATCAACAATATTTAAAATCAATTTTCAATGAAGTTCACGGTTTTGATCTTCCTGAAATGATTGAGAAATATAAAAAAACTGCCTCAAAAGATAGTAAATTAATTCATGATGTTTCTGAATTCGATGATAACTATTCGTTATTATATGAAACAACTGTTTTTCAGCACATGCCGCCTGATGAAGTTATATTTTATTTAACTTATTTATCTTATAGAACAAAATATTACTTTTCACACACAAGAAGTTATAATGATTTTTTTAGAAATTTTAAAAACAATACAGGAGGAGTAAATATATATCATTTAATAATGGCGACTAATTGTTGGGAGCCGATTTCTTTTTCTAATAATAAGATAAATTCATTAAATGACGAAACTCATTATTTTGCTTTATATAAATCAAAAAATAAAAATGCTTAATTTACCATCTATAACATTAACGTCCGTGATTGGAAAGCCTAAGTATTTTGAAGAAACTATTAAAGCTATTCTAATATCCATGAGTAACTGTAATTTTAGAAAAATTAAAGTTTTATCTTGCGTTAAATTTAATCACTCTAAAATAGAATGTATTCAAATTCCAGAGTTATCATACGAAGAATACAATAAATTCATGATAGAAGAATATGATAATTATTTTGATTCTGGGCATATTCTTCATATTCAAGATGATGGATTTGTAATTAAACCTGAATACTGGAATTTTGAATTTTTAAAATATGATTATATAGGATCGTTATGGCTTGAAGATGTTCATGATGATCCTCCTGTTTTAAAAAGCTGTAGGGTAGGAAATGGAGGATTCACATTAAGAAGCAAGCAACTTATTTCAATATTAAAAAATCATTTTAAATATCCAACTGGAGAACTTTCAAAAAAATGGAATAAACCATATAATGAGGACGCTTTAATATGTAGAAAATGGAAAAAAGAACTAGAAGAACTAGGTATAGAATTTGCGCCAAATGAAATTGCATCTCAATTTTCTATTGAATACGAACATCAAAAAGAATATGAAGGGCAAACTTTTTCTAATTTTAATAGTTTAAAAACATTTGGTTTTCATAATTCAAAATTTAAATTAATAAAATGAATAAAAATATAATAATTACAGGAGTAGCTGGATTAATAGGCTCTAGATTCGCTGATTGGATTTTGCAAAATAAAACAAATTATAATATAATTGGAATTGATGATTTATCTGGAGGATATATAGAAAATATAGATCCAAAAGTAAAATTTTATAAAATTAATTTATCAAAAGATATTAGCGAATTAAATAATGTATTTGAAAAATATAAACCAGAATTAGTTTATCATTTTGCTGCGTATGCGGCTGAAGGATTATCACCATTCATAAGAAAATTTAATTATGAAAATAATCTAATTTCTACCGCCGTAATAATAAATGAATGTATTAAGCACGGTGTAAAAAGATTAATATTCACTTCTACGATGGCTGTATATGGTCATGGAACTGGAGAAATTTTTGAAGAAAGTCAAATTCCAAATCCTATTGATCCGTATGGCGTAGCAAAATATGCATGTGAAATGGATATTAAGATTGCAGGAGAACAACACGGTTTAGATTGGTGTATTATTAGACCACATAATGTATATGGAATAAAACAAAACATCTGGGATAAATATAGAAATGTACTAGGAATATGGATGTTTCAATATTTAAATAATCAACCAATGACAATTTATGGCGATGGTCTACAAACACGCGCATTTTCATATATAAACGATAGCTTAGAACCATTTTGGAATGCTGGAACTTTTAAATCCGCATCAAAACAAATAATTAATTTAGGCGGAATTCAAGAAATTAGTATAAATGAAGCAAACGAAACATTAAAAAATGTTATTGGGGATGGAACTACAAAGTATTTACAAAAAAGACACGAAGTAAAATTTGCAATCCCATCATATCAGAAATCAATTGATATTTTAAATTTTGAATATAAAACTAATTTATACACTGGACTAAATGAAATGTGGAATTGGGCAAAACATCAACCTAAAAGAGAAAGATTTATCTGGCCTGAATACGAATTAGATAAAGGGATTTATTCTTACTGGAAAACAAAATAAATTTTATGGACGAACTTAATAACATAATAATTAAACTAAAAAATACGCCAACCGATATTAACGAACATATAGAAACCTTAGTTAAATATGCGTCTCAAAGCGATCATATTACAGAGATGGGTGTTCGTGGTATTTTCTCAACATGGGCTTTTATAGCATCGAAGCCAAAAAAATTAATTTCATATGATTTATATAATCCTATAAAACATGGCGGAAATATACAAAACGTTTACGATCTCGCAAAAAAATATAATATAGAATTTGAATTTCATGAAGCTAATGTAAGAGATATCGAAATAGAAGAAACAGATTTACTATTTATTGATACATGGCATGTTTACGAACAATTAAAAATTGAATTAAAATTACATAGCCCAAAAACAAAAAAATATATTATCATGCATGACACAACTCTTTTCGGAGTAAAAGGAGAAGATGGAAGAAGTAAAGGATTGTGGTTCGCCGTAGAAGAATTTTTAATAGAAAATCCTCAATGGCAAATTTTAGAAAGATTTACTCACAATAACGGATTGACAATTTTGCAAAAAATAAATATTTAAATCAAATCAAAGAAAGATCATATTTATTAAAAATTTTCAATAATTTCAGCTATAATAAATTGAAATATGGTTCAATTCTATAAGCCAAATCCCCGCAATTCTGGCTCCGCATGTTCATTCTATAAGACCCGTGACGGAGCTATCATGTTCAGCATCATCAAGCAAGCTTCTTGGGATGAATCCAGAAAGACTGGTTCATTTCAGAAGAACAAGACGGACCCAAAAGGAAATGTAAAGGTAAAGCTATCTTTAGCTGAAGCCGCAGGTATTCTTGAAGCAGTTGACAAGGACATAGAGTTCAAAGAATATCACAATAGTCAAAATCAATCTATTCAGATTCGATTTGCTCCTTATGTAGACAAGAATACAAATGAAAGAAAAGGATTTTCACTTTCAGTAAATAAGACTGGAAAGGATTCTCAAGAAAAGCTTTCTTTTATTATTGGCCTTACTTTCAAGGAAGCCCGTCTGCTAAGAGAGTATATGGTTTATATTATTCATGATTCGTTCGCTAATCCAATTAAGCAGAATGCAGAATCTGAATCTTCAGGAGAAGAAGCCTCAACAGAAACTCCCGCTCCAACTCCTAAGCCCCCTCAACAATCAAGTGGAGACGATATCGACTTTTGAAAAAGAAGATACTCTTTCAAAGCGACTGCGCCACTTCTAAGACCGGCTTTGGCAGAAATGCTAAGGCCGTTCTTTCTTACTTATATAAAACTGGTAAGTATGATTTGGCGCAATACTGCGTTTCTCAAAGAGAAGAAGATTCTGTTCTTAAACGGCTTCCTTGGAAAGGATATGGAACTTTTCCATCAGAAACTAACATACCAAAACTTTTAGAGAATCTTGAACCTCAAGAAGCCGAGAATAGAAAAAAGCTTTTTGGTTATGGAGAAGCTTTATTAAACTCCGTAATAGAAAAAGAAAAACCTGATGTATATTTTGCTGTTCAAGATATTTGGGGTATAGACTTCGCCATTGATCGGCATTGGTTTTCTAAAATAGACTCTATATTGTGGACTACTTTAGACTCAACTCCTATTCTTGAAAGCGCGGTTAAAGCAGCTAAAAAGACTAAAAATTTCTGGGTATGGAGTGAATTTGCTGAAAGAGAGCTTCATAAAATGGGTCATACCCATGTCAAAACATATCACGGCGCGATTGATGATAGTAAATTTTATAGAAAATCTGACGAAGAAAAGCTGTCTTTAAGAGAAAAGCACGGTATTAATCAAAATGATTTTATTATAGGATTTGTATTTAGAAATCAATTAAGAAAATCTGTTTTCGCACTTCTTAAAGGTTTATATTTATTTAAACAATATTATCCTGAATCCAAAGCAAAAGTTCTGCTTCATACTAGTTGGGATGAAAGCTGGGATATAAAGAAATTCATGAAAGAGTTTTCATTACAAGATGAAGACGTATTAACCACTTTCGTTTGTAAATCATGCGGCTATTTTAGAGTAGAACATCCTACTTCAAAACAAAAGAAATGTATTAAATGTGAAAAAGATACTTTTGTAACAACTTCTCCAAGCAATGGAATTGATGAAGAAGAATTAAATGATGTTTATAATTTAATGGACGTTTATTGTCATCCATTTACTAGCGGTGGACAAGAAATGCCAATTCAAGAAGCTAAATTTGCAGAATTAATTACTCTTGTTACTAATTATAGCTGTGGAGAAGATAATTGCACTAAAGATTCAGGATCATTCGCTTTAAAATGGGAAGAATATAGAGAACCTGGAACTCAATTTATTAAGGCGGCAACTTCTGCCGTAAGCATTGCAGATGAACTTGGAAAAGTTTATCTAATGAGTAAAGAGGAAAGAAAAGAGCGCGGCATTATTTCTAGAGAATGGGCGCATAAAAATTACTCTATTGAATCTACATGTAAAAAGATAGAAAAGTTCATAGACGAAGAATGCAATAAAAAGTTTGATTATAAAGAAATAGTTTCTCCTAAATATCCATACGCAGCAATTCCTAAAATAGAAGATAATGCTACTTGGATAAAAACTTTATATTCTAATATTTTAAATTGTCAAGTTAATGATGATGACGAAGGATTATCTCATTGGGTAGACAGATTAAATAAAGGAGAGAGTAGGCAAGCTGTTGAGACTTTCTTTAGAAAAGTAGCTTTAAAAGAAGAGCAGAAAAAAGCTCCAAATAAAACTTTAGAATTTTTAAAGTCAATAAAAGAGAAAAAAGTAATGTTAATTATAAAGAGTGGAGAAAGAGAAGCTTTTTACGCTAACTGTTTATTAAAAAATTTAAAAGAAACATATAAAGATTTTAAAATTATTGTCGCAACAAAAAATGAACTTTTTCATATATTTGAAGGAAATGAAAATCTTGATTATATAATTGATTATATAGATAAAATGTCTATTCCTTTCTTTCTAGAAGGAAAAGGAGACGAAGTAAAATATTGCGACGTAGTAATTCAATTATCAGATGTATTTCCTAATTATTCATATATTAGAAATTCTGAAGATATAATAAACTTTGATCTATTATGCACATAGCCGAAAGTTTCGCTTTAGCTTCTGGAGCTAAATTAAACAATCAAAGATTATATGAAAGATTTACTCCTGTTGGGTCAAATCAATATATATCTTTTCATAAAATACATTATGATCAATATCAAGAGGTTTTAAATTTAATTCAACCTGTTTTAAAAAGCTATGCAATCGATATCGTTCAAATTGGCGGCACAAATTATCCAAAAATTCTATCTATTCCTAAGATTAAAGATTATGGATCTGCAAGTTATATACTTAGAAATTCCCTTCTTCATTTTGGAGAATACTCTATACTATTTGATTTATGCTCTTCTGTTAATACAAAAAGCTTAATTCTTAATTCTATTGCGTATGAAAAGATGATTTGCCCATTCTTTTTAAATAAAGACGAGCAAATTGTAATTAACAATTACTCTAAGAATAATAAACTTCCGCTTTTTGATTCTAAAACTTCAAAAGGCTTATTGAATGAAATCAAGCCTGAAGATATCGCGGCAAAAATATTAAATCTTCTTGGATTAGAATTTCATAAACCTTACGATACTTTATATCGCGGCGAATATTACAAAGAAAATTTCTTTGAGATTAACGTATATCCAATTAAAGATTACGTTTACGATTTAAGTCAAATACCAGAGCCGATTATAAGACTTGATTATCATTTTGATTTAGTATTTTTAGAAAAACATTTAAAAAATAAAAAATGCAGAATTAGGACAAATAAAGAAATTCCAGAATCTATAATTAAAAAATATGCTGCTAATATAGCTGGTATTGATTTAGAAATTAAAAATAGAGAAAATTTCGCGACGTTTATTAAGTATGTCAAGAAAGCTAAAGTCGAATTATTATTATTCTCATTTTTAGATGAAGAAGCTTGTAACGATTTAAAGATGCAATATTTGGACGTAGAGCCTATTAATTTTCAAAAGACGATTATTCCAATTGTTGGTTTTAATTTGAACGATAAAGATTTGTTCTTTAAATGTGACGAAGTTATTCTTTATAAAAATCAATTTTATATTTCTAAAGACGATATTATAAATAATAATTTTTACGATCCCAATAAGTTTAATAAAGTTTCTTCGTTTAACCTTTCTGAAAGTTTCTCTAATATTTTGATCGTCAGGGACTTGACAAATGGGAAATGAATGATAAGATATGTCCGTGAGTGAATTAAAGATAATTGAAAACTTCAAACGAGACGAAAACGGTCTCTTAACCAAACCAACAGTTCCATACAGCTTCAATGAAGATGGATCTATCGATTGGCGATCAATGGTTCGTAAGGAATTTCTTGTCTCCAATAAAGAGCGTACAAAGGAAACAGATGTAACAAAACTAGAAGACAAAGATCTTATTATTCTTCTTGGAGGAATTAAAGAACTGGCTCAAATTCGCGGATATACAAATGTATCCTATGCAGTTTCTGCGCCAAATCAAGATTATGTCGCGGCAGTATGCTCAATCTCATTTATTCCAAATTATGAGACTGGTGGTAGAGAAGTCACTTTCTCTGCTATTGGAGATGCTTCTCCATATAATACGAAGGATTTCGCCAAGAACTATCTCGGCCCAATAGCTGAAAATCGCGCTTTCTGTCGTTGTGTTCGTAACTTCCTAAAGATCAACATTGTGGCTCAGGAAGAGCTTGGCAAGTCTAAAGATGAAGAGAAGAACGTCTTTGAGCCTTCATCTCTACTTGAGAAGGTTATGAAAGATAAGAATATCTCTTTTGACGTTGTTAAGAAGCGCCTTATTAAAGAGAATTATCCAGATGCCGAAAATTTGACATCTATATACGAAATTCCAAAGATTAAGATTTTTGAATTACTAGATAGAATTACGAAGGCTTAATTTTCTTAGGACATATAGCTTCACTTTCCCAAGGTTTAAACCTTGCAGGATTGCTTTCGCACCCAAACGATGGATGGGTGCATTTTTGTTTAATGCGATCAAATATTTTACATTCGCCGCATAATTTAGATGTAGCTATTTTATCCTTATTTAATATATATCTAAATATATCTTGCCTATTAAAAACTATTGCATTTTTTCCCCAAACTATATATCTCTTCATATTAATCTTGTATATTATCTCTTGCCAATAAAGTTACTATTTTAAACCCTGGTTCATAAATTGTCAAACTCTTGCTAGAATCAGAGATAAAAGAAGTTCCTTGCAATTCTTGACACGAATCACCTCCAACTGAATTTTTAATTCTAAAAAACGGAGTACCAATTAGTAATGGGTCTGGATTTAATTCTGATACAAGAGATCTAGCACATGCAAAATTAATATCTTGAATATAATTTATTTGATTATAAGTGTTGTTTTTATCTAAATAATATTTTCCACAATGAGAATAATCAGAAGGCGAAGATGTAGAGTATTGAATTTTATATATTCTTTTTACGGTTGTTATCGACGCTGGAAAACTAGTGAAAGGATCTTGCAAAAGATTATTTATATGACGATATCCAAAATTTAATAAAAGACGATCTATAAGCGGAGTAGAAATAGTATTTTTAATATAATTTAAATCAAAACTTCCATATTGCAATTGAACTGAAAGCGATTGATCTGCTGGAGTATTATCATTTACATAAAAACCTTGAGAAGATGTAATACTTCCCAAAGATCCATCATTCTGTCTTAAATTATATGTAGTTACGCTTCTTAAAGTTTGACCTGAATAATTTGTTTGATTTGTATTATTATACCAATATGGACCCCCATTTCCATATTGCCTTAAATAAGGATCATTTAATTTCCATTGATTTGAATTTAATGCATAATTATCATTTCGTGTTTCTTGAGTAACAATAAAATCTACTGGATAAGGAACTCTAAAACTAACTAATCTATTTATAGATTTAGCTATAGATACATATTGTTCTGCATATGCTCCGAGATTAGGAATAGCTGCATAACCTACAGGATTGTCTTCATATCTAATTGGAACGCTGTTTCCAATCTTATTAAAATTATAAGAAAAAGTATTTAATGAAGGCCATCTATTACCAAAATATTCCGCTGTTGAAGTAGAACTAAATAATAATTGATCATATTTAAAATCAGGAGGAGTTAAATATCCGCCTACAATAGAACAAGAAGACCCCACAGAATCGTTTCTATTTTCTGTAAAACCTTCTCTCATTGCCTCTAAATATAATTCAGCTTGTTTTAAATGCTCATGATAAAGAGGAGTGTCCGTTTCGTTTTCATCAGAATTACCATCTGATCTTGGTTTTGGAATTAATTTAACAAAGAAAAATCTAGGATAATAACTACCAAGATATCCATTTCCATAAATACTTGCTATTTGAGAAATTCCATTTTTATGAGTTAAAGCTGCATCTCCATATTTAAAAGAAGCCTTTCTTGCGATCCAATCAGTTAATCCATTATAATCAGTTCTGAACGCAGAATTAGGAGCAGAAAAGCCTTCAATTTCTCTGTCTAACACTACATAAACATAATCTTTATAAAAATTATTGTTAAGCGCATTGTCTGAAGTAGTTATAATATAAGTAGACACTATTTTATATGGAGGCTTAAAAGCTGGACAACCTAATTGGAAATTTTCAATTATTTTCTCAGTATCTTTATTTGAAGTTACAATATTCTCAAAAACCAACTGAGGTTTAGCAGTTGTCAATGGCATGTATCTATAAGAAGGAGGAGCTTCTGGAGCATAAGCTGAAGGTAAATTATAATTTAAATATCTATTCTCT
>Ga0222714_10007418_pt1 | contig 10041 bp, 9 predicted proteins | sample C33_3DmetaG_FD_165048 | JGI IMG/M metagenome (GOLD analysis project Ga0222714, IMG submission 165048) | Estuarine water microbial communities from San Francisco Bay, California, United States - C33_3D | ecosystem: Environmental > Aquatic > Marine > Unclassified | place: USA: California... | reverse complement strand
CTACTTCCATTTTGTCGAGGAATGCGAGGCCATGGGCATCGCCATTCCCGTCGTCCCCGGGATCATGCCGATCGGGCGGTTTTCCCAGCTTGCGCGGTTTTCCGATGCCTGCGGCGCCGAGATACCGCGCTGGATGCGTAAAAAGCTGGAGGGTTTCGCAGACGATACGGCCTCCATCCAGGCGTTCGGCCTCGATGTGGTCACACGACTGTGCGACGATCTCCTGAGCCAAGGCGCACCGGGACTGCATTTCTACACAATGAACCAGGCCGGACTCACCAGCACGATCTGGCAGCGTTTGGGCCTGTAATCCGGCAAAGTCGCCGCCGGCACCTGTCTGTGGCTATACTGCCGCGCGGCACCGGCAAACCCGCCGGGGGCCACGCGATCAGAACGACAGGAGGCTGGCGTGAATTCCACCCGTAGCGCTGAAGAAGACATCTCCGTCTGGGACCGGGCGCAGTTGGTCCGTGAAGCCAAAGCCCGCTCACCGGGCGAAGCCGCAGACCTGCTGGCCGAGTTTCCCGCGACCCGCATTGCTGAAGCACTGCAGGATCTGCCACCAGCGCATGCGCAGGACGTTCTCGCACTGTTGCCCGGCGGTCTTGTCGATGGCGTGATGCATGCGGTTGCACCCGTGGTGGCTGCACAGTGGCAAACCAATCAGCGTTTCGGTGAAGGACAGATAGGGCGCATGATGGAGCCGGCCCGTGCGGTCTTCCGTCCGGACATGACCGTGCGGCAAACCGTTGAGGAAATGCGCACACTGGTGCGCAGCGCCTTCATCAGCTACGGCTATGTCACCGGCGACGATGGCCGGATGCTCGGCCTCGTGACCATGCGCGATCTGCTGTTCGCGGCAGATGACGCCACGCTGGAATCGGTCATGCTGCGCGATGCCTTTTCGCTGACTCCCGGAATGGCGCTGGCCGACGCGATGAAGGCAACCCTGGATCGCCACTATCCGGTTTACCCGGTTTGTGATGCCGAAGGAAAACTCCTCGGCCTGGTTCGCGGTCAGGCGCTGTTTGAGGAACAGGCCTTCGAAATCACCGCGCAGGCCGGTAGCCTGGTCGGTGTCGAGAAGGAGGAAAGGCTGGCAACGCCGCTGTCCGGCAGCTTCAAAATGCGTCACCCCTGGCTTCAGGTCAATCTGGCGACGGCCTTCGTCGCCGGCGCTGTGGTTGCGCTGTTCCAGGGAACGGTCGACCGACTGGTCATCCTCGCACTGTTCCTGCCGGTGCTCGCCGGTCAATCCGGCAATACCGGCTGTCAGGCGTTGGCCGTCACATTGCGCGGCATGACACTCGGTGAACTGAAAGCCGGTGCCGAGCGGTCGCTGGTCATCAAGGAAGCGTCGCTCGGGGCGCTCAACGGCGCCTTCACCGGCTTCGTCGCGGCGCTGGGCATGTTTGTCGTGGCCACATGGCAGCACAATCCGCATGCTTTGCTGCTGAGTCTGGTGGTGTGGGTGGCGCTGGTTGGCAGCTGTGTGGCGAGCGGCGTCTGCGGCGCGCTCGTGCCCCTGACACTGAAGCGCTTCGGATTTGACCCCGCAACGGCCTCGAGCATTTTCCTGACAACGGCGACAGATGTGGTCAGCATGGGCCTGCTGCTGGGGCTGGCCACGCTGATGATCCCGATCAAATGAACAAGGGCCGCGGAAGCGGCCCTTGTTCATCACCGGAAACGAAACGGATCAGGCTGCTTTGGCTGGCGCCTTGCGCTTGCGCGCCTGCGCTTCATTGGCGTGCATGGAGGCATAGGCCGCGTGAGCCGCTGCTTCCGCATCGCCGACATGCACCGGATAGCCCATATCGTCGAGCACGGAACCGAGCGCCGACAGGCAGAGCATCACGTTGGCCGGACGGCAGGAGTAGCCCATCAGACCGAAGCGCCAGATCTTGCCGGCCAGCGGGCCCAGGCCGGCACCGATTTCGAGACCGAATTCATTGAGCAGGCGCTTGCGCACCTCGGCTTCGTTGACGCCTTCCGGACAGACCGCGGCATTCATCTGCGGTATCTGGTAGCCCTCTTTCACGAAAAACTTCAGCCCCATCGCCTCGAGACCGGCTTTCAGCGCGATGTGGTCACGACGGACGCGGGCCCAGGCATTTTCAAGTCCTTCTTCGCGGATCAGCAACAGCGCCTCGTGCAGTGCGAACAGGGAGTTGGTCGGCGCCGTGTGGTGGTAGGTCCGCGTCGTCTCGCCCCAGTAGCCGAGCAGCAGGTTCATGTCCATGAACCAGGAACGGATCTTGTCCTTGCGTGATTTGACATGCTCAACCACGCGCTCCGAAAAGGTAACAGGGGAGAGCCCCGGCGTGCAGGACAGACATTTCTGGCTGGCGGAATACGCCGCATCAATGTTCCACTCGTCCACCAGCACCGGGCTGCCGCCGAGCGAGGTCACGGCGTCCACGATGGTCAGGGCATCGTGCTTGTGCGCGACTTCGACCAGAGTCTTGGCATCGGAGAGCACGCCGGTCGAAGTCTCGGCGTGAACAAATGCCACCACGCGTACGTCCGGATTCTTTTTCAGTGCATCTTCGAGTTTTTGGGGATCGACCGGCTCGCCCCACTCATGCTCGACGATCACCGGAGTACCGCCGCAACGCTCAACGTTCTCGATCATGCGCCCGCCGAACACACCATTGCGGCAAACAATGACTTTGTCCCCGGGACGGACCAGATTGACGAAGCAATACTCCATGCCCACGGAGCCGGGCCCGGAAACCGGGAACGTCAACGGGTTCTTGGTCTGGTAGACATAACGGAGCAACATCTTCAGTTCTTCCATCATGTCGACAAAGACCGGGTCCAGGTAACCCACGGCGGGTTGCGACATGGTCGTCAGGACGCGCGGATGGATTTCCGTCGGACCGGGACCCATCAGAGTGCGGCGCGGCGGGTGGAAAGAACCAATGCGTTTGGGGGGGGCATACGGATTCATCGGGTGACTCCCATGGAGTGAAGGATCAATCGGGTTTTCGCCGTCAGGGCGCGACTTCAAGCGCAGAGGCTTGCGCGCTGTGGCTTCATTGAGAATTTCCGCCGCGTGAATGGAACCACCGGTCACCTGCTCGACTTCCATGGCCCAACGCGCGGGAACATAGCCCATCTTCACCCAGTGATTGACGACGGCACGGTCAAGACGAAAGCGGCGAGCCACTTCAGCCTGACTGCCAAACAGGGTCACCAGACGTTCTGCGCAATTCGGCATGCTTGAATGAACCTTTGGAGCAGGAAAATCAGGAAGGAACGGAAATCGGGAAACGCGCACAATTTATCATGACAAATTTAATTTGACAAGATAAATGATCATTCCTTGTTATTTAATAACATATTGATTTTATTGAATATTTCTCCATGCCGCGTTGATATGCTGTCATAATTCTATGCCAAGCTGATAAAATTGCTCCAAAACCTCAGTCTCCAAACCACTCATCCGGAAAACACATATGCGACAAATCATTTCCGCCGCAGTCGTGACCGCAACCGCTGCAGTATTGTTGGCACCGCCCGCCATCGCTGCACAGGCCTACCCCGTCAAACCCATTCGCCTCATCGTGCCCTTCCCGCCCGGCGGCGGCACAGATCTGGTTTCCCGGACGATACAGCCGTCAGTGAGCGCCCTGCTCGGTCAGCAGTTGTTGATCGACAATCGCGGCGGCGCGCAAGGCAGTCTCGGCACCGCCATCGCCGCACAGGCCAATCCCGACGGCTACACCATTGTGGTGGCGGAAATCGGTGCCACCGCTGTCGCCCCCACACTGATGTCCAAGTTGAGCTTTAATGTGGCGAAGGATTTCGCCGGCATCACGCAATTGATCGAGCAGCCGTACATCATGACCGTGCACCCCAGCGTACCGGCCAAAACACTTGCTGACTTCATCAAGCTCGCGCAAAGCAAACCCGACGCGCTGAATTTCGGTTCCGGAAACGTCACCGCGCATGTCGCCCAAGAGGCGTTTTTCCAGACGGCGAAGGTCAAGCTCACTCACATACCCTACCGCGGCTCCGGCCCTTCAGTGGCCGCCGCGGTCGGCGGCGAAGTGCAAACCCTGTTTTCAGGGCCCGGCGCCGCCATCCCGCAAATCAAGGCCGGCAAGCTGCGCGCACTGGCAGTAACGACCGCCAAGCGCTCGCCGCAACTGCCCGACGTCAAAACATTGGCTGAGCAGGGTTACAAGGGCTTCACGATTGCCGGCTGGTATGGACTGATGGGACCGGTCGCGATGCCGAAATCAGCAATCGACACGCTCAACAAGGCGGTCACCACGGCGCTCAAGGGCGAGGCCGGTGAAATGCTGCGCACGCGCGGCTATGAGCCCGTGCCAAGCACGCCAGCGGCGTTCGAGAAATTCATGCGCTCAGAGATCGACCGTTGGGGCAAAGCCGTCAAGTCCTACGGCATCAAGGCCGCGTCCTAAACGATATCGCCTTCGTCGATAGCCCGGTCGCCGTCGGTGACCGGCGCTCCCGTCGCGCGTACCGCTGCAAAATCAAAGAGTGACCGGTCCAGCAGATGCGACGGCCGGACGTTCTGTAAACTCGTCAGCAAAGATTCGACGCGCCCGGTGTGCCGCTTTTCCCACTCCCGCAGCAACGCTTTCATTTCCTTGCGCTTGAGATTTTCCTGCGAGCCACACAGTGTGCAGGGAATGATCGGAAATTGGCGAAGCACGGCATACGCCTCGAGGTCGCGCTCTTCGCAGTAGGCCAGCGGCCGGATCACCACATTGCGACCATCGTCGGAAACGAGCTTGGGCGGCATCGTCTTCAGCTTGCCGCCGTAGAACATATTGAGCAGGAAGGTCTCGAGAATGTCGTCGCGATGGTGCCCCAGCGCAATCTTGGTCGCACCCAGTTCCTGCGCGACCCGGTAGAGCACGCCGCGGCGCAACCGCGAACACAGCGAACACATCGTCCTGCCTTCGGGTATCACGCGCTTGACGATGCTGTAGGTATCCTGCTCCTCAATATGAAAGGGGATGCCGATGCTTCGCAGATAATCGGGCAGGACATGCTCCGGAAACCCCGGCTGCTTCTGGTCGAGATTCACTGCCATCAACTCGAAGGACACCGGCGCGCGCTCACGCAGCCGGCGCAGAATGTCGAGCAGCGCGTAGCTATCCTTGCCACCGGACAAACAGACCATGACCCGATCCCCCTCGCGAATCATGTCAAAGTCCGCGATGGCTTTCCCGACCAGCCGCTGCAACCGCTTGGCCAGCTTGTTCGACTCGTATACGGCCTTCGGCCGGATCACTTGTATGGGTTGCGAAACGATTTCTTTCATGGGAACAGCTCGGCCGTGTAATGCGGTTCAGGCGATTGCAATGCTGCGGCCGCCATCAACCGCCAGTATCTGCCCGGTAACATAGGGCGCGGTAAGCAGAAATTCCACAGCCTGCGCGATGTCTTCGGGCTCACCGCAGCGGCGGAGCAGCGTGTGATCGATGATGCGCTGGCGTTCCTCCATGTCCTTCCAGGTCTCCGATTCCGGCCACAGAATAGGTCCGGGGGAAACGCCGTTGACGCGCACTGCCGGGGCCAGTTCACGGGCCAGCGAACGGGTCAGCGCCAGCAGGCCCCCCTTCGCCGCGTTATAGACCAGATGCCCCTGCAGCGGCAATTCGGCGTGAATATCGATGATGTTGACGATCGCCCCCCTGCGAGAGGTCAGCGCCGGGGCCGCTGCCTGCGAGAGAAACAACGGCGCCTTGAGATTGCTGCCGACCAGATCATCCCAGGCACGTTCGTCAATCTGCCCCAACGGAGTGGGAAAAAAAGAGGAGGCGTTGTTGACGAGGCCATCGAGACTGCTGAAAACCTTGAGCGCTGCGGCGATGAGTTCGGGTAAAGGGTCCCGCAGCAAATCGGCGCAGAGGGCTACGGCGGAGTTTGAACGGTTCGCATTCAAAGTCGCGGCAAGTTGCTCCGCTTCCGCCGCCGAACGGTGGTAATGCACAACGATATTGGCCCCGGCCGCATGCATTCGCCGGCAGATGGCTGCCCCCACGCGCCGTGCTGCGCCGGTCACCAGGATGGTCTTGCCGGAAAGTGTACGCAAAGCAGACATGAATTCGCCAACCATCGGCCGCCGGAAGGGCGCTCATTCTATCGTATTATCGCGGCATGACTGCGAGACCGACAGCAAGCGGCGCGCAGAGTCCCTTGCCGGTGCCGCCGCCGGAGGCGCTGAGCATCAGCGCCGGGTTGCTTGAGCGCATCACCGGCGTGATCCGTGACAACGGCGGCTGGATCAGCTTTGCGCGTTACATGGAAATGGCCCTGTATGAACCAGGGCTTGGTTATTACAGTGCCGGCAGTCACAAGCTGGGAAAAGGCGGAGACTTCACAACTGCCCCCGAAATTTCCCCGCTCTTCGGCCGTTGCCTTGCACGCCAGTTCGCCGAACTGCATGCTCAGGGTTTACGTGATCTCTACGAATTGGGAGCCGGCAGCGGCGCCCTCGCCGAAACGCTGTTGCGTGAACTCGCGGCACTCGACTGCCTGCCTGATCATTACCGGATACTGGAAATCAGTGCCGACCTCCGCGAACGCCAGCAAAGACGCCTGGCGAAGAACCTGCCGGAGCACGCCGCACGTATCGAATGGATGGATGCGCTGCCGGATGCTTATGAGGGCGTTGTGTTCGGCAATGAACTGCTCGATGCGATCCCGGTGCAGCGCGTCCGGCAAACGCCCGCGGGGCTCGCCGAAATCGGCGTTGCACTGACCGCGGAAGGCTTCGTCGAGTCACCACGTCCGGCGGGCACGGCATTGGCGGCTGTAGTCGAGCCACTGGCTCTGGCTGATGACTACGAAACCGAAATCCCGCTGGCGGCAAGCGCCCTCGTCGCAGCGCTGGGCGCGCGGATGCGGCGCGGCATCATGCTGTGGATCGATTATGGATTTCCGCAACACGAGTTCTATCACCCGCAGCGCAATCGCGGCACACTGATGTGCCACTATCGGCATCACGCCCACGGCGACCCCTTTCTGTGGCCGGGACTGCAGGACCTGACGTCGCATGTCAATTTCACCGCGATTGCCTATGCCCACCCGGACCTGACTGTGCTCGGCTATACCAGCCAGGCGCATTTTCTGGTCAACTGCGGCATCACCGAACTGATGGCGGAAACGCCTGCGGACGATCTCCCGCAGTACGCCCCGCTCGCCGCCGGCGCACAAAAACTGCTGTCACCGGCGGAAATGGGCGAATTGTTCAAAGTGCTGGCACTGGGCAAAAATATCGATACCCGCCTTTGCGGCTTCCGCCGCTGGGACCGCTCACACACACTCTAACGCTATCGGACTGCGCGCATGAACCGTCAGGGACTGACACGGCTGCCCGGCTACCTGTCGATACTGTTCACGACGTTCCTCAGTGCGCCCGGTGCATTTGCTGCGGGAACGCCGTCGGTCGAGGCCGCGCAGCGCGCCTGGTCGCAGCACCCGCAAGGCAGAATGCTCGAACGCATACTGCCACGCGCCATTGAATCGCCCCAATTGCCGGACGCCGATTCCGCCGGCGCCCGGCTTGCCGCGCGCTACTGTGTGCAATGCCATTACCTGCCCAATCCACGGATGCATACGGCAGCGCGCTGGAAGCCCGTCGTCGAGCGCATGATCTGGCGCATGCGGGGGCACGGCAATCTCGGGCGCGTAATGTCGGACATGATGGCCGGCCTTCAGGCGCCGACAGACAGCGAGTCGGCGGTGCTTGAGGACTACTTTGCACGGCACGCACAGCGGGAGATCCCGCCTGCTCATCCCGCTCTGAAAACCCGTGAAGGCGAGATTTTCAGCATCGCCTGCTCACAATGTCACGCGCTTCCGGACCCATCACAGCACACCGCCGTTGAATGGCCGCCCATCGTCAAGCGCATGCAAGGTCATATGGCTTGGGCAAATACGGTTACGGGCGCTCCGGCACTGCGCACCGAACCCACACTGGATACCGCCGCCATCCTTCGCTTGCTGCAGCAATACGCCCGACACTGAGCGCAAGGCCTCGGAAGCCTGCGATCAGGCTTGCGGTACAGCCATGCCTTTCCGGACCGCCGGACGCGCAGACATCGCATCGTACCAGCGCTTGACGCCGGGAAAGTCGTTCAGGTCGGTCTTGTGCCATTCGTGGCGGGCCACCCAGGGATAGGTAATCATGTCGGCAATGGTGTATTCGCCTGCTGCCAGCCATTCCTGTCGGGCGAACTGCCGGTCAAGCACGCCATAAAGCCGTCGGGTCTCATTGACATAGCGCTCGATCGCATAGGGCACCGGCTCCTTCGCCGCACGCAGAAAATGATGGACCTGCCCGAACATCGGTCCCACCCCGCCCATCTGGAACATCAGCCATTGCAGCACGTCGTAACGTGCCGCACCGGCCGTCGGCAGGAACCGCCCGGTTTTCTCCGCAAGGTAAATCATGATCGCACCGGATTCCATCAAGGCCAGCGGTTTGCCGCCAGGGCCATCGGGATCCACAATCGCGGGAATCTTGCTGTTCGGATTGATCGCGATGAACGCCGGGCTGAACTGCTCGTTCTTGCCGATGTTCACAGGATGCGTCCGGTAGGGCAAACCGCATTCCTCCAGCAGGATCGACACCTTGCGGCCGTTGGGGGTGGTCCAGGTATAAAAATCAATTTCTGCTGACATTTCATTTCTCCCTTGAAGTGTTCCGGTGGCTAACTGCCATGAAGCGCTGTAGTGACAGCCTCGAGCCTTGCCTGCGCGACGGCCGCGCGGATCTGTTCTCCACTGCCACTGCGGTGCGCGATGGCGCCGGCATCAACCGCAAGCCCGGCATCCAGTGCGCGTTGCAGCCGCTGCTGTGTTTTCTGTGCACCCGGCTTGCCGGCAAGCACCGCTGCACATAATTCGCGGAAACGGTCCGGACGGCGCCAGGCATCGCTGCCGTCGAGCAGCGCGAGCACCTCCGGCGCCTCCAGCCCGTCCCCGTCAGCCAGGGCATTGCCATGGCGGGCCGCGAGCAAGGCCAGATCACGGCAAGCGGCAGGGGCCTTGAGCCGCGCGCACAGCGCCTCCACGGCTTCTGGCTCAAGGCCCTGCAACAATGCCGCGAAACGGACATCCAGCTTACCGTGCGCCTGCGCCGCTGCGTCCAGCGCCATCAATGCCTCGGTTGACTGGCCGCTGGCGAACAGTGCCGAGAGCGGGGCTGCCACGCGCCCCAGCGCGCCGCAGTCTTCCAGCATCTGCAGCATGACTGATGGCGTCTGCTCCTGCAGCCCCTTTGCCAGTTCCTGCCATACCCGCTCGGGCACCAGCGCGTCGGCTTCGCCCGAGTTGACCATCTGCACCATCAGCGCCGAGGTTTCGGGCGCAAGGGAAAAGCCGAAGCGCGCGGCGAAGCGCGCTACCCGCAGAATACGCACCGGGTCCTCGGAAAACGCATCACTGACATGGCGCAGGACCCCTTCGCCCAGATCCTCGGCGCCGCCGAAGGGATCAATCAGCCGCCCATCCTCATCCCGCGCCATCGCGTTAATGGTGAGATCGCGGCGCTGCAGATCCTGCTCCAGCGTGACGTCGGGCGCGGCATGGAAGGTAAATCCGTGATAGCCGGGTGCGGTTTTGCGTTCCGTTCGCGCCAGCGCATACTCTTCATGCGTATCCGGATGGAGAAACACCGGAAAATCACGGCCGACGGGCGTATAGCCAAGCGCCAGCATTTCCTCAGGGGTTGCCCCCACCACCACGTAGTCGCGATCCTTGACCGGCAGCCCCAGCATTTCGTCGCGGACCGCACCGCCAACCACGTAAATTTTCATCGCCAATGCCGGCTAGCGCCCGGCGCGGGCCCGGTAGTCGTCATAACGGGCCCGCGGTGTCTGCCGCGCCAGCCAGCCAGGGGCCACGGCTTCCATCGCCACGGGACGAATGCCGAAAGGAAACGCACAATGACACAGGCTGTCGACCCGCATGGAACGCAGGTTGTCCCGAGACATCAGCGGGCGCGGCAGCATTTCCAGCGCCAGCGCCTGACAGTATGCCAAGGGTCCCGGC
>Ga0222714_10007414_pt1 | contig 10044 bp, 9 predicted proteins | sample C33_3DmetaG_FD_165048 | JGI IMG/M metagenome (GOLD analysis project Ga0222714, IMG submission 165048) | Estuarine water microbial communities from San Francisco Bay, California, United States - C33_3D | ecosystem: Environmental > Aquatic > Marine > Unclassified | place: USA: California... | reverse complement strand
ATACATGAATCAGCTAAGGTCGTTGAAGATGCAATCGATGAGATCAGAGAATGTGTTGATCTTTTAAGATATTATGCGAGGCAATCTGAGTCTTTAAGTGATTTGACACTTAGTGGCCCAACAGGCGAATTAAATCAGCTTAAATATTATCCGAAAGGGGTTGCACTTTGTATCAGCCCATGGAATTTTCCACTTGCGATAATGTGCGGTCAAATTGCAGCTAATCTAGTGGTAGGAAATACCGTGATAGCAAAATCATCGGAATTAACTCCTGCGATTGCCTATTATCTAGTAGATCTTTTTTATCAGGCCGGACTTCCAAAGGATGCCTTACATTTGATCCTTGGTGACAGGAATATAGGGCAAGCTCTTGTAGCACTTGACTGCATAGATGTCATTGCCTTTACAGGTTCGCTCACTACCGCCAAGCACATCCATTCATCTATATCACAAAGAGATGGAGCTTTACTTCCTTTGGTTGCTGAGACGGGAGGATTAAATGCCATGATAGTGGATTCAAGTGCACTTCTTGAACAAGCTTGTGATGCTATTATTCGTTCTGCCTTCTCAAGCGCGGGACAAAGATGTTCTTCTCTGAGAATTTTGCTCGTACATCATTCGATTAAAGATAGATTATGGAATCTTTTAGTCGGCGCTATGAATTCATTGGTCATTGGTAATCCTTGTAACTTTGGAACTGATATTGGTCCTATCATCTCAGAGGCATCTAGAATTGAACTGACCACATACATAGAGCAATTTAAAAAAAAGGGTGTCAACTTTTTTCATAATTCCAATAATACACAAGATACACTCAATTTAATTCCTCCAACTCTCATTGAAATCAATTCATTAGCAGACATTAATGATGAAAAATTTGGTCCAATACTTCATTTTATGAGTTATAAGAAGAGCGATTTAAATCTATATCTCAAGGAGCTTCAAACTAAGGGCTTTGGTTTAACTCTCGGCATACAGTCACGCATAGATTTACAGATTCAGAATATCTTAGAGCAACTTAATGTGGGTAATTCCTATGTTAACCGTGACATGGTGGGCGCTGTTGTCGAATCCCAACCGTTTGGTGGTATTGGAAAATCAGGCATTGGATTTAAAGCAGGAGGACCCAATTATCTAAAACAGTTTGTAAATGAAAGGACATTTACAACAAATACTGTTGCAGTTGGAGGTAATGCTGAGCTCCTAAATACAATTGAATAATTTTTACTTATTCTTTTTTTTTAAAACAAAAAAATTAAACGACTGTAACTTTCCTCTAGGTGTTCGATGATTTTCAAGAAAGGATAAGTCAATCAAAAAATGCTTACCAAAGATTTTCTTAATACTTTCTTGGTTGTGACGATGAACAGGTAAATTGCTGCATCTCTCTGGCCCATCAATTGCAAAGGTCGATAAAATAACTTTTCCTTCATCACTTAATGCATGAAGAGCTTTCTCAAGATATTTATGGATATCCTCTTCCTTGATTAAAAAGTGAAAACACGCCCTGTCATGCCAGATATCATACTTATTAGATTCAAGATCAACTCTGAGAACATCACCAATAATATTCAAAGGAACATGACTCGCATCTTTGAGTCTCTGTTGTACATTTTGTAAAGCTTTCGAGGAGAGATCCAGGAGGGTCAAATTTTTATATCCTTGATCTATCAATGAATCGGCCAAAAAAGATTCACCACAACCGATATCTATAATTTTATTTTCTTTACTAGAAGCATATTGATTGATTAATTCCAGACTTGTTTTAGGCACTGATTGATACCAACTGAGATCAACATGACTCTGGTTAGAGTAAATAAGCTCCCAATGATTTTGTTCTTTTGATCGGATCATAAATGTTCTAAATTAAATTTTAATTGGAGTTACTAATGAAACAATTATATTTGATAATTTTTACCATGTTTTTTGCGTTCTCGTTACATGCAGAGCCGTGGGTCGATTGGTCAGTAGGAGAGGAGGTCACTGAGCTCACCATTATGGATGTTCAGTCAAACTATACCGATACCTATCTAACAAATTTAAAAACAACTCTCATTAGAGACCTTCAAATAAGAAAAGACCTAGGCCTGATTCTTGATTATGCCGTATGGGTTTCACATTGGCTTGATCATCCTAATGTTTATATCACTACCTTTTATACAAATGCTGAAGCGGCAACGCCCAATCAAGCCAATGATGAGTTAGTAGCCTAGGAATGGGAGAATAGATACAGCGATGAAGATGAAGAAGCTATTCAACAGCTCGGTTTTAATTACGAGGAGATCAGGACTGTGGCAGATCACACTTACTTAAGAAGAGTGACCTTTCATGATATAGAGTAGTCCAAATTTTCCTATATAATAAAAGGGAGCTTGCTCCCTTTTATATGTTAAAGAGATTTATACAATGGCATTCATCCCAATGCGACTTTTGGCAAAAGAAATTGGGATTAACCAATTATGCTATGCTCTGGATAGCTTTTTTAAAAGGTATTTTTTTATGCCTGATTATGTTTTATTTTGAAATCTTTAGTTTTTAGAATTTTTTTTCATCTACACAAAGAATAGCGACATAGAGCACACCCAATAGCAAACCAAATATTATGTTTTGGTGTGACAATGTCCAGACCACAAAAAAAAGTACGACTATTGCACCTGGTATCGTATTTGCCAATGGAACGATAGTTGCAAGTAATTTATTCATGAAAACCCCCTGAATAGTTAAAAAACGAGACTAATTTATTCCCTTTTTTTAGATTGGCTAGCAGAATTTATTTAAAAAATATTTTGCTTAAAAATGAATGACTTAGGATGCGAATGAATATCATTCAATGGTTGCAAAGACTCTGAGAATGAATACTTGCGCAAACATGGAGTAACCATGTTTACGCTAAATGATTAACTAGAAATAGCAGTGCACTCTAAAACCAAGATTACGACCTGGTAGAGGCACATGATCCTTTATGAAAGACGAGTGGTTTCTGGCAAGTTCATCGAGGAGATTTTTTCCAAAAAATGATACTGAAAATGATCTTCCGTTGGAGAGCATAATATCCTTAGTTAAATGGAAATCAACCAGAGTATATCCATCTGTGGCTTGCTCCATGAAACTTACATCTTTTTGATCCTCAACATTTGTAACAGTGAGCGAGCCCTCAAAAGAATCAGAGCTATAGCTTGCATTGATAATATTTCTCGATGGGGTCATTCTAGGGAGATAGTTATTGTCTGAAAATTTTCCATCGATGGCATCTCTACCAAGGGTAAAGTCTAATAAACCATCGCCCAGGTAGGTCGTAAAGCCTATCTCTGCTTCATAGCCTTTTAGGATGGCATTATCCTGCTGATAATATCCAAGTATGAGCCCATCATGGTCATGGTGATCACCATGATTATCTTCACTTTGGTCCATAAGAATAATGTAATCATCAACCTTATTGTTAAAGAAAGAGACCGTCGAATAAAAATCGTCGTGATCCATTGAGAATGTGAGATCTATATTTCTTGATACCTCAGGGCTTAGATCAGGATCACCAACCTCATACCTACCTGCGGCCATGTGAGGTCCGTCCATGTACAGCTCGATCACTGACGGCGCGCGCTCAAGGCTCGATATACCTAGGCTGACTCCTATGGCATCAGAGATTGCGGTGCTCATATTAAAAGATACACTGGCGTTTTTATTCTCAAAGGATCTAACCTCTGATGCTAGAAGTGCCTCTCGATTAATTCGATCCAATCTTGCTCCAAGGTCAAAGTGGAGCGCCGAGGCATCAGCCGAAATATAATAGCCCATCGTTAACTCTTCGGATTTTGTTTCTGGTAGAAAGGGCTCGTCTCCAGAAATTAACATGACCTCGTCTGACAGGTTAAATACTAATTTTTGAGGATACAAAGAGTTATTGATATTAAAAATAAAACCAAGTTCATTAGCGTCATTGCTAAATAAGGTGGGTCCTTCTTCATGATCCTCGTCATGATGCTCTTCATCACCATGTTCATCATCATGCATACCCTCTTCATGTTGCTCGGTTAGCGTGTAAGCAGTCGAACGAAAAAAATAATTCATTTGATCAAAGATAGGGCTATTTAATTGAAGCTCACCCTCGAAATTAAATACATCTGAATTGGTAGTACTAAAAATTCTCTCCTCTTCATGACCCTCATCATGAAGTTCTACATCACCATGAGAATCCTCGCCATGATAGGGTATCCCATATAATGAGCTTAGGTTTGAGATAGAAAATCCAAAGTAACCGGTATCATAAATATTTGAAAAGCCAAGCTTATGGCTTGTCCTCTCAACATCAGAGTTATGGATCAAATTTATTATTTCATCCTCATGATCCTCATCAATATGATCAGGGACGCTGTAATCACCTTGGTCTATGTGATTAAGGGCATAGGTAAAATTCATGTTGTTGTAACTATTTCGATAAGCGAAGCTTGTCCCCATTGCATCACTGACGGATTGTACTTCAGCAGATAGCTTGAGAGTTCTCTCATCAAGAAGCTCACGCGGTATTGAGTAATCAACAACATTAATGATTCCACCAATCGAGCCATTGGCATAAAGGAGCGAGGAGGGGCCTCGGACGATCTCAATTTGTTGTGCATCAGAAAGATCTATGTCATTAACATGATCACCTCCAAGACCAGATATATCTCTGACCATTACACCGTTATTAAGTACATTGATACGACTCCCCGTCATACCTCTTATAACAGGCTGACCAACTCCCGCACCGAAATCAGCCATTGAAACTCCTAAGAAATTATTTATAACCTCACCAAGGTTTTGAGTCGCATCATTTTGGATTTCATCCTCGCCTACAACATGAACAGGATTTTCAACTTCAGAGACTATTTGATCTACAAAAGAAGAGGTCACGACCACCTCTTCCATATTAATCTGAGCGAATAAACTCGAGACCGATAGAGGAAGATAAAAAATTAAAAAAACAAATTTATTGAAACCCATATTTTTTTAATTAATGCATAAACCAAAAATAAAGTTGCACCAATTATATATTAATTTCAAGACCTATTAGCAAAGCCTTACCTAGGTATATAAGCATCTATTTCTTATTGCAATTACGTTTATAAACTAAAATGATATACGGGACAAAAGATTCTTTTGCCCCGTATTAATGAAGCCTTAATCTTGAGTTAAGGGTGGTTGTGGGCCTAATACCTCGGTTAGCGCATAGTGAGCACAGATCTCATCAAAACCTCTTGCCGCACCTCCGACACCTATAGAGCCGATAATTTGATTATCAACAATTATGGGTAATCCACCAGAAACCAAGTACCAGTCAAGCTTTACCCTTGTTACTCGAGCAACATCGGTACTGAATCGATTGGCTGTCTCATGGGTTGGGGCTCTGGTATAGAGTGCCGTTTCAGCTTTATAAAGAGCCGTCTCTACGCCAATTGGCATTTGACCATCCATACGATGCGCATAAACAATACTGCCACTTGGGCTAAGAATAAAAATACTTACAGTTACTCCTTCTTCCTCAGCTCTTGCAATACAGGTCTTCGCAATCTGCTCTGCAACAGAAGCAGATATCTCGGTTCTTGTGCTGATACGTATTGCAGCATCACCGGACACCACTACATCTTCAAGTGATGCAGCTTCTTGGGCTAACATTGAACCTGAAAAAAAGAAAACAAACGACAATGAAATAAGTGAAAAATATTTCATCATATACCCCCTAAAGTTAATAACCATTCAAGATTATTCCTATTAATGTATTTGTCTACTTTTTTTAAGGTGTTAGAGGGTTTTATAATCGTGGGCATGCAACCAAAGGAACGCTGTTTTCATCACTAAGATTTAAAGGCTTAATTCATAAATAGCTTTTTACATCGATGCTAGTGGGGGATGAAATTCTCTAAGGTAACCGCTAATATTTTTGAATTAATAAAATCAGTTTGAGAAAAACTTTGTGAATAAAAATGATAATTATTTATATTTAAAGATTCAGAAGGATTACTTCCAGATCCGCAATCCTATCGAAATTTTTGAATCCCACCCTAAACCATGATCATAGCGAGACAGTCTTATATAGGGCGCCAACTCTCTAAAGATTTCATATCTATAACTTAGACCGATATCAGATTCCATCTGATCGCCATCATAATGCAATTCGATACTCGGCTGAATGATAGATCTTTGGGACAATAGGAGGTCATACTCAATCCCTAATGAACCTGATAGAGATTTATTGCCTCCCAAAAGTAATTTAGCATCTACCTCAAACCAGTAGGGTGCGAGCCCATGCAAACCAATCATGATTGAACCATCATTATCAGATTGATGGCTAAAACCATACTTGAGATCCCAGAATTGATTTATGGGATGGCTTCGAGAAAGTGATACTTGATAGTTTGAAGTTTCTTCCTCTTCATCCATTACAAAATCAATCCAATATTTTCTCTCGTCATTACCCCAGTAATAAAAACCATCAATGGTTTTTGTGCTTGGATTGCTATCATCAGTATCAAGACGATCAATAAGGAGCAATTGATAAGGCATATTTCCATGCATGTTAATGAGCTCTTGTAATGATTCTTCTGAAACATCAGGATTGTACTGTGCGTGGACTGATGTCACATAGGCGCATGTCAATAGGAAAATGAAAAACTTATACTTCATTATCGACTTTAATGACTCGCATCATTCCAGCCATCATATGATAGAGAAAGTGACAATGAAAAGCCCAGTACCCAGGTTCATTTGCTCTGATATCTATTGAGACTTTCTCTCCGGGCTTTAAGAGTAAAGTATGCTTTTTAGGATGATTCATAGGACCGTTAACCAATCTAAAGTACATGCCATGTAGATGGATAGGGTGGGGCATCATCGTATCGTTTACTAAGTTTGCACGTATCATTTCATTGTAGCCAAAGGTAATGGGCTCTCTAACTTCTGAGAACTTGATACCATCAAATGACCACATATACCTTTCCATATTACTTGTGAGATGTAATTCTATCTCTCGGTCAATGCTCGGCGTCATGTAGTGATCAAATGCACTTATTTCTGAGTAAGTAAGGACTCTGTGTGGTTCTAGCTCAAGACCTAGTGGTCTTTCGGCCAATCTAGAGACAGGACTTTCAGCCAGATTTATGACTCCATGATCTCTAGGGTGATTATGAGTCTGAGTTACTTGTTCATCATTATCCATCGCTGACATATCATGGCCCATGGTGCTGTGATCCATCGTACTGTGATCCATCGTACTGTGATCCATATTGTTCATCGCTGGCATATCATGGCCCATGGTGCTGTGATCCATCGTACTGTGATCCATATTGTTCATCGCTGGCATATCATGGCTCATGGTGCTGTGATCCATTCCCATGTCTTTCATAGTCAGGGTAGGCCTACTTCTTAGCACGGGTATATTGGGTGTTAATGACGCAGAGGTAGATATCGCACCAGCAACAAAACCACTCCTATCGTTAGACTCACAAAATACAGTATATATATCTTGTGTAGGCACAATGATCGCATCAAATACTTCACCTGTTCCTAATTGAATCTCATCAGTTTCAATGGGTCTGATTTTCTCTCCATCTGCCTCAATTAAATTCATGGGCAGGCCAGGGATTCGTACATTGAAAATACTCATGGCCGAGGCATTGATCATCCTCAGTCTGATCTTTTCACCAGGATTATAAATGCCTCTCCAAAGCTCATTGGTGGACATTCCATTGAGGAGGTACTTATACGTAGAGCCTGTGACATCAGCAATATCAGTTTCATTCATGCGCATTTGGCCCCACATCATGCGCCTTGAGAGTGCGGAGCTGATACCTTCTGCCTGCATCTCATTGACCAGGTCGCCCAGCGTTCTTTGCTGATAATTGTAGTTATCACTCATCGACTTGAGCTTATTAAATATTCTTTGGGGATCTTCAAAGCTCCAGTCTGAAATCAAAATGACAAATTCTCGGTCATAGTCATAACCATCATCCTCGATCGGATCAATGATGATGGGTCCGTAATGTCCGATTTGCTCTTGAAAGCCGGAATGCGAGTGATACCAATAGGTTCCTGACTGCCTTAATTGAAATCGATACTCAAATTCTGAATGAGCATCGATACCATTAAAGCTCAGCCCCGGAACTCCATCCATCTGGAAGGGCAATAAAATACCATGCCAGTGTATGGATGTTTTTTCATTTAAGTTATTCATAACTTTAATAGACAGGTCATCACCTTCACGCCAGCGAAGCAAGGGTCCTGGGAACGAGTTATTTATCAGGATAGGATTGGCCGCACTGCTATCTATTTCCCGGCTTGATTGAGAAATATCAAGAAGGACCTCTCTTTGACCCATTGTGTCAATCTGTCCCTGCGACCATAAGGGGACGTGGCCCAAGAAGGCAGGGGAACCGACAACCGGTAAAAGGGATGTTTTAAGAAATTCTCTACGCTTCACCTAGTGATTTTACAATAATTTAGACTAATTCTAAATAATTATCGTCATAGGTACCTGCTAAAATAATTTAATGCAAAAAATAATATTACTTATATATGCCGTCATAGTTTCTCTATACAGCGCACCGCTATCTGCCGAGATATGGTCTTGTTCCTTTCCTAATCAGATTGGGCTTCAGTCAGTGAATATCTTCGAAAGAGAGGGGGACCAATTTATAAGTTATCGCACAAGATCTTATTTTGAGGCTTTTGAGGGCGAGAGATATCTGACCCTTATTAATGTGATCTCAGGTACCGATCGATCAAGGGTGCTGACTTATATCATTGATAAAGTTGAGGGAACGGCGTATCGAGATTCGGTAAATATTGGAGAGGACTTTGGTAATAGCAATAATCCCTTAACCGAGGGTGTATGCAGGATGTCTGACTCGGCCGAGGAGCCTGCATCATGAAATATTCAGGGGTCTATGAAATTTTAACGAAGATACTTTTGCTCAAAAAGTACTTTAAGTATTTCGTACTTGTTATCCTTCTTATATTTTTGGCATTCAACCTTTATTCTCAGGAGTCTTTAATCTGTATCCCTGATCAAGATAAAAATGATACCGTCTCAAGGCTGCTGCAAAGATACGAGGACTCAATTCATATCCATGTCTATTCTGATTCTTTGTCTTACGCCTATGGCAATGATGAGATGAATGATGTTGCAAATGTGCAACGTGATAGCGTCATGATTAGAGCAATTTCTCCAATAAATACCGGTCGCTATATTGAGGCGACAGGTCAAATGACCAGTCTTCGTGATTTAGTTTTAGAATTAAACTCAGAGGATCTATCCTTAGAGATGTACGACACCTATGATGGCTCAAAGCAGAGAACAAGTTGGCGTGTATGTACAATTATTGACTAGCGCTTAGATATTAAAGGAGTATCATCCAGCTATGAATTTAAGTTTTCTCGAAGCCTTTTTGCTCATGTTTATTGCGGTGGATCCGATCATGATCGTTCCAATATTTGCAAATTTAACTGGGGGGTTTAGTCGTAATCAGTATAGAAAAGTTTATATTAAGGCTTTTCTGGTCTCGACATTACTTCTAGTCACGTTTTGGCTTTTTGGTGAGTCCGTCTTGGGCCATTTTGGCATCAGGATGACCTCTTTTAAGATTATCGGCGGTCTATTCCTGATCGCGATTGCCTATAACATGTTATTTGATAAAAGAAGCGAGCGAAAATCGAACACAGCTGAGGAAGCTATCGATGATAATACGATTGATGACATTGCTGTGTTTCCTCTCTCGATACCTTTAATAGCAGGACCCGCATCACTTGCTACGGCTGTTCTTTTAGGCGAGGGTAAGGGTGATACTTTTGAGAGTTATATGCTGTCTCTAGGACCTATTTTGCTTGTTAGCATCATTACACTCATTGCCATGATTGCGACCTCGAAGATCAGTCGATTTCTGGGGCCCACAATTTTAACGGTCACTGAAAAGCTGCTAGGGCTTCTGCTTGGTGCGCTCGCGATTGAATTTATCATTGAAGGCATCGAGACCACCTTCAATCTGATTTAAAGTTTATTGGCTAGCTAGCGCC
>Ga0222714_10007413_pt1 | contig 10045 bp, 17 predicted proteins | sample C33_3DmetaG_FD_165048 | JGI IMG/M metagenome (GOLD analysis project Ga0222714, IMG submission 165048) | Estuarine water microbial communities from San Francisco Bay, California, United States - C33_3D | ecosystem: Environmental > Aquatic > Marine > Unclassified | place: USA: California... | reverse complement strand
CAGGTGTCGGCGTGTACGTCGCAGTAGGTTGGGATCGCGCCGGCGTGCAGGACGGCCAGCGTGGTGGCGCTCATTGTCAGCGGCGGGACGGCTACGTTGTCGCCGGGCTTGACGCCAAGCGCCGCAAGCGCCGTGTGCAGCGTGGCGGTGCCATTGCACAACGCAATCGCGTAGCGCGCGCCCACGTATTGGGCAAACTCAACCTCAAACGCGGCGACCGCGCTCCCGTTTTTCATATTCTGGCCTTTGCAAGATGCAACAGTTCGTCAGGATGCCGAAGCGTTGCTTGCGTAACTGCCCAATTGGGACGCCCTGTCCGGCAGTTGTCGCCAAAATGCGCAGGCACGAGAAAGTCGCGCCCAAACATCCATCCGACCAACGTGGCAACGGGATCAGCCCAGGTAACAAGAAGAAATGGGCGATCCAGTTTTTGAGCCACCTTCTCAGCCGGAAGTGGCGACTGAAGCAACCGTCCTTGCGCGTGAGCCGTCGCCTTGACCTCAATCCAGTTCAACACGTCGCCCGTCTGTTCCGGCCCGTCAACGGTTGCGGCCCAATATAGGCCAAGCCATTTGTGCGCTGCCATTTCACCAAGTGCGCCGATATAATCCGGCCGCCGACCGGCTGGCAGTTGCGGCCCCGACTGATCGACCACTTTCATCTTGCGGCCCCAACGCTCTCGCAGGCCGCCAACATAGGTGGCGTAGCGAATCTCTGGCGCAGACAGGATGACGTTCATGCGGCCCGCCGTGCCAGCCAGAGAAGCAGGGGCGTCTTGTTCTTTGATCTATTGCACGGCCCGCAGGCAGGAACGGCGTTGTCGATGTCATGCTCGCCGCTGCCAGACAGCGGGACGATATGATCGAGTTCCAGCGGGCGGCGTTCGTAGCAATAGGTACAGAGTCCAAGCGATGACGCCAGCACGTCGCGCCACTGACTCCCGGAGATGCCCCTGCCGCTTGCCGACCGTTTGCGCGCTCGATGTTTGGCACAGTACACTCTTTCCTTTTCAGGGTTTTTAGCGTTGTAACGCGCGCGGTACGCCTTTATCTTCTCAGAGTTTTTAGCGTAGTAACGCGCGCCGTACGCCTTTATCTTCTCAGGGTTTTTAGCACGGTAACGCGCGGCGGACGCCTTCACCTTTTCAGCGTTTTCAGCGCGGTAACGCGCGTCCCTTGCCTTTTCCTTTTCAGGGTGTTCAGCGCGGCGACGCGCGTCCCTCGCCTTTGCCTTTTCAGGGTGTTCAGCGCGGTAACGCGCGGCGGACGCCTTCACCTTTTCAGCGTTTTCAGCGCGGTAACGCGCTTCGTACGCCTTGCGTGCCGCGTCTACGTGCGGCATTGCGCGGCCTGATAATCGGATTCGGTGTCAATCGTAAAGCAGCCAGCCGGGGCCGGTGGCGCCGGCGCGGGAAACAGCATCGGATGGTTGCCGAGATGCTCGCGCATGGCCTGATCGTCCGGCGAGGTGCGTTGGTGCGCGCGCGTCAGCATCGCCAGCGTGAACGCTTCGCCACCTTGTTCGACGGGGCAGCGTTCGCCGTTCAGCACTTTGCGGACGTGTTGCGCGTCCTTGAAGGGATCGTCCGGCGTCCAGCGGTGGATAATCGCCTCAGGGTGCCAACGGTAGCGCGTCGCGCAATGCCAGTAACGCGCCAGCACATCCCAGTCCGGCCCGTCATATGCAAACACGTTGGCGTCGAGGCGTTCCAGTTCGCCCGCCAATGCGCCGTCCGCGTCCGCAATCGGGATCGCCACAATCACGTGCTGCGGATAAAACACCTCACCCGCCAGCCGGACAGCGCGCGCGATCAACGTTTCGCCGTGCAAGTCCAGCAACATCTTGCGCGGCAGGCGTGTCGAGTGGAGCCGCGCTTGGATGATGCACAGCGGCGCAATGTTCACGCGCGGTGTGAACCGTACGAGGCGCTAGTCGCCGCGGCCTGTTCCAGTTGTTCCAAGTTTGCGCGCTCGTCGTCCGTGGCATCGCGGAACGAGCAGTAGATGTCTTTGGCCCGTACCATCCGCAGCAGCCCTAAGCCTGGCCACGCTTCTTCGGGGCCAGGGTTCGGCATACACCGCACGATGTCGCCCGGCTTCCACGGATTCGACTCAAAGACGCCGCTGTAGTGCGCGCCCGCGCCGGCGAACACCACGACGCCAATGACGGGCAAGTCGTGGCGCTTGTGCGGCGTGAGGATGAGGTTTTCTTCGGGCGCGTTTTCCTTGATCGCGCACCAGTCATACGCCAGTTCCGGCACCATGTTTACCATTTGCTTTGTCCCCATCGGTTCGTGATGCGTAAGTGGCGGTGAATCTGGAAACCTGGCGTATCATCGTGGCCAATCCCGCCGACATACACCGCGTTGCCGTGCTGATCAACGTCGCGCGTCCAATGAAACCAGCGCCACACAGACGCGGTAGGGTTGGCCAGATACGCAGCCACGAGTTGCGCAGCGGTCGGCAGTGTGTCGAGGCCAGGCGTCGGGATCAGGCCGACGCACTGGATCCCTTTCGGCGTCGCCACGGCATCGTCGGGCGTGTCAAGGAACGTTTCTTTGGCGTACCACGTTTGCGGATAGAATAAGGCGGGCGAGTGAGCCAGCATAGCGCGCAACGTGATCATTTCGTGCGTCCCTCAAAGCGTTCGATGTAGGCCAGCCCTTCTGCCCATGTCGCGCAATGCTCCCAGTATTTCTCAACTTTCGCCATTTCGACGTTCAATAGCTCAAGCCGTGTTGCGTCCATGCCTGGCGGCGATCCCCACCACGTCAGTTGTGACGCAGGCACGGCGAGGACATGAATCGGCCGCGTACCAATCGCCTTGATAAACGTCAGCATGGCGCGCGGGATGTGATACGCCGACGCCACAAGGCAGAGCCGGTTCCAGTTATTTGCTTCGGCCATCTCGACGAGGTTGCGCGCTTGCTCGTGCGTGTTCTGGCTGCCGTGTTCGACGATAATCGCTTTGGGCGGGACGCTGCGCGCCATGAGCAAGCCCGCCAATCGTTCGCCACCAATCCAACGCGGCTCGCTATCCACGCCACCGCTGCACACAATCACCGGCGCCGCACTGTGTCGCCACAACTCAACCGCGGCCGAGGCGCGTTGCTCCGCGTCCTCGCCGCATAGCACCACAATCGCGTCGGCCTTGAGTAGCGGCCCCGTATAGGCCGCGGCTAAGAACTGCTCGCGCGGGCTTACCATCCGCGCACCAGCGTCGTGAACTGCGACACCGTTAGGCACACCGACGCTTCTAGCTCGGACGGTTCGTCGTCGAGCATCACGTGCGTTTCGATCAGCTTGGCGCCTGTGGCAACCGCGTGCATTGGCACGGCGGGATCCGTGCCGTGATAGGATAGGCCCGTATGCGCTGTCCAGATGTCCGGCGTGCAGGCGAACGGTTCTTGCGGGTATCCAGGCGGGCAGAACAGCGTCGCGTCGGCGTCTGCCGTTTGGTTGGGTGCCACGCTCACGATCTTTGGCTTGCCCGTCGCGTCCACGAGCGCGTGCAGCAGCGCGCTTTCGTTATCAAGCCGCGCAATCTTATACGCCGGACAGCCAACGGCTTGCAGGACAGCGAGCGAGTCCGCGCCAAACACCGACGCAAACGGCACCAGGTGAAGGCGGCGAGCGTGCGCAAACAAATCAGGGAACCATTCCAGCGGCGTGCGCGCGACGTCGTACAGCGAGCGCATCGTCCAGCCCATCGCGCCCCACGGTTCCGGCGCGGGGCCATCGCCGCGGATCGCTACTAACTCGTCTGGCGTGTAGCATTGGAACTTGACAAACTCGGCGTTGGACGCGGCCGCGGCATCAATCAAGCGCAACGCCCTGTCCTTGTCGCCGTTATGCGCGTTCGATACCTCAAAGATAAAGCGGCACGGATGCTGCTCGCCAATAGCTACGCCCTCAATGTTCACGCGATCATTCCTCGGAGTTGTGCGACGGTAAGTTGGTGCGGGTTGGTGTCGCTGCGATAGCTCGTGATCGGCGGCGTGTCGGGCAGCGGCCGCACCGCGTCCCCCCACGTCGCATCTTCGGGCAGGATGACATACCGCGAGTTCTGCTCAATCGTATGGCGGGCTTCATCCTCGCTGATGAGCGTTTCGTGCAAGCGTTCGCCCGCACGCAAGCCGGTGACGACGTGGCCAGGCGCGTAGGGCTGGCCGTCCCGTTCCACCACGGCGCGGGCTAACCCTAGCACGGACGCCGAGCCGACGCGCGGGATGAAGATCTCGCCGCCGCGCATTTCTTCGAGCGCCGCTATCACCAGCGCCACCGCGTCTGCAATCGGCATCCAGAACCGCGTCGCGGCTTCATCGGTAATCGTGATGGGTTCGCCCGCGGCGTATTGCTGGCGCCAGAGATCGAGGACGGAACCGCGCGAGCCGAGGACATTGCCGTAGCGCGTGCAAGCCAAGCGCGTCGGCGTGCCGGACGCGAACACGTTGGCGCGCGTCCAGTAGCGTTCAGCCACCGCTTTCGTCATGCCGTAGAGCGTGTGCGCGTTCGGCGCTTTGTCCGTGGAAAGAAACACCGCGCGCCGCACGCCTGCATAGATCGCGGCCATCGCCACGTTCTTACTGCCGGCAATATTCGTCTTGCACGCTTCGCCAGGATCGGCTTCGCACGTTTCGATCCGTTTCATCGCGGCGGCGTGGATGACGGTATCGCACCCGCGCACCGCCAGCTCGACTCGTTCCGCGTCGCGCACGTCGCCAATAAAAAAGCGCAAGCGCGGATCGTCGTGAAACGCGGCCCGCATCTGCGCCTGTTTGAGTTCGTCGCGAGAAAAGATGACGAGGCGCTGCGCGCCCTCATTGAGACAATGGCGCGCAAACGCGGTTCCGAAGGAACCGGTGCCGCCAGTCAGCAGAATGTTTTTGCCTGCGAGAATCATCGTCGCGTTCGGAAGTGCGTCCGTCGTGCGTCGGGTGTGCAGCAGGAAATCTATACCGCCAATTCCAAAAGGCGTTGCGCCAGCGCCGCTTGCGCCAAAATGCCAATTTTGGCTTGTCCCAAAATAGCATATTTGTAACATTCCCCTATGAAAAACCTGCCCAGAAAAGCACTTGCGCGAGGTTAGGTATAAAGTTTATACTTATTGCATACGGATGGCGCAGCACTCACCAGCAGACGGAGATAACGAACATGACGAACGCACTTAGCACCCGCCCGACCGACGCCGAACTAGCGCAGTTACTGCGCGACTCGCGCCTTGCGCTGATGAGTGTCTGCCGCTGGCCAAAGCGAAAGGAACGTGAATTGCTCGCAACGACTGATGCAATGGACGCCGCCGCCTATGCACTGGAAGCGGCAATCGTAGAAGCGGCAAACGCAGAGGCGAAGTATTGGGCAAGAGCGCACACCTACGGCAAGCTGATCTAACCAGTCTGTCAGAGTTTGCGCGGGGGCAGTACCCGCCGCTGGCTTGTTCCACTCACGCACGACCCACTCACCGAGAGGTAACGCCAATGCGCGACACGCTCCGAATAGGCCAATGGCAAATAGACGCCACGATAGACGACGACGATCATTTAACACTGTATGTGATAGCCGCCGATAAAAGCGAGGTTATCGAATGTGACGCGCCCGACGGTTTTCCCGAATGGGTGGCACGACTAACCACGCGCAAACTAGAGGACGATTACGAGAACGCCCAAGCGACCAGCACGACCCACCCACCCACCAAGAGGTAACACGCATGACGACCATGACCACGAACACCCGCCCCACGGACGCCGAGGTAGTGCAGCTACTGCGAAGGGCAGCAGCGGGAACGCGCGCGCACCTGCACAATGACACCACATACGCGCGCCAGTTCGACGCCGCCGCCCATGCACTAGAAGCGGCACAAGAAACCGCGCCACCGATGACGCCGGAGCGCGCCGGCGAAGTCGAGATCATGTATCGCCGCGCAGAAGCCGCAACCGCAATCGTGACGGCCGCGGTGCAATGGCGCAAGTATCCGATCAACTGGCAAGCCGAGCTACAGACGGCGATTGACCGCTACAACGCCCTTCCCCGCTAGACTTACTTCTTCAGGAGATTGATCTATGCGCGACAACATCACCGCACCACGCAACACCGACACGCCTGCAATGGCGCACCTACGCTCGCTGGTAGAATTAGCAGGCAGCGTCAAGGCGGCATCCGATAGCATACAGTATCCCGCGACGATGGGCGAACTCACGATCCGCAAGATTCTGGCCGGCCATCGCCCGAACGCGGATGTGCGCGCCTGGCTTGAACGCGGCGCCAAGCGCGACGCGCGACTGCACGAGGCCTACTTGCGGGATAACGAACCTTCGGTGTAGATTGCAGGCACAACGGCATTTCGTCATGCCGTAGAGCGTGTGCGCGTTCGGCGCTTTGTCCCGTGCGGCGCGCGGTGTTTCTTTCCACGGACAAAGCGCCGAACGCGCACACGCTCTATTGAAGGACGGCATCGCGACCGGAAGCGTCGTGCCTGACCGCGCATTATTATTGCGGCCTGTTGTACTTCTTGGGGAAACTTGTTGCGCGCCTTCGGGCCTGCACCACTTCCGGCCCCATTGGGTGCAGCAGGCCGCTTTTCTTTTACTCAGGACGCCATGACGGAATTCACGTATCATCCCGCCGCAGACGCTTTTCCAATGATGGCGGCCGACCGCGCGGCTGAACTGGCGGCCGACATTGCGGCCAACGGACAGCAACGGCCGATTACGATGTGCGAGGGGATGGTGCTGGATGGGCGCAACCGCTACCGCGCGTGCCTGGCGTTGGGCCTTGCGCCAGTCACTGAGGAGTTTACTGGCGATCCGTGGGCGCACGCCTGGACGCTGAACGGCGTGCGACGCGACTTGGGCGACGAGCAGCGCTACCTGATCTGGAAGCACTTGAACGAACACGGCACCGCGTGGCGCGCGGAACGCGAGCGCATTGCCAGCGCCGCAAACGAGGCCCGCACCGATAAGGCAAAGGCGCAGCACGAAGTCAGCAAGCCGTACGCTGGGGAGAGGATGGTAGTGGGACATTATGTCCCACTACCATCGGACGGCAACCGAGACAAGGGCAAGCAGGCAAAAGCCGCGGCCGCGCACGTCAACGCTGGCGCGGTGGCGCGTGGCGACAAGCTGGCACTGGAACGGCCCGACCTTGCGGTCAAAGTGCGCATGGGCGAGGTCAAGCCCGCCGAGGCGCACCGGGAAATGCAACGCGCCGCGATTGTGGCCAACCTTGAAGATGTGCGGACACGCCAGGCGAAAGAGGTGCGTGGCGTGTATGACGTGATTGTGATTGACCCGCCGTGGCCAATGGAAAAGATTGAACGCGACGAGCGACCGAACCAGATAGGGTTCGATTATCCCACGATGTCAGAGGTGGAGTTGGCTCAGGTGGCCATTCCGGCCGCCGACAACGCCCACGTGTGGGTCTGGACGACGCACAAACACCTTCCGATGGCGCTGCGCCTGTTAGAGGCGTGGCACCTGAAGTATGTCTGCACGTTTGTTTGGCATAAGCCTGGCGGGTTTCAGCCAATTGGCTTGCCCCAATACAATTGCGAGTTTGCGCTGTACGCGCGACGCGGCGCGCCCAAGTTTATTGACACCAAAGCGTTCCCGACGTGCTTTGAGGCGCCGCGCGCAGGGCATAGCGTCAAGCCGACAGCATTTTACGACGTGGTGCGCCGCGTCACCGCCGGCCGACGGCTCGATATGTTCAACCGCCGGCCGATCGATGGCTTTGACGTGTGGGGAACGGAGGCGTCCGCATGAGTGGCGCATGGCAACAAGACAAACGCTGGTCGGATCAGTTTCTGCCGCACATGAAGCGCATCTGCGGCGAGTATCTGATTGGCGAGGCGACGCCTGACGACGATGCGTGTCGCAACACCGACTTAATTGTCCTGAAGATTGCGCCGGTGCGGATCGCGTGTCGGGTACGCAAAGCAACCTACGCCGCGCGCTATGGCGAGGAGTTTACCGTGCGCGCTGGACGCCCCTCTGGAACAAAGACTGAACTTACAAAGATTGTCGAGGGCTGGGGCGACTATTTGCTGTACGGCTTTGGTGAGGAGTCCACGCACCTTATGTCCCGATGGTCACTGATTTCGCTTACGGCCTTTCGTCGATATTTTATGCGGCACTTACATGGGCAAAAGGGCGAGATGCCTGGCGTCGTGCAAAACAACGCCGACGGGTCAAGCCATTTTCGTGCCTTCAACATCCCCATTGTGTGCGCATCAACCCCCGATCTTGTTGTCGCTTCGTCATGGATGGGTTCGCAGGGCTAGTTTGTCGGTGTAGGACGGGGCTTGATCTCGCTTTCCCCTTCATCCTAAGCGTGCAGCAAGATGCAAAACCTCAGCACGAGTAAAAAATCTAGGCAACGTGTCCCCCTCACGACCTAGTCCGTGGTTCTCCCGCTGAGATGGATTCGCCGTCACCGAAGGTAACTCGTCAAGGATGCAAGCTGACGACGCCAGACGGATGCGATAGGCTCTACGAGTTGGCTCAACCCGTCTTGATGCGCTTCTGCCTCTTTGGGGAACCGCACTAACCACGGAATAGAGGGGCCATAGCCTAAAACTAAACACGCAAAAGAAACGACGAACTTGCCTCAGGTACTTGCGCGATAGCAAACCGCAACGCATCTTCCACACATGAGAAACGCAACGCAGTTATCGAAAGTCGGCGTGACGTTTGCCGCCGTGAGTGAGATCGCGAAGTTCTACGGCCAGGCGCCGTCAAGCATCTGGCGTGTCGCCGTAGGGAAAACCACGAGTACCCGCGTCCATGCGGGCGTCTTGCGCGCATTGCTCGCCGCCGGCTGGACGCCAGGCGTCGGCATTGGGCAAGTGCTGGCTGATCTGTCCGCACGCGAAACGCCGATGCCGACTAGCGCAACCGCAACCGAGGTGACACCGTGAGCTACGTCTATGGCGATTCTGGATATAATGACGCGGCAGATCGGGAAGATCGCCGCAGCGACGAGAAGGCGGCACGATGGGCTGAAGGGCTGGATCAGGATATGTCGGACACCGAGTGGCCCATGCCGCTGATGCGCTGCCCGTCCTGTAATGAACCGCTGCTCACGAACATGGATCGCGTGTTCCGCTGGCACACGACGACGCCAGAAGGCTACAGTTGTTACCGCCGCGCAATGGAAATCGCCAACTAGCACACCCGCCGCCGGACGGCATCCGGCAACAGACATCGAGAGGGAGAGTTATCATGGCAATCTTGAAGCTACAAAACGTAGGCGACGCGCATCAGGCAAGAGTGACAATGTGCGAAGCGGTAGAGGGCAAGTTTGGCCCGCAAGTCAAGCTGCAATTTGAGAACGGCGATCTGCTGTTCCTGCCTGCCGACAGCGCGCACCGCCAGCTATTGCACGCCGGATTTCCTGACGTAGGCGAGGACGGCACCGCACGCGCCAATTTGCACGCCGTCGTCGGAAACACGTTGGCGTTCTTCCGCAGCCCAAACAAGAAAGCTGGCAGCGCGCCCTACTGGAACGTCACGATCGCCAACGGCGCACCACCCGCACCGTCCAAGCGACTGGCTGGCCCTGACACCGCCACGGCAACGCCCACGACGGTGCCTGGCGTCGCGCCTAAGCCCCAAACGCCCGCCAGCCATAGCACCACAACATCCGCGATGTCAAAGGCGCTTACGGCGCCTGCTGCGCGATCGAGGACGCAAGTGGCGGCCGCTTACGCATGGGCGCTTGCGACGGCACACGCCGCGCAAGTGGCAACGCTTGGCAGCACCGACGCGGCAGCCGTGCAAGCGGGCGCGGCGACGCTGATCATCCAGCTTGAGAAAAGCGGCCTGCTGTTTGAGCCAATCACGCTGGCGGCAGTCGTGCAGGCGCTCGACGTGACGCCGCCGAGTCGGTACGAGGAACCGCTGCCGCCGGAGCCAGACGAAGATTTCTTGCCGTTCTAGGATAGCTCATGACACCCCTCGACCCTGCCCGCATCCCGCGTTGTGATACCGTTGATCCCGCGTCGCTGGAAGCCTGGTACGGCCCGTTTGGTTGGGCCGACCACTTCCGCA
>Ga0222714_10007412_pt1 | contig 10047 bp, 8 predicted proteins | sample C33_3DmetaG_FD_165048 | JGI IMG/M metagenome (GOLD analysis project Ga0222714, IMG submission 165048) | Estuarine water microbial communities from San Francisco Bay, California, United States - C33_3D | ecosystem: Environmental > Aquatic > Marine > Unclassified | place: USA: California... | reverse complement strand
TCATCTTGCCCGTCATCGAACTCTGTTCCCGGGCATAATAACGGTTCGTCGTGGTCGGCTGCCGCATCGCCTGCGCCAGCAAGACCTCGTGCAGCGCGTAATCCGCCGCCTGGAGATACCGCGCCATTTGCACATGGGAAACATCCAGCGCCTCACCCACCTTGTTGAAGCGATGCGATTCCCCGTCCTCCGGCAACATCTCCTTCACCTGCAACCACGGCGCTCCCAGCAAGTCGCGCAGGGAATTCTCATACTCATACCGGTTCAGCCGACGCCACACCGACCGACCCACCGCCGCCTCCTTCGCCTTATCCTGCGCCGTCAGGCTCTCCGCGATGGCCTTCATGAAGGCCCCTTTATCTTTGGCCGAAGGCTGATCCTTTTTCGGCGGTGGCATCTCCCCATCGCGCACCGCGTCATGCACCTTCACCCACGTCGCGAAAGCCTTGGGATCATCCAGTTGAAACTTCAAGGCCGTCAGATCCAGCCCACCCTTCTTGCTCTCGGCATCATGACAATCCGTGCAATAATTCTGGATGACCGGAGTGATATCCTTCGCCACCAAAGTCGCAGAAGGAGCCCCCTGCAACACCACCGGCACCATCATCGCCCAACCAAGATATACGTACGCGCGCAAACTCATGAGTCAGACACCCACAATATGAGACGCTGAAACGGGTGGCAATAATTCAAACAAACGGAGCGCCGAGCTCCAGCTAGACCCGAAGCCTCTGGAGCGCGGCATGTCCCGCGCCGAAGGTCGGGAGTCGTGCCAATCCGCAGCAACGCCCCTGAGCAAGAGCAGCCCTCCCTCGCCCAAAGCACCGGTAAGGACCGGCCTGCTCGCGACCAAGTCGGAGTTCCACCCGGTCCCAAACTTCCCCTTGATGCTCCCACTCACCGACAGCAGAAACATGGAAACACCGCACTCCTCAAATCCCATCCACCCCATTTGTCCCATAAGCCCTATCCCTTTCTATCAATCGTGAGGATTCTCGGCTGGTGTTTCTACATTCTCCCTTCTTCATCCTAAATTCCAGCCTCTCTCTCCTTTTACCGGCAACTATTTGGCAGCACTGAAAAGACTATCACAAAACCACAATCCCACCATCGCTTTTCGCTAAAACTTATTCACCAAACCGAACCCTTTCCCCCGTAAGAAATTGTAGCAAACCTTATCCACGCAACTCGCATTTCGATCCTTGGAGCGCGGGTTGTCTCAACCCGCAGCAACGTAAAGTAATCAGGCAGCTTTCAGAACGCCCTACGGCACCGAAAACAGCCTCTCAGGCCCAACGGGCCGCCCTGTTAAAGCCCGGGGTGAAGCTCGCCCCGAGCGAGCGCAGTCCCGGGTAAACCCACCACAAAACACCAAGCCCTGCAAGGGCGGGACATCACCTCGGACTCCTACTTCTCTCTTGAAACTAGAAGCCTTCTCGCCCGCCGGTGCAACCGCCTCAATCCCACCACCAGTTCAAAAAAACGGGAAGGAGCCAAAAACATCAGCGCGACGCAAATGCCAAACGAAATTGCATGAGCACTCAGATAGGGAATCACTCCCCGCCACTTTTTTACACCAACTGAAGCCAGAAAAACCACCGGTAAAGCAAGCACAGTAAACATCAACAACCAGCCGAAAACATTTCCAGCGACACTCGCATGCCACAGCAAATCCTTGGGAAACCCACGGTTGCCGATCGTTTCAGGCCACTTCCCCAGCGTCTGATGCATGTGTACGGCTAATGAATAAAACAGCCCCAGCATGATAAGGCTCGGCAGCGCGATGAGAATCCGGGCCTTACGACTGATTTTTGGCCAATCAGCGGCGAACGGCAGCACCAGCAACACCACAAAAACGCCCAGGCCTGCCACCAGCAAAATCAGGGATAACAAACTCACGATCGAGGTCATATGGAAGATGTTTTAAAATTCTTTGACCGCAGCCACCCGTTTCACCCGCCCCGCCTGTGTGCCGTATTCGAAAACCAAAACGACTCCCATTTCCTCGCATCTCTGCTGGAAAGCCACCAGTTCTTCATGCTGGTTGAGCGGCCTGTTGGGCACACCCAAACAAGAATAGTCATAATAAATCTCCGTCCCCTTCGGCAACTTGCCCAACTCCAAGATCAACGCCTCCAAGGAAAGAAACTTCTGCTTTCCCAGAACAATCTCATGCGTGAACCGCCCCTCGTTTTGCTCCGTGGACACCACCTTCAATTCCAAACGCTCCTCCGTTGTCGCCTTGCTCGGCTTATGGAAAACCAGTTCAGGCAAGGGAGCAGCAGCCCTGTCCGCATGCCGCGCACAACCCGTCATGCACATCAACACGCCCATGAGCAAAAAATGTATCCCCATCTTCATATATGCTTTACCTTCAGCTTCTCCTGCATATGCGCACACGAGCAACCACCACCTAATTCTTGTGAAAATCTTGATGCCACTCCCAATAGGCTTTGGAACAATCCGGACAGACCGGAGCTTTGATGCTGATCACGTCGCCATACCAGTACTCACTTAAGAGCCGCACTTCCGGGTGCGGAAATTTTTGATTCATAGCCGGTGAGAACAGCGGCGAATTTACTAACTGGCTCAACGCGCACTGCAACTCTTTAACCTCCATCTCCCGTTTGTGGACCTCGCAAACCCTCTTCTTCGCCATCTTATGCGTATCTGAGCCGAAGCTGGTCGCACTCTTGGCACAACCCGCCATGCATATCAGCACGCCCACCAGCACTACCTGCATCAATATCCTCATATGCACTACACCTTCAGCTTCTCCAACACCGTTGCCTTCCAGCCCTCATGCCTCTTCTTGCCCCGCCCACGCTGCATATAGAATGGCAAAGCCACCACCACATACATGAATATCCCCATCCGCTTCAGTTCCTCCGGAAAATTATCCAGCAGGTAATCGATCTGCTTAAGGATCTGGTCCCGCTTGGCAAACAGACTGACATTGCAAAATGGCTCATCACCCCGCTGCGCCTCCATAAAACGCAACAACTCCCGCCGCAACAGATACCGGTCATACGGATTATTCCGCCAATCCAGCCTCTCCGCCCATTGCCTGACCTCCTGCTGACTCCGCAAATCCCCATGCCGCTTGTAGAGTCGCGGAAACAAACGCCCTCCCACTTCCAACATAAGTGGAGACAGCTCCGCCTTCTCTGCACGTACGCTCATGGCCTAATGGATGGATTCCTAGTTTGAGAAACTACCACGCCTGCTTCACCTAAGCAACACACGCGTAAAGGTAGGGTCGGTTGTCCCAGCCGACCGCCGCCGAAGCCAATAACATCCAAACACCAAAGATACACTCACGCCCGCAGCCCCATTTCCCTCTCCTCCGGTAGGAAGCCGAACTTCGGTCGGAGGAGAGGGCCAGGGAAAGGAGGCACTCCATCTGGTCCTAGTCGTGAACCCCACGCCGAAGGTCGGGGGCGATCTCCTCAATTCGTAGCAACCAACGTAAGGAGGCTCTGACCACCTCCCCTCTGGACGTTGAAAGTTGAGTGTTGGAAGTTGAACGTTTCCCCTTTCCCGTCCCGCCCTGAATACCTTACCCTCCCCGCTCGTCACCTTATTAGACCGCATCTATGAAACGCATTTTAAGCCTGTTGTTGCTGGCCCTCATGGCCACCTCGCTGACTGCTACCGCCGCCGAGAAGAACCGCAAACTCATCATCATCGCCGGCAAGCCCAGCCATCCGCCCCTCATGCACGAGTTCCGGGCGGGCTCCCTGCTCCTGGAAAAGTGCCTCAAAGGCTTCCCCGGCCTCACCGTCGAGGTCCACACCAACGGCTGGGTGAGCGATGAAAAAACCTTCGACGACGCCGATGCCGTGTTCATCTACGCCGATGGCGGCGGCAAGCATCCCGCCGTGGTGGATAACCACCTCGAGACCCTCCGCAAGCTCGTCGCCCGTGGCGTCGGTTTCGGTTGTGGCCATTACGGTGTGGAAGTCGTGCCCGATCAGGCTGGCAAAGAGTTCAAGGAATGGCTCGGCGGTCACTACGAGAATTCCTACTCCTGCAACCCCATCTGGGACGCCAACTACGAGAAGTTCCCGAAACACCCCATCGCCAACGGCGTGAAACCTTTCACCACCAAGGACGAATGGTATTTCAACATGCGCTGGAACGAGGACCCGAAAGGCCTCACCCCCATCCTCGTCGCCAAGCCCTCGGATGCCACCCGCGACGGCCCGTATGTTTACCCCAAGGGCCCCTACCCCCACATCCAGGCCGCCAAAGGCCGCGATGAGACCATGATGTGGGCTTACGAACGCCCCGATGGTGGCCGCGCCTTCGGCTTCACCGGCGGCCATTTCCACTTGAACTGGGGCAACGACAATCAGCGCAAGGTCGTGCTGAACGCCCTCGTCTGGCTCGCCAAAGGCAAAGTCCCCAAGAACGGCGTTGAGTCCAAAGTCACCGAGGAAGAACTCATGCAAAACCTCGACCCTAAGCCCGCGCCCAAACCGCCGGTTAAGAAGTAAGACGGATTTCGTTTCAACCCACCAACGCCGTTGTCACTCAGACAACGGCGTTTTGCTTTTCACGACTCCGAATGCAGCTATGATGTGCTGCCGGCATCTTGCCGGCAGGAACGGAGCATGGACAAGGCATCATGTATCTGAGCTATCTCTGTAGGGCATTTACCCGCCAGGCAGGAGCCCACGCTAATCCATCATCTTCACAAATCCCTCTCCATCACCGCCACCTCCACGCCGAGATACTCGACTCTCTCCCGCAACTGCCATCCCATCCTCGCGTAATACTTCTCCGCATCAAACGCGAACAGATAGATCCTTGCATACCCCAGCGCCTTGGCCTCTTCCGTCACTCGTAGCACCAGCGCCGCCCCGATGCCTTTCCCGCGTTCCTCCGCCGCCACATACACACTCGCCACCCACGGCGTCAGTTCCCGGCGGATCTTCATGTCGCTCTCCACCAGCATCGCCGTTCCCAGAACTTTATCCCCCTCATACGCTATGATCACCGTGGGCACCTGCTGCCGGTTCGCTGCCTCCGTCAGCCACTCAACCCGCCGCTCTACCGAATCCCCCACGCCGTGATGCCCCCACTCCTGAAAATGCCACTGCGCGATCGTAGGTATGAACTCCAGACGCTCTGACAGATAGCCAAGCTGATACATATTTCATTCTCCCCTGACTCGATAGAACCCGGTCGGTCCCGCCACCGAATTGGTGAACCTTCGCGCCGTCCCTTCTCCGGGGAACGCATACAAGCTCTGCCACTCACCAGCCGATAATTCCGTCCGAAAATCGATAAAATACGGATGCCGGCTCTCCGTCGGCACATCCCACACCAAGTTACCATTTACTGACGCTTGCGGCACCAGACTGAACGCCGACGGCGCACCTAACACGTTAGTACGAAAGCGCAGCATAGCAGCCGCCACTGCATCCGCGGTGAGTGTCCGTGTTGGTGCATTCGTGCGCACATACGTCGCCAGCTCCACATGCACAAACTCACCGCCCAGCCCGCGACTATATATTCCCTGCACATTAGACCGCGCGCCGAGGTTTGTGAACGTCTGCCCGGACACGCCCTCATTCACCAGCAGGTTCAGCGGATCATTATCGGCGAGATTCTTGTTGTAGGCGTAAGATTTCACCCCGTTCACCTCCAGCACCTCATCCAGCCGTATGACATTCGTGGACATGAAATTATCACCGCCCTGCCCCGTCGAGAGCACTGCCAATGTCCCGTCCGGAAATTCCTCATGCCCAGCCACGCTGAAGCCATGTATCTGCCACGCGACATTCTCACCACTGGCACCGTTCCACGCCACATGCACCGCATGAAACGCCGTATCCACCAAGTCACAAGGATCGGCCGTGCCCGTCCCGTTCACATGACGGTTCGCCCCGGCGATGAGCAACCCCAGCGCTCCCGACTTGATGAACATCTCTGCCGCCGTTTGCGGGCTTCGAAAATCCGCCTGCGGATGCGGCGCCTCCACGAGCACATTCACCGCTGCATTCGTGTTCACGAAAAATGTGCCCCACCCACGCAGAGGCCCATTCTCATCCTCGACACAACGCAACCCGACGAGACCCGTCACCGGGTTCGTGTGCTGGAAATAGACGAGCTGGTAATCCAGCGGCGCCGCCAGAGACTCCGCCGTCGCATAGTTGCCATTCAATAGCGCGGTCGCCGCATCGCGGAACTGCTCCCACTCGGCGGTCAACGGCGCCGTGTAGTTGTTCGAGTTCTGGCCATAGAGGTTCTTGCTGAACGTCTCCAGCCGCGCCGCCTCCACCAGCAGATCACCGACGATATTCGTCGTCCCCGCCTGCAGTGTCACCAACGACACCATCAAACCGATAACCGCCCACAGCCTATGTCCCATGCTACGCACGCGCGCAGCATACCGCCCCCAAGCCCGCAAGCAACACGGCACCTTCGCGTCTTTCCTTGAACCATTCACTCGCCTCAATTATAGGTATCCTATCAATGAAAACCCTTTTGTTCACGAGGCTCCTCTGCCTTGCGACCGTGACCGCCATTTCCGCCGCTTCACCCATAGCCGCGCGCAATTCTGATCCGATCTACAAGAGCGGTGTCATCGGCAAAGGCCTCGTGGATATTGATGTGGATATCTCCTCGGCCAAATCCCTCTGGCTCGTCATCACCCCCGGAGACGACGGCTTCGGGTGCGATTGGGCAGACTGGGTGGAGCCGCGCCTCGTCGGTCCCAAAGGCGAGACCAAACTCACCGACCTCAAATGGCGTACCGCCACTTCGGGCTTTGGTGAGACCCGCGTGAATCTGAACGTCGGCGGCAAGCCCTTGAAGGTCGGCGGCCAAACCATCGCTTACGGCATCGGCACGCATGCTCCCTCAGTCATCGCTTACGATATCGTGGACATGGGCTTCACCCGCTTCAAAGCCAAGGCTGGACTCGATAACGGCGGCACCGATCAAGGCTGTGGCTCTACCGTGGAGTTTCTCGTCTTCGGTGATCGTCCTTCCGCCGCTTATCAAGCCATGGCTCGTGACGGTGCCGCCTTGGCCGGCAAAGAACGCGGCTCTGGTCCTGAAGCGGCCGCACAAGACGCCGAAAAACTCATCACCCCCAGCAGCCTCGACGCCACCCTCATCGCTTCCGAGCCGATGATTGTGAACCCCACCGATCTCGATATCGACGCGCAAGGCCGCATCTGGGTCGTCGAAGGCGCGAATTACCGCAAGTGGTCCAGCCCGCCCCTCCGCGCCGAAGGCGACCGCATCGTCGTCCTCACGGATACGAATCTCGATGGCAAAGCCGATCAAGCCACCACCTTCTATCAAGACCCTAGCATCAATGCCGCGCTCGGCATCTGCGTCTTGGGTAACAAGGTCATCGTCTCCTGCGCGCCGAATGTGTTCGTTCTCACGGACAGCAACAACGACGGCAAGGCGGACAAGCGCGAACTGCTCTTCACCGGCATCTCCGGCCAGCAGCATGACCACGCCATGCACGCCTTCAGCTTCGGCCCGGACGGCAAGCTCTACTTCAACTTTGGCAATGCGGGCAAACAGCTCCGCCGCCCCACCGGCAAACTCAAAGATCTGCCGCTCAACGGCGTCATCTCGGACGAGGACATCCGCAACAACTCCGAGCCCGTCACCGACCTGGCCGGAAACGAGGTGAACGACCGTGGCCGTCCTTATCGTGAAGGCATGGTCTTCCGTTGCGATTTGGATGGCAGCAACGTGGAAACCCTCGGCTGGAACTTCCGCAACAACTGCGAAGTCGCAGTTGATTCCTTCGGCACGCTCTGGCAGTCGGACAATGATGACGACGGCAACAAGGGCGTGCGCATCAATTACGTCATGGAATACGGCAACTACGGATACACCGATGAATTGACCGGTGCTGGCTGGCGCACCAAACGCACGAATCTCGAAAAAGAAGTTCCCTCCATGCACTGGCACCAGAATGATCCCGGCGTGGTGCCCAATCTGCTCTTCACCGGCTCCGGCTCCCCTACCGGCATCATGATCTACGAGGGCAATCTGTTGCCCAAAGAATTCCAAGGCCAGATGATCCATTGCGATGCCGGGCCGCGCACCGTCCGCGCCTATCCCGTGCAAAACGAAGGCGCGGGCTACAAGGCCACTATGGTGGACCTCCTCACCAGTGGCGATTCCTGGTATCGCCCGTCGGATGTCTGCGCCGCGCCGGATGGCTCGCTCTACGTGACCGATTGGAATGACGCGGGTGTGGGCGGACACAACATGGCCGATCGCGAACTCGACAAGATGCGCGGTCGCATCTACCGCATCGCGCCACCGGATAACAAACCCAGCTTGCCTAAGCTGAATCTCGACACCGCCGCGGGTGCCGTGGCCGCGCTGCAATCCCCAAACCTCGCCACCCGTTATCTTGCTTGGGAAAAGCTCCGCCAGTTGGGCGCTTCGGCGGAAACCGAGCTGCAAAAGGTCTGGCGCGGTAATGATGCCCGTATGCGCGCCCGCGCCTTGAACGCCCTAGCCCGCATCCCCGGCAAGGAACGCACCTACGTCGTCGAAGCCCTGCGCGATAACGATGCCAATATCCGCATCACCGCTTTGCGTATCGCCCGACAACTCGACTGGACGCGCATCAATGAAGCCGCCTTGAACGACAAGAAGCAGCTCAAGAATGCTGCCGCCAAGACCGCCGTGAACACGCTCTTCAACGCCCTCGGCGGCAAGAAGCAAACCGTCGGCGATGCGGTGAACACTCTCGGCAGCGAACTCACCTACGATCTCATCACCGCCATCCAAACACTTGTGAACGACCCCAGCCCGCAAGTCCGCCGCGAATGCGCCATCGCCTTGCGCCACAGCCAGTCTCCCGATGCCCCCACGCTTTGGGCCAAGCTCGCGCAGCAATACGATGGCAAGGACCGTTGGTATCTCGAAGCCCTCGGCATCAGCGCCGACAAACAATGGGACGCCTTCCTCGGCACGTGGCTCACCGCCGTGGGTAACAACTGGAATACTCCCGCTGGCCGCGACCTCATCTGGCGCTCTCGTGCCACCCAAACCCCCGCCCTTCTCGCCCAACTCATCATCACGCGCCAAAAGGAAAAGGACGAATGGCCCCGCTACTTCCGCGCGATGGATTACTTCGAAGGCGCCGAAAAAGAAAAAGCCCTCGTCCAAGTCCTGACCACCATCAAGTAACAACGCTATCGAATCTGTATCTTATGAAGTTTCTCCCGCTAACGTTTGTTGCTCTCGCCCTCAGCCTCGGCACCCTCACCGCCGCTGACACCAACCAGCTCGCCATCATCAGCGAAGCCCTCAGCCGCCTCTCGGCGGACAAGGTGAATGCCCAACCTGAACTCAAAGCCGCCCTCAGCCGCGTGCTGGACAGCTCCAAAGGCACTGCTGATTTCGTGGAACTCGTGCAACGCTTCAAAGTCACCGAGCGCAATCCCGATCTGCTCGAGCTCGCCATCCAAAAACCGAACGAGCAGCTCGGCACCGACGCCGTACGCGCCCTGTATTCCAACAACGGCCTCGCCCTCATCCAATCGGAACTGGCCAAAACGAACACCACCCGCGTCATCAATCTCATCGACGTCACCGGCAATGCGGGCGGCAAGAACGCCGAAACCCTGCTTTTGCCCCTTATCACGGACACGAAACGTGACGTCGCCATCCGCCGTCAGGCCTTGAAAGGCGCAACCAAGGTTCAACCCGGCGCCCAGGCCATCCTCAAACTGGCCAAGGAGGACAAGCTCCCCGCCGATCTCCGCTTCGTGGCCACCTCCGAACTCAACGCCTCCCGTTTCCCGAACATCCAGAAGGATGCCGCTGAGATTTTGCCGCCGCCCTTGTCCGGCAGTGCCCAACCTTTACCACCCGTCAGCGAACTGCTGGCCAAGAAAGGCGATGTAAAAAAGGGCGAAGGTGTTTTCTTCCGCGTGCAATCCACCTGCTCCACCTGCCACATCGTGAATGGCCAAGGCAAAGACTTCGGCCCCGCCCTTTCCGAGATCGGCACCAAGCTCGGCAAGGACGCCCTCTACGAGGCCATCCTCG
>Ga0222714_10007411_pt1 | contig 10048 bp, 8 predicted proteins | sample C33_3DmetaG_FD_165048 | JGI IMG/M metagenome (GOLD analysis project Ga0222714, IMG submission 165048) | Estuarine water microbial communities from San Francisco Bay, California, United States - C33_3D | ecosystem: Environmental > Aquatic > Marine > Unclassified | place: USA: California... | reverse complement strand
AGAAATCGTCATTCTCTCCACTGCGGTCGTTGACCCTGATGGACATGTGGAAAAACCAAGTTTGGTTGGAAGACTTGTTGTCGTCGGTGCGCTTTCAGCAGTTGCTACGATTTTCGCTCCGCTTGCAAACCCATCCCCCTTATCAAGTCTCATCTCGATAGCAACATTGTCGCCTACTGAAACGACTCCAGGTGATCCAATGACTCCGCTTCTTGACTTTGCGAAATTTATGCTTGCTGTAGCTCCTGTTGCAGACCACGCCGCTGCATCAAATGGATAACTTCCGCTTGTTAGTGACTGAAGTTTTGTTGTCGCATTGTTTACCAATACGGAAGTTGCGTTTCCGCAAATGATAGTTCCGTCTGCATTGATAACAAAAGGAGTATTGTCGGTGTTCTTGTCCTCAACAACCAACACGTTTCCTGCTGCGGGATCGTTTTGTGTGATACGCAGGGCTGGGCTTGCTGATGTTGCCTCAATTACTGTTGGACCAGAGAACGTGCTTGTCCCGTCGGATGCGATTCGGAGTCGCTCCACTGGCGTTGCTGATCCAGCGGGAGTTGTTGCAAGCACGATTTTCCCAGGCATACTGTTAGCAGCAGGTGCCGTTGAGTCAATCGATGCCTCAATGTAAGCCGATTCAACTTGAGCCGTGCCGTCGTTCCCTGTGAATCTCAATTTCCCGATTGATTCGTTTGCCAACAACACTCCGGTTGTTGTTTTCTTTTTTGCAAACTCGACATTTATCGGTGTTGAATTTGTGGTTTCTCGGATGAATGCAATTGGTGCTGCGCCGCCTAGAATTTGAACCTTCGACGTCCCGCTAAGTGGAGTCAGTGATGTATTTACTGCTGTCGAACCAGCAATCACGTTTCCATCTGTATCGATTACAAACGGAGTTGAATCTGGGTTTGCAATGTCCTCCACAAGCAACGAGTTGCCTGCCCCTTGATTGGTGATGCGAACTGCTGGTGCTGTCGATGAGGTGTTTTGGATGTCTACCGTCAAGCCAACTCCCGCTCCTGTTGAGGTTTGAATGGCTGCGAGAGAAGCCCCTGTTCCTCCTCCGGTTTGCTGGGCTGTTAAAATGGCAGCAGATGCGCTTGCTGCAATTGTCTGTGACGCTGTGAATGTGTTGTTTAGGCTTTTAAGTGCCGCATTTACCATCCTTGAATCATCGCCTGCCGCTACAGTTCCTGCTGTTGTTCCAACGCTCAACACTGCTGCTCCGCCAAGTCCGGCAATCTGCGAGGTGGAGATGCTGCTAATGGAAATCGTGCGGTTTGCAGATAGGTCTCCTCCGCCTGTCAATCCAGTTCCAACCGACAATGTGCGAGTTGTTGGGACACCGCTGAGTGCCGCCAAGGCTGCGCTTGCATTGATGGCTCCAGTTCCACCCTGGCTCAACCCTAAAGGCGATGTTGATGTGAGCGCGGCTTGTACTCCAAGATTGGTCCTTGCGGCTGCATTGTTGTCAGACCTCAGAAGAGTGTCGATGTCTGGTTTTACTGTGTAATCTGGCATATTCTTTACGGTTGCAGGTAGCGTGATGAGCCGTCAGGCTGAAAGTAATCATTCCCGTCTGGCTGCAAATATGTAAATGCGCTTGGAGGCGGGGCGGATGTTGCTGTCTTTTTGAACATGAACGTCTGTGAGTTGGACGTTACTTGCACTCTAGCGGACAGCTTGTTCTGCGTCAATGCTGTATTAGCATTGCGCTTGCGTATGAATTTTGTAAGCACCTTGGCCATGTTGTTATTGTTTCCAGACCTTGGCCTTGATAACTGCGGATGGCAGCGTGATGATGTTTCCTGTTGTGTTTTTCAGTAAAACAGTCACCGTGTTCGCTGCGGTTACGCTTGCTGTGATCTGGAGCACTCCAATGCTCACTGAGCTTGAACCTAAAGCAAAGTCTCCAAGTGCCGCTCCTGTCACTGTTACAGGAATAACTGTCTGGTCGTTTGCTCCAACTGGATATGTTGTCGCCGCCACGCTTCCTGTGAGCGTTGTAGCTGCTGTATAGTCGGCTTGGATTTTCTGGCTTACGATTGAAGCTGCAATTGTTTTCGTCGTTGAGCTTTGGTTTAGGACAAAGATGTCCGTATTCCCAAGAGTTGTTGCTGCTGGCAGTACTGATATTTTTGTGTCGGCCATGTCAGTAAGTGTATTGCATGTTCATCCTCTGCACTTGTCCTTCTTGGCGAAGAACCTTGTCGATTGCGTCTTGCGTTCCCTTCTCTGCAAGCTGCTCCGCTGCCATGGCCAATTCAAACTGCCCTTCAGATTTCAGCCAGTCTGCGTGCATGGCATTGATGAGGAAGTCCTTGAATAGGTCTGGGATTGGGATGATTTTGTAGCTGCCTGGGAGCGTAAATGGGCTTTGACCTGCATTTAATAGGGAAACTGGAGAATAAAAGTCCCCCTTCATCTTCCGGTCGTTCGCTGGATTCAGATGGTTGTCTTCTGGGGGATGGTAGCGGTAGTAAAAGAACTGCGCTCCAGCCAAGTACGATGTCGTGTTGCTGTATACATCTCCCCACACCACTGGGTTCTCGATGCTGTACTCGATGCAGATCTGGTCTGCTGTGCGTGTGATGATGTATTTCTGCTCTGAAGCCTCGACGTATCCAGAGGAGATGCCGCTGTCCTCTTGAATCCATGCAACCTCTTGTGTCTTGGTGGTTGTCCTAGGGTCACGGTTGTAGACGCCTTGCACGGTGTCTGCGTTTGCTGGCAGCTTCGTCCTGTAGATTGGGGTCACCTCCGCTCCGTCTTCGCCGTTCTTTGTTAACACGCAGGAGCCGATGTAGTTGTTGAACGGATACGCTTGGAATCTTGGATATGTGACGTAAACCGTTTCGAATCCAGCAGATGTTCCATTAAGGCTTGGCGCAGTACACTGCACGAAAGTTGTTTCAACGCCAGTGGGATCGGTGAAATCTCCAACGAACGAGATGGTTGCTGTTGCGGATATAGCGGATGATGTTGGAGCCATTGACAACACTCCTTGCGGAAGCTGAATGGTGATTGTTCCGCCATTGCTATACGGATATGTGTCGAAATTGGTTTCCTCGTAATACTCTGAGGATTTATCTTTGCAAAAATACAAGCTCAGATAGCCGCCGATAGGTGTGTAATCGATGCGATACAACTGCATCCCAGGATATCTGGTGACATATTGCACGAAGTCAGGCCACCGCTCTTTGTTCCAGATTTCAGCGATACGCTTGGAGAAGAAATCCCTAAAGGTGTTGAAGGTTTTCTTGCTCAGGCTCGTCCTGTCAATCCCTGCAAGCTGCAAGGTGGCATTTAGAATATCGCTATATGGAACAGTTTTCATCAGCTTCCGTAGCCTACCTGCAATTTCGTGCCTTTACTATTCACTTTGCATTCTGGATTGTCACGCAGAAACTCTCTTAGGAACTCCTGATCTTTCCAACAATCGTATCCAAGTTTCTGTCCCCAGAAGTGATATGCCACTCCAGGTATGCGGGCAGTGAGTTCCCCCAGACCATCGACACTTTTGTGGTCTTGCTTGTTGAGCTTTGCAACTTCATTAGCTGCCTTCTTCGCGTCGATTCGTGACTGCTGCCACTTTTCGTCCATCATGGACTTGGCTCTGTCATGGAACTCTTCTGGGATGTATATCATATGAAAATGTAGTCCCCGTCTCTCCGAGGTGTCACACCACTCTTTCGACCGGATTCTCCAGTCCACGCATCCCGAAATCAGGATGGCAGGTGTCGCGTGTTAGCGTCTCTGTCTCTCCAGAGTGTCACGCCACTTTTAGAGCAACCGTAGTCGCTTCTACGCAGGTGTCGCGGAAGCGGTTATTAAGCCGCAGTGTAGGTGAACTTGCCGAAGCCCAATGGGTTTCCAACAACAAGTCCAGCAACCGCTTCGACGAGGCGAGCAGGGCCGCCGCCATTGTCTGGCAGTGCCGTCACTTGAGCGACGTTGCCGCCATAGCGAATCTCGACGAGATCCATGTCGAGCACAATCCCGTATGCCGACCTGTTTGTCAGGGTCGTCGTGTTGACAGGAGGAGTTCCTGACCTTACGGTGCCGAGGAACGTCGTTGGGTGCAAGCGCACCGTGCCGAAGTCGCCCTGGAACACGTCCACCGATTGAATGAACGTATCCGCAGCAGCATCACGCTGGAAGGTCTGCACCTTCGTTGCGCCAGCAACAAGATTAGTTGCGGTTCCGCCGCCACTTGGAACACCATTGTATGCAGTGGTCGTGAGAGCGGTGGTCCCAAGCAATGCAGTGAATGCACGCTTGAGGTCCGTCCCAACGATTGCGTCGAAGGACTTGTACTTGCCCGTCTGGTCGTAGATGGACTTGAGCACGCCTTGCACTGTTGCGTCCGTCAATGCCGAAGCATTTGCTCCAGAAACAATTGAAGCGTCTGGAGTAACAAACGATGGGGTGGTGGTTCCAGACCCAATGTTCAGCCCAGTCCCAATGTTGTCTCCGCCAATCCATGCTTGGATGCCAGCAGTGAGGTACGGGGTTGATCCGCCTTGGTCCTGTTGACCATATTGGTCAGACGTGAACGTGGCTTCCATCGAACGCTTGATGGCGATGATTGCTTTCGCAATATTGTCGCTCAACTCGTCGCGGATGCCAGCAACGTCTGCAATGTCCTGCGTGAGCTTAGACACACGAACGGTTTGCCGGAAGATCTGTGCGTAGTTCGCAAGTTCTTTGCGGTATCCCGTAACGAAGTTGTTATAGCTTCCGCTCGTCACGTCCGTGCCGTCAACAACGCCGCCAATGGTTGGACCAGGGTTCTGGTCTGCTTGCCAGCGGAAATACATATTCCCTGGCTTGGAGCCTTTGCGGGCCATCGATGTGAAGGGCGTGTCCTTCGCATCAACGAGCGCAATCATGTCCATCAAGTCTTCGCGTTTACCGCGACCGGAGAGGTTTGGTTCAGTTAATAGTGGCATAATTTTGTGTGTGATTAGATGTCTGCGAAACCTTTGGATTTGAGCAAGTCGGAGAATACTCTGCTATCCCCGTTGTTCCGTGCAAAAGCCTCAAACGCTTTCCTGCCCGAATCTTTGACAACCGGAGCTGCCTTGACTGCTGGCGAGGATGGAGCTTTCTTGATGACCTTCGGCGTTGCTGCTTTGTTCTGCTGCATATTTTGGTATGCCTGCAAACCAAGGACAACAATGCCAGCGATGTGCTTGTAGTCAGCCCTCTTGGACTTGATTTCTGGGAAGTCGCGCAACACCTGCTGGGCGGTCTGGTACTCTTTCGTAGAGGGATCTTTCCACCATGGGAACTCCTTCACCGTCTGAGTCTCAGCTTCTCGCTCAACTTGCAGGTAATGCCTACGGGTCGGAAGCTCGATTTCCCTGCGACGAATCGCAAGTTTCTTCATGCTCCTAACCTGGCGGTCATCCACATCAATCTCGTTGCCGTCTGGGCCAATCAAAGTCCCGCCATCAGGATTCTCCTCGCACCACATCAGCACCTCAGTGGCTCGTTTCCATTCTGCATCCACCTGCTCAACTGTCTTGAGCTTGGCGACCGCTTCGGACACGTCCTGCTGCTGCGCTGTCTGTGCTGGAGCCTCGTTGAGCTTGGATTCAAGCTCCGCAAGTTTCTCCTTATAGGCTTCGACTTCTGCAAGGGCTTGCTTCTTTGCAGCGACCAACTTGTTGATTCGCTTCTGCACGCCCTTTGGCTCATCGCTCGCGGATTCTTCCGGTTCTTCACCAGTTTCTTCCGGTTGCTCTTCAGACTCCACTTCCTCCTCTTCTTGGACTTCCTCTTCTTGAGGCTCCGAGGGTTCAGTGTTGTCTGCCGTTGTTTGTTCCTGATCGGATAGGAACGTCCCCTTGACTAGTTCACTGAGTGAATATTCATCGAGGATACCGATCTTTTCCGCAGCGTTTCCTGCCTCCTGCGACTGCGACGCAGGCTGTGTTTCATTATTGTCCATGCTGTTTTTGTGCGGTGCAAGAACCGCTATCATTAGACAGGGCAGTTGGTTTACACGCTGCTCAGGCCGTGTTTAGTTGCACTATGCAACAAAGTCTTTATCTGTCAATCCTCTTTTCTTTAAGGCTTCTTCTCTAAACCATAGCAAAGTTTCCTTGAGGCCATTAACCCCGTCAGCCCTGCCTGCTGCATGGATGCGCCCTTCTCCAACCGTGTGCTTGTCGATTGCAAAGAACACTTCCTTCTCAATGTAGGAGTCGATAATTGCAAGCGTGTTCTCCCAGAGCTTGTTCTCTCCTGTGAAGCTGAATGCTAGAGCTTGTTCTTCTGTCATACTGTTTGTCTGTTTGTTTCGTTTGTGCTTACCAGTGCTGGAATTAGCTTTGCGCTTGATTCCAAGAAATAGATGTTCTTGTTTTCGCTGGGTTTCTTTAGGTCAAGTTCCCATGGGTTCTTTGGAGGCGATGTCAGAAATTTCCTCCAGCGAGGCAATGCCTCGTATTTTTCCATCTCTTTCTTGAACTCTTCTTCTTTTTCAACAATCGGCTTCGCATTGCTAATCTGTGCTCTCAACGCCCTTTTTGCTTCTGTTGAATATCCTTGCATTAGGTCTTCTGGATTTTCGGAAGTTGCAAGCGTCTTTACTAGATCAATGAAATCTTGCGGGCCAAGTCTGCTGCCCGTCATTTGGTAGTGCTCTCGTTGTATTTGTGAAAGTCCAAGAGCCAGATGTCCTTGGCTTCCCATGTATCCAGCTTGTTTCGTGCTGAATGGACGCACGTCCATTTCTCCAGGCAACACAGAGTGCATGACCTCGTGCTCTATGCCTCCCTTGTATTCTTGCTCAAGGTTTCTTAAAACATTTGCTGGATCTATATCGCTCTGAATTAGATTGTTTTTCCTTAAATATTCTTCCGTATTTTCTTGTCCCAGCTTGTTTGCCTCTTGGCTGATGTAGCCCATGGCGTGCGGCATGTATACCGCTTTCTGTTCGTAAGAGTATTGCGGAACAGCATTTGGAACGAAATTTACTGGAACTTTATTTGATAGAGACTCGTAGTAATCTGGCGTGATGGTAAACGGAACCGTCCATGTAGCTCTCCAGCTTTCATTTATGTTTTTCTTTTCATCCATCAACTGCTGGGCGTACTCCCTTGCCGCAGCTATTTGTTGTTCTGTGTCTGAACCGTAATATGTTTCCGCAATTTCTCTTGGAGAGATTAGCCCTGGCTGACTGCCAAGTTCAGCAAGTTTCGCTAGCGACCCATTGTTCTGGATCGCTTCCCTTGTCTTATCGGCAATCTGCCGAATCCTTGCGTATAGTTCGTTGTCAGCCATTTACCTGGTTAACACCTAGTCTTCCAATCTGAGCGTTCTGCTGTTGCATCATGCTCATCTGGATGTTCTTCACATAGTTCTCGAAGAGTGCCTTGAAGTTCTCGTCCTGCTGCAACGCCGCTTGTGCTTTCGGGTTCTTCTGCATGACATCCTGCACGAACTGCATCTTGGTCTGCGCTGCGGGGTCGTTCTCCGAGTAGAGGGCTTCGTTCCCGAGTAACATGTTCGCAATGTCGTTCTGCACGTCCTTGTACATCTGCTGGCTTGCCTGTGCTTGGTTGACGATAAGCTGGTTTGCCACTTCTGGAGCAACGGCCATCAGCATCATGCGGGTAAGAGCGTTCTTGTCGATGGCTCCGCCTGCGTCCATCTGGCTAATCGTCTGCAAGAACTGGATCTTCTTATCGATATTCGCAGGGTTCATGTCCGCAACATCAAACCGTATGTTCAACTCAAAGTCGTTATGTATGGAGGATAAGCTCTGCGGGATTTGTTGTCCTCCTGTCACAATCGCAATCTCTTGTGGCGACATGAACTGCGAGCACAGAGCGAACATCTGCTTGAACACGCCTTTCCATGACAAAAGCCAGTTGTTGACAAGAAGCTGTTGTAGCATCTGCGTTTTGATGGGATTGACCAGTTCGTGGTTCACCCCAAAGTACGCGCAATGCCTTTGCTCGACCGCTCTGATGAGGTTGAACGCTGTGCTTGGTTCTCTGGCTGGCGGCTCCATCCAAGTGTAGTCGTCCCGCTGCGTCACGGGTAGCTGCACCCCAGGTCCAACCTTGTTGATGGCTCCAATGCGCTTGACTACCTTAATTGGTGGCAGCGTTGCGAATGCGGTGTAGTCCCGAATCGAGTCGTGCTGCGCTTTAATCTCGTCCTGATCCGTCATTGCAAGCTCAGGGATCCCGCGAGAGTCTGCAATTGCTCTGCGAAGCTGTTCCCTGCGGAACTCCACGAACGGATACTCACCATGAGCGTAGTCTAGCTTCTCGTAGATTGCCCAGCTTGCGTCATCTTCGCGCCTGTTGCTTGCTGCTTGAGGGCAAAACACGGTGTAGTAAATGCAAGGGGCGTTTCCGTCCAGACTCTTCTGGTACGCATACACCACTTCCACCATGTTGTTGTAGTTGACCCCGTTGTAGACGAGCATTGTCGTCGTCGGGAGCAGGTTCATGTTGTAGAACGTGCTGCTTTTCCCGATTTGCTGCAATGCACGCTCCACCCAGTCTGGATTCCAGCCTTCCGTGGTGATTTTCTCGCGCAACTCCACTTCAGACATCCATGTTCTACGGAAAATAACCCTGCTTCGCTGCAAGTCTGCCGTCTCTGGCGGGAAAATGATCTCATCCCACGGTTTCAATGCCTGCACAAGAGGCAAATTGCGCGACACATACTCTTCTTCGTAGGTTCCAACCCCTGTTTCAGCAAGGTCAGACACCATTTTCTTCGCTTCAGAGAGGTCGTTTCCAATCGCTGCCTGGATAATTGATGCAGCAACCTCTGGTTGTTCCACAATAAGGCGCGGAAGTTCCATGAGCTGCTCGCTGCCGCTCTGCTGCGCCATCTGCATGACCTGTTGGATGGTGATTGCCTGCTGCCGCTTGCTGATATGCTGCTCCCAACCTACATAAAATGCTGTCCACCCGTACTGAAGGGCGTATTGCGCTCCTAGTTCAGCTTCTTTCCGCAGTTCATTGGACATCTTATTGTCCCGAACCCAGTGCATCAGGTCTGCTGCGGCACTGGACACCTGCAAGTTCTGCAAGTTCGTCGGCATTGCCCTGATGTCGGACCGCTCGAAAGCTGTCACTAACAACGCAGAAAGCTCGTTGCAGGTGCTGTCCACAAGTCTGAGGCGAACATCTGAGGCTCCCTCAAATGGCCATGCTGGACTGCCTTCTTCTCTCCACTTGCTCCACTTCTTGCCGTCGTCCGTTTGCCCTGTCCACCTGCAAAACCGTATGTTATCGAACTTTGTTGATAGGTTTCCTTGGCTAGAGTTCACCATCGAACGGTTGTACTCGTCCAAAAGGTCGCCAATGTCTGGCGTGCTCCCTGCAAAAGCTAGAGGGTCTGTGTCGTTTTTCATTGTCAATATGCTCCGCAGAACTTTGTTCCAGCCTTCATAAGGTCATCCACTGAGTCTTGGTGCTGTGGATTCATCATCACTAAATATCCTAAGGCGTCAATAGGGTCTTTGCTAGCACCTTTTTGGCCATCTGCTCCAGTCCACTCGCGCATACTGTAAATAAGGTTCTGGCAGGTTTCGTGAATCATCAGTCTAGGGAAGTTCTTGCCTTGCTCAAGCGGTTGTTCTCTATCATAGCAAAGAAGGTCGTTGATGACTAGCACCCTCTCATCCACACTTGCTGATGCTGCTGGAATGAAGTGCATAGGCACATGAGCGTCTGCTAGCATGTCTAACAGGGTGATCCCGCCTTCCTTGGTCATTGCTGCTGTCCCTGCGCTTCTTGGGTCGATGTATCTCTCGGCAATTTCCTCTTTCTCTTTGTCGTCAATCTCTAGTGTCTCGATGAGCAGCGAGTACTCGTCCACCCCTCGGCCTGCGGAGCTTCTCTGTGCTGGTCCAGGTTTGCCGTCTGCTTTCTCGCATGGCAACGCCCATTCTCCGTAGCTTTGGTCCGGCCATTCTCTGTACACCCAGATGACGCCGTTCTTGTCCACCTTTGCCCAGAGCATAAACCAGTTCCGTGCTCCTGCTGGATCTGCAACCATGTAGATGGTG
>Ga0222714_10007410_pt1 | contig 10048 bp, 11 predicted proteins | sample C33_3DmetaG_FD_165048 | JGI IMG/M metagenome (GOLD analysis project Ga0222714, IMG submission 165048) | Estuarine water microbial communities from San Francisco Bay, California, United States - C33_3D | ecosystem: Environmental > Aquatic > Marine > Unclassified | place: USA: California... | reverse complement strand
CGGGCCTAATTTTACGCCAGCATAGAGCCCGAAACGAAAATCCTCGGTGAAACCGAGCACTTCGGTGTATTAGCGCAGGGCGATTTCGAGATCAGCGACCTGGAAGCCGGTGGCGGCGGCATGTGGGGTCATCGTTGTGGGGTGAAGATTATTTGAGTTTAGCCAATGAATCGAGGGCTTGCTTGAAGTTCGGATCGAACTTGAGGGATTCCTCGTAGGCGGTGCGGGCGGCGGCAGAGTCACGCTGACGTTCAGCGATGTTGCCGAGACGCCAGTGCACGGCGGCGTGGGAGGGTTCGCCCTTGCCGGGTGTGAGCTCGAGGCAACGACGCAGGTGTTCTGCTCCGATATCCAATTTTGTGCCGCTCTCGGCTGCGATGCGTCCGATCGAATAATGTCCGATATAATTGTCGGGTTCTTCGGCAATGAGTTCGAGGGCGAGATCGATGGCCTCATCGAACCGGCGGTCCATGAAATAGAGTTGGCCGAGGATCAAAGTGCCGCGCTCCAGATCGTGTTGGCGAATCTCGGTCGCCTGCGCGTAAGCCTTCATGATCCCGCCGCCGAGAAAAGAGGGTGCCTGCCGGTAGTAATCGACGAGACCCTGGCGGGCGTCGAGGTTGCGGGGATTCAGCATCACGGCCTTTTCAAGGGCGAAGCGGCACTTCTTGGCGAAACCCATCTGGGTAATGAGAGAGGCCTTCTCGGCCGCGCGACCATAGGCCCCGCCGAGTTCCATGTAGTAATTCGAGTTGGTGTCATCGAGTTCGACGGACTTTTCAAACTGCAAGATGGCGTCGTCGGTGTCGTTGCGCTTCATCGCAATGCGCCCGAGGTAATAGCGCACCGCGGCGTTGCCGGGTTCGTCAGTGGACAGAATTTGAAAGGCAGTGCGCGCGTCAGGATACTGCTTGGCTTGGTATAGCTCGAATGCGCGGTTGAAGGCGGGGGATTCTTCCGCGGACAACGCAGAAGTCAGCAAGGCGATCGGCAACAAGAGTGACAGCACGCGGCGAGACAACATGCGGCGGACTATGGAGAGCTGCTCATTGGCGGTAAATGCATTTTGTCTCACGCAGAGGTGCAGAGCCGCGGAGAGGGAAGGAGTGGGCGAGAAACAGATTACTCACGCAGAGACGCAAAGACGCGGAGAATGACATGACTCACAGCTTCCTGGATTCTGAATTCCTTCCTCTCTGCGCTCCGGGTCTCTGCGTGTGGATGCCTAAACCTTATTCGTAGCGCAGGGCGTCGATCGGATCGAGTTGCGCGGCCTTGCGGGCCGGATAGTATCCGAAGAAGACACCGACCGCGGCACTGACCCCGAAGGCCACGATGGCGGCGGTGGGTGAGATGAGGGTCGGCCAGCCGTTGACGCGTGACATGATTTCGGAAGCGCCCATGCCGAGGGCGATGCCGATGGAACCGCCGAGCGCACTGATCAGGACGGCCTCAATCAGAAACTGCAGGAGAATTTCGCTGCCATGGGCGCCGACGGCCATGCGAATGCCAATCTCGCGGGTCCGCTCGGTCACGCTGACGAGCATGATGTTCATGATGCCGATGCCACCGACGATGAGTGACACGCCCGCGATCGCGCCAAGCAGATTGGTCATGGTGTTGGACGTGGCAGTGGCGGCTTCGGCTAACTCGATCTGGTTACGCACGGTGAAGTCGGGTTCGCGACCCTGCCGGCGCTGTTGGAGCAGGTCGGTGATATTTTGCTGAATCTGCGGTATCGCCTCGGCGGTGATCGCCTGCACCAGGATGGAATTGATGTTCTGGCGGCGGGAAACGCGGCGCAGGTGGCTGGTGTAGGGAATGATCACGACGTCATCCTGATCCGAGCCGAAGAAGTTGAATCCCTTGGATTCCAACACGCCGACGACCTTGAAGGGAATGTTGCGGATGCGGATGATCTGCCCGATCGGATCCACATCGGCGAAGAGCTGGTTGACGATGGTTTTGCCGATAACCGCAACCTTGCCGTAGGTCCGCACGTCTTGGTCGGTGAACATGTCACCCTCAGCGATGCCCCAAGTGCGGATGCTGAGGTATTCCGGGCTCTCACCCAAAATCTGGGTGTTCCAGTTCAGGCCATTCCCGAGGACCTGGGTGCGGTCACGCAGTTCGGGACTGGTCGCTACCGCGCCGGGAACTTCGCGCAGGATCGCAGTCGCATCCTCGGGGGTCAGGCTGCTCGAGGAGCCCCAGCCACCACGGGTGCCGCCACTGGTCGCGCTGCCGGGGAAAATCATGATGACGTTCTGGCCGAGGCTGGCGATCTGGCCCTCGATTTGACTCTTCGCGCCATTGCCGATGCTGACCATGGCAATGACAGCACCGACACCGATGATGATACCGAGTGCGGTGAGGGAGGAACGCAGGATATTGCGGCGCAGGGCGCGAAGGGAAATGATGAGGGTGGAACTGATGCGCATCTTAGGCTTGCTCCGTGAGTTTGGCCTCAGCCTCGGCGGCGAGGAGTTTCTTCATCTCCTCCGGCGCTTGGAGCCGGTTGGCGACTTGTATATCGCTGACGATCCGGCCGTCGCGCATGATGAGGTTGCGCTTGCAGTATTGGGCGATGTCGAGCTCGTGCGTGACCATCAGGATGGTGATGCCGGCATCGTTGAGTTTTTGAAACACGCCGAGAATATCGACCGAGGTTTTGCTGTCGAGATTGCCGGTCGGTTCATCGGCCACGAGGATCTGCGGCTCGTTGACGAGGGCGCGGGCGATGGCGACGCGCTGTTGCTGACCGCCGGACAGTTGACTGGGAAAGTGATCGGAGCGGTTGCTCAGGCCGACAAGGTTGAGGCAGTAGTCGGCCCGTTCACGGAGTGCCTTGGACGAAAGGCGCTTCTGGCCGTAGAGCATGGGGAGCTCGACATTTTCGAGTGCAGTGGTGCGGCTAAGGAGATTGAAACCTTGGAATACGAATCCGAGTTTCTGATTCCGGAGGTCGGCGAGCTCGTTGCGATCGAGGCGGGATACATCGACGCCGTCGAGCAGGTAGGTGCCCTCGCTGGGCCGGTCGAGGCAACCGATGAGGTTCATCATGGTGGACTTGCCGGAACCGCTGGCGCCCATCACGGCCATGAACTCGCCCTTCTGGACATCGAGGGACACTCCGCGCACGGCGTGCACCTTGACCTCGCCGGAGTCATAGACCTTGTGGATATTCTGCAACTGGACGACAGCGCTCATGAATTGGGCAGAGCGCTGTGTTAGATTCGGCGGCGCTGGCCGCTGAACGGATTCGTGGTCGGGGTGTTGGCAGCATCCCCACCCGGAATGAATACGCTCGTGACGAGGACATCGCCCTCGGCCAGGCCTTCAATGACTTCCGTGTTCGTGCCATCGGTAATGCCCAGTTTGACAGTGACCGGTTCGATCACGGGTTTTTCGGGCGTGCCGCTGAATTTGTAAACTGTGCGGGTGGTGATGGTGGGTTCGCTCGAATTACGGTTGCGGTCGCCCCGGTTACCGAATGCCGGTAACTCAAGGCCGCGCTCCTTCGCTAATTGCTGGATCTTGGTGCGAACTTCGGCTGACGGCGGACCTGAGCCGGGGGTGAACCCGGCATCCTGCATCAATTGCATCATTTGTTCACGCGTGGCGGGAACCGGGGCGGCGGCCGATGGGGCGCTCGTTTCGCCTTTTGCCTGGGTCACAGGCGGCGAAGGTAACAGGGATTCCGGCATGCGCACGCGCAAGGTGCTGTTGGCCACGCGCAGCGTGTTTGACCGGTTGGCGACAATGACGGAGACGTTGGCGGTCATGCCGGGTTTGAGTTTCAAGTCTTCATTCCGCACCTCGATGATCGTCTGATAGGTGACGACATTGGACTCGGTCGTGGGCTTGCTGCGGATTTGGATGACCCGGCCGCGGAACTGGCGATTGGGGAAGGCATCGACGGAGAAGTTTACATTCTGGCCAACCTCCACGCCGCCGATATCGGCTTCGGCAATAGATGCATTGATCTGCATCTTGGTCAGATCGCCGGCGATGACGAATAGCACCGGGGCGTTCAAGCTGGCGGCGACAGTGCGGCCAACGTCGGTTTGCCGATCGAGCACCATCCCGTCGACCGGGGCGTAGATCGAGCAGCGGGCGAGATCGACCTTGGCGTTTTCCACCGCGGCCTGCTTGGTCAGCAAGGAAGCATCAGCCTGCGCCAGGGTGGCCTCGGCCTGGTCGAGCTCTTGTTGGGAAACAAGATTTTGCTGACGCAGGGCGCGGGTGCGTACCGTGTTAAGTTTAACCAGGGTGTAGTTGGCCTTGGCCGAAGCGTAGTCTGCTTCACTCTGGCGCAACCGCTGTTCATAGGTGGCGGGATCGATCTTGGCGATGAGCTGGCCTTCTTTCACCGGCGAGTTGAAATCAACCAGCACTTCGGTCACGAGGCCCGAGACTTGGCTGCCAACCTGAATTGAGGTGACCGGCTCGAGTGAGCCGGTCGCTGTAATGACCTGGCTGACTTCGCCCTTACTGACGGTGGTGGTCGTGAAAATTGGCGCCGCTTCGGTTTTGTGGCCGTAATAATACCAAGCACCCACGGCGCCGGCGACAATCACGAGCAACAGAATGTAACGGAGAGGAGATTTTGACTTGGCCATGTAAGGTAGAGTGGATGCTGACTGGCCTTGGCGGCGCAGTCATTGCGTGTTTGGAGACGGTGAAGCAGCGTGCCGGTGACAAATAATTAGTCCCGGAGGATATAATTACTCCCTGGCGGATTGTTTCAGCGCGGCGGCCACGACCGGAGGCACGAAATGGCTGACATCGCCGCCATACTTGGCGACCTGTTTGACCAAAGTCGAGCTGGTGTAGCTGAACTGCTCATTCGGCATCACGAAAATGGTTTCCAAGGCTGGTTGGAGGTGGCGGTTCATCAATGCCATATTGAATTCGAACTCAAAGTCGGAAAGGGCGCGGAGGCCGCGAATGATGGCCTGGGCCTTTTGAGCCATGGCGAATTCCACCAACAAACCGTCGAAGGTGGTCACGGTGACGTTGGTCAATTCGCCGATGCTGGCCTCGACCATCTGTTGGCGCTCGTAGGCGGAGAAACGAGGGCCCTTGCCGACGTTGGCCGCGATGGCGACGGTTACATGATCGAACAGCTTGGCCGCGCGCCCAAGCACATCGAGGTGTCCATAGGTGATGGGATCAAACGTGCCGGGATAGATGCAATGGCGCATGGGAATGGATCGAGCTAAAGGGTTGGAAGGCAGTCAAGCGAAGGTCTTTTTCGAACAAATGTCTCAATCAGGTTACGGTTTACGATATTGCCTTTGGCAAGCCAACATGCGTTTTTCGCGATTCCCTTGCGTTTCACCCTACCCAATATCCTGACCGTCTCCCGGCTGCCCGCGATGTTTGCCATCGTGGCCCTGATGTATGGTGACTTTCAATGGGGGGCGACGATTGCCTTTTGGCTCTTCATCGCCGCCGCTTTATCCGATTGGCTCGACGGCAAACTGGCCCGGGAAAGCGGTCAGGTTTCCACCTTCGGCCGTTTCATGGATGCGGTGATCGACAAAGTCATGGTCGTCGGACTCATGGTTGCGTTGGTGAATGGCGGTTATTTCGAGGCCTATCGCACCACGGCGATGTTGATGGTGTTGTGCATCATTGGCCGCGAATTCCTGATTTCCGGTCTGCGCATGGTGGCGGCGAGCAAAGGCGTGGTGGTCGAGGCGGATGCCGGCGGCAAGTTCAAGACCTTCCTCCAACTCAATGCCATCGGCTGGTTGCTGGGTTGGAAAATGTTGGTGGTTGATTTTGGGGATGTGGGCGAGGCTGGGGTAACCAAAACGGTCCATGTCGTCGGTCTCGTATTTTTTGTCACATCGGTGGTGCTGACCCTGACCTCAGGCTGGACTTATTTCCGCAAGCACGGGCACGTGGTGCGGGATTGAAGCCATGGAGTTCAAGCAACCGGTCTGGCCGCGATTTTTGTCCTCAGCGATGGTGCTGAATTGCGCGACCTTGGGTCCGATTGGGCGCCGTCTGCCAGCCCCCGGAACCTGGGGCTCTGTGGCGGGATTGTTGTATTTCACGGTGTTCTTTGCCGATCGCTATGGGATTTTTGGCACACTGCTGCTGAGTGCGATTGGGTCCTATGTGGCGGTGGCGATTTGCGGTGAAGCAGAGTTTCGTCTGGGCCGGCGTGATCCCGGTGAAGTGATACTCGATGAGTTCGTCGCCATGCCATTGTGCTTCCTCGGTTGGCCGGCTTTGGTTGGTCCGCTGCCGCCTTGGGCGATATTCCTGATCGGCTTCGGGTTGTTCCGCCTGTTCGATATCCTGAAGCCGTTTGGAATCAAGCGACTCCAGCATCTGCCGGCCGGGTGGGGCGTGGTAGTCGATGATCTGGCCGCAGCGCTGTTGACCTGCGGCGTGATGCACGCCGGGCAGTGGGCATGGCAGCGGTTTGGCGCCTAGCCCCGTTCGTAGCCACGGCGGGTGGATCAGGCGAAAAATGATTCCAGCAGCGTCTGCGGAGTGCCGTCGTATTCCGCCCATTGTAGATCGCCGCAAACCTGCTGGTCGCCACCCGTGAAATACACCAGCGTTCGCTCTTGCCAGTAGCAAAGTTCGACGTCGGAGGCGTTGCTTTCGCAGATGGTCGCCGAACGGAGCGGGTGGACGGGTTGAGTGGAATCAAAGGTTACAAAGGGCCGACCGTCCGGCGCATCTTCCCAGTTTACGAGGTCTTGGGAGCGTGCGATGCGGGTTTCGTAGCTCGGTCCGGGCAAGGCTTCGAGGTAGAGGGTGTAGTAGTAGTCACCTTCGTAATAAAGCGCCGGGCCACCGACATATTTTTCACGGCCATAAATGCCGTCAGGCACAGGTGTCCATCGGCGGAGATCGGCTGATGTGAAATATTTGAAAGTGAACGGCGGTGGCCAAGTTGGGTCGTTGGTCTCGACGAGCAGGGCAAATTGATCGGGGCCGTGGCAGATGCCGACATTGAAGAATTTCTCGTTTGGTTGGGCAAGCAGCACGACCTCCGGCGTGGTCCAGTGCTCAAGGTCCGTGGAAGTGGTGAGGACGATTTCCTCGATATTCCATTTGGCTCCCTCGCCCCAATTACCGGCAAAGACATGAACTCGGTTCTCCCAAACAAAGGCCATACCAAGGCCATGCCCAGTCAGGGGAGTGGTGATGATGCGGTCGGTGGCCATGTCGCGGATGCGAATGGCATCGTTCTGGCATTCGGTGCCGTCCGGCGATCCGGGGAACTCCCACTGCTTCTGCCAATTCTCCAAGCGGTAAAGCCGGTCTTGGAAGACAAACGGCGTGACTTCGACCAATGGAGAATTGAGTTTCCCGCGTTTAATCAACGGGTGGCTCCAAGGCGTGGAGGGATGGCTCATATGAGTGAGGTTAGGGCAGCACGGTAAGATTTTCCACCGGCACCTTCACGAGCAGACCTTGGCGCAGGACGTCGACTGAAATGATGACGCCACGGGGATCGAGCGGATTGTCGACGTAGCCTTCGAGGCCGTGAAGTGCGCCGCCGGATACCTTCACGCGACGACCCTTGGTCAGGAGCGGCATGACGCTCAACTCGAAACCCGAGGCGACGATGGCTTTGACCGCCTCGATCTGGCGAAGAAATGCCGGCACATCGGTGACAGAAATAGCGCGGGCCAACAGGTCCATCTGGTAGATGCGGTTTTTCCGTTCGGTGGGCACACATGCGAAGACATAACCCGGAAACAGCGGCTTGGTGAAACGCTTGGTCTGCTTGGCATACTTGCGCACACTCTCCATCAGTGGCAGATAATGTTCGAACTGTTCCGCCTTCATCAGGGCAGCGAATTTCTTTTCGCAGCGCGGCTTGGTGTGGCAGACCAGCCACAGCAGTTCGACTGAAGGCGCGGGCGCAGAGTCGCTCACAGATACTTGGGCAACAGATTCAGCGCGTCCACGTAGCCAGGAAATCCCTTGCCGCAAATCATGGCCTTGCAGGCTCCGGCAGTCATTGACGAGTGGCGGAATTTCTCGCGCTTCTTGATGTCAGAAATGTGCACCTCGATGGCGGGTTTGCCCGAGGCAGACAAGGCGTCCCGCAAGGCGATGCTCGTGTGCGAATACGCGCCGAAGTTTACGATGAACGCAGCGATACCCGCATCGGTCAGGGCGTGAATCTTATCCACCAACGCACCTTCGTGAGCGGATTGAAAAAAGGTGGGGGTGAAACCGCGGGACTTGGCCTCGGCGCGGATCAGTTTCTCGAGGTCCTTGAGCGTGGCCCGTCCATAGACCTCAGGTTCGCGTTTCCCGAGCCGGTCGAGGTTGGGTCCGTGGAGTATGGCGATCTTTTTCATGGTGGTTCAGAGAGGGTTGTCGGTGGCAACAAACTCCCAAGGCAAGTTGTATTTTGCCGCGAGCTCGGCGGCGAGAGCCTTCACGGCATGAACCTCGGTGGCGTAGTGTCCGCAAAGGTAGAGGTTGAGTTTTTCTTCTTGAGCGAGATTGAAGTGTTCCTCGCGCAGCTCGCCGGTGATGAGCGTATCGACACCCGTGCCGGCCAGCTCCCGCAGGGCGCTGTTGCCGCTACCGGTGCACAGGGCCACCTCCGCGGGACGATCGGCGCCGTATTCGATGGCGATGACCCGGGCGTAAAGGGACTCCAATTTAGTGCGCAGTTCGGCGCGGGTGTAGGTGTTGGTGCAGATGGACGCGAGATCACCGCCGGGATTTGGCATGAATCCCCTCGCGGGTTTCAAACCCAGCTCCCGGGCAAAGAGCGCGTTGTTGCCGATTTCCGGATGCGCATCGAGCGGCAGGTGGTTGGAGTAGAGGGCACAGTCCGCGCCGATCAAGGTGGACACGCGTTCGTAGGCGGCACCGGTGAGTGGCCGGGGCATGTCCCAATAAATGCCGTGATGAACGATCAGGAAATCGATCCCGGCCGCAGCGGCTTTTTGAAAGGGGATGACGCCGGCATCCACGGCGGCGCCGATCTTGGTGACCTTCCCGCTATTGGCCATCTGAAGACCGTTGCAGGCACCCGGTGCATCCTCGAAGGCACTGCGTCGGGTGCGTTCGTCACAGTAGGCGACCAGTTCTTTGAGGGATGGCATGATCAAATCGGGTCGCTTTAACCGGGCTTTTTCAAGGCTAAGTTGAATTGCTACCGGTTCAATCTCGCCCGAGCCGGCAACTGTGGGCGCTAAATCCTGCGCCAAAACTCACCAACCACAGGTCTCCGTTGGAAACGTTTGACGGATCGGTGAGCACTTCTTCCAAGGCAAATAACACGGATGGACTACTCATATTGCCATGGTCGCACAGGACCTTGATGCTGGCGTTCAAATTGTGGGGCGCGACTACTGGGGTGAGTGCAGTCAACACGTCGCGGCCACCGGGATGGGCGACTACGCGGGCAACCGGGCGGGTGCCGCGTCGTTCCCAAAGTTGGGCCACCGCGCCCGCTGCGAGCTCTGGCACGGTTGGGTCCAGCAGGTTGCGCAGCTTGCCGTCGCGTTGTTCAAAGCGGAGTTTGTCGCGATCAAGTGGTTGATGGTGGGTATCAAAGTCAAAACAACGCAGGCCGGTTGGTCCAGGAGTGCTGCGCCAGATCGTGGCGGCGGCACCATCACTAAACAGGCAGGCGCTGATCAGCACGCCCGGATCATCATCGAGGTAAAATGCGGCGGAGCAAATTTCAACCGCGATGCAGGCGACCGTAGCACTGGGCTGGGCTGCGAGCACATGGCTGGCCGCGCGCAGAGTGGGGATGGCGGCTCCGCAACCGAGCCCGACCAGATCCTGCAGAAATGCGTTGGGTCGGAGATTGAGTAGTTCGGCGACATAACTGGTCAGTCCGGGACACAAGTAGCCGGTGCAGGTGCAGATGAGCAGTGCATCCAGTTCCTCCGGCCGCACCTTGGCTTGGGCCAACGCTTTGGTGAGTGCATGGGTGGCCAACTTGGGCCCGGCTTCCCGAAAGATTGCATGCAATTCGTCCGAGCTGCGGTCGAATATGCGGGTTATTTCCGGGGCAGCGAAGTGGCGGGTATTTATA
>Ga0222714_10007408_pt1 | contig 10051 bp, 9 predicted proteins | sample C33_3DmetaG_FD_165048 | JGI IMG/M metagenome (GOLD analysis project Ga0222714, IMG submission 165048) | Estuarine water microbial communities from San Francisco Bay, California, United States - C33_3D | ecosystem: Environmental > Aquatic > Marine > Unclassified | place: USA: California... | reverse complement strand
CGCTGAGCATACCCGCTTTTCTTTTACTTTTTTAATCAATACTCTTTAGAGGTGAGGTATGAAAAAACGCAAAACTTCTTTACCAAGGTAAAGCAATGAGTTATCTAGATCGTAATTTTGTATTGGATTTAGATACAAAAGATCCACTTGCAAAGTTTAAATCAGAGTTTGTAGTTGATGATCCGCAGCTTTGTTACTTAGATGGCAATTCATTAGGCCGTCTACCAAAGCGGACTATAACTGCGGTAACCGATTTTCTAGCAAAGGAGTGGGGACCAGAATTAGTTTCTGGCTGGAGCCATTGGGTGGATGAAGCGCAGCCGACCGGGGATTTACTTGGAAAATCTGCCCTTGGTGCTGCCGCTGGTCAAATTTTAGTCTGCGATACCACCTCAGTAAATTTCTACCAATTATGTGTTGCAGCAATTAAGGCTAGACCCAATCGAAAGACTGTAATTACCGATGCAGCAAATTTTCCAACAGATCGCTATATTTTAGAGGGAATAGCAAAACAGTTTGGCTTAAATTTAGTAATCATTCAAAATGAAGATCCAAGCGTGGCTACTAATGAACGAATAACTACCGAGGTATTAGCGCCATATTTAAATGATGATGTTGCCATGGTGACATTTCAAATTATTCAATATCGATCTGGCGCCAGAAGTGAAGTCAAAGCAATCACCGATCAGGTTAGAGCTATTGGTGGCTTAGTACTCTGGGATGCAAGCCATGCAATTGGTGCAATTGAATTAGATTTAGATAACTCCGGGGTAGATCTTTGTGTGGGCTGTACCTATAAATATGGAAATTCTGGCCCAGGATCTCCGGCCTGGCTGTATGTATCAAAGCGAATTCAAAATGAGTTACAAGTTCCGATTCAAGGTTGGTTTGCACAAGAGGCGCAGTTTGAAATGGGGCCAAAATTTGAAAAAGCTGAAAGTATTAGAGGCTTCCAAATCGCTTCCCCTTCCTTAATCGGAATCAGATGCGTTCAATCTGCCTTTAATATGATTAATGAAGCCGGGATCACTCAGATTGCAAAAAAATCTGCACAAGGAACTGAGTTAATGATTGATCTATATGATCACTGGTTAAAACCATTGGGTTTTGAATTAAATACCCCACGAAACTCAGATCACCGAGGTGGTCATATTTCGCTAGTTCATCCCGATGCTGCTCAGATCTGTGTGGCACTTCGAACTCTGTCAAAGGTGATTCCAGATTATCGAACTCCAAACTCAATCAGAGTTGCGATTTCACCTCTTGCTACCTCATATGTTGAAGTTTGGGATGGATTTGCCAGAATTAGAGATCTGGTTGCAAGTGGTGAGTATAAAAAGGTGAAGGAGAGTGGATCAAGAGTCACATGAGTGAAAACTACGATTCCGCCCTTACCTACAACTCCTACCTAGCGGTAGATGAATTGCTGGCCTTACAAAAGCCATTATCGGATGGCCCAGAGCATGATGAGATGTTATTCATAATTATTCATCAAACATATGAGCTTTGGTTTAAACAATTAATTCATGAGTTTAAGCAGGCTCAAAAAGCTTTAGAGTCTGGTGAAACTCATTACTCATTATCGATTTTAGGAAGAATTCGCACAATCCTAAAAGTTTGTGTCGCCCAAATCGACATCTTAGAAACCATGACCCCATTACAGTTCAATGCTTTTCGCTCCTACCTATCTTCATCAAGTGGTTTTCAATCTGCGCAATTTAGAATGGTGGAGGCATTGCTTGGTAGAAGAGATAGCAAGATGGCCAGCCACCTACCACCTGATGTTGCTGAACAAATTACCGCCCTTGCCAAGCAAAATTCAATCTGGGATTCAACTCTTGAGTTTTTAACTAAACGAGGACATCAAGTTCCAAGTGAGATTTTGAATCGAGATAAGTCCACCGCCTATTTGGCAAATGAAAAGGTGCAGGATGTTTTGCTAAAAGTGCATCAAAGTGATCCACAAACAGCGATGGTTTGTGAAAGATTGGTTGATATTGATGAAGGCATGCAAGAGTGGCGATATCGCCATGTGAAAATGGTGGAGCGGACCATAGGTAAAAAAATGGGAACCGGTGGCTCTAGTGGGGTTGATTATTTAAGCTCTACATTATTTAAGCCAGTATTTGCAGATCTTTGGGAGATTAGATCCCGCTTTTAAGTTGGTATTTAATTGCATTTTTTAGACTCCATCATGATGAGGTAGGTTTTAGCCATGATTGATCGGGCAAGGTTGGCCGAACTTCGCGCTAGTGAAGAGAAAAGATTTATTGAGCTGCACCCAAAAAGTGGGCAGCTATTTGAGAAGTCAAAAGTAAATATGCCAGATGGGGTTCCCATGTCCTGGATGGCTAAGTGGCCAGGTGCCTATCCAATTTTTGTGGAAGAGGCAAAAGGAGCAACCTTTGTTGATGTTGATGGCAACACATATATAGATTTTTGTTTAGGCGATACCGGCTCAATGACTGGCCACTCACCAGATGCAGTGGTAACTGCAATCAGAGAACAGGCTGGCAAAGGAATGTCGGCTATGTTGCCAACTAAAGATGCATCTGATGTGTCGGCAGATCTTGCTAGCAGATTCAACCTACCGTTTTGGCAATTCACCGTATCGGCCACAGATGCCAATCGACATGCAATTAGATACTCAAGATTAATTACCGGTAAATCAAAGGTAATAGTTATTGATCGTTGCTACCACGGTAGCGTTGATGAAAGTTTTGCTACCTTAGATAAAAAAGGTAAGACAGTTGCCAGAGAGGGCAATATTGGCGCGCCAGTAGATCTGGATCTAACCACCAGAGTTGTGGCGTTTAATGATTTGGCTGGGATGAAGAAAGCACTTGCCAATAATGATGTGGCTGCAATCTTGATGGAGCCAGCGATGACCAATGTTGGCATTGTCTTGCCAGCAGATGGGTACTTAAAAGAGGTAGAAAAACTGGCTAAGAAGTATGACGCCTTACTAATTATTGATGAGACCCACACTATTTCAGTTGGCCCAGGTGGAATGACCGCCCAATTAGGTCTGTGCCCAGATTTTCTCACCATCGGCAAAGCCATTGGTGGGGGTTTTCCAACTGGAGCATTTGGCATGCAAAAGCATGTGGCAGATTCAATTAAAAAGTTAGTTGAGCTTGAGGTGATTGATACCGGGGGTGTGGGGGGTACTCTGGCAGCAAATGCATTATCACTTGCGGCAATGCGAGCATCCTTAAGTAAAGTTTTAACTGCTGAAAATTTTGAACGAATGATAAAGCTAGGAGATCGTTGGGCAGATGGTGTTGAGCAGGCGATTGAGAAATATAAACTTTCCTGGACAGTTAATCGCTTAGGAGCAAGGGCTGAGTACATGTTTGCTCCTACCGCCCCTACAACTGGCAGGCAAGCAGCTGATGCTGGTGATTTTGAGTTAGAGCAATATATTCATCTTAGAATGCTAAATGATGGATTTTTAATTACACCATTTCATAATATGGCTTTGATTAGTCCAGATACCTCTATCAATGATGTTGATGCCCATACACAGGCTTTTGAAAAAATGTGTTCTGATTTAGTTAGCTAGCTTTTAGGCTCAATCTATATGGATAACTCACTTCGGCTATTGCCGATCAGCCAAGTGCCGCAATTTTCCGATCAACCACTTGCTTGGAGCCTTAAATTATGGGCAACTGGTAAGGAGGAGTTTTCGGAGCAGGATTGGCACAATTTTTATGCCAACACAAAAAAATCTGATTACCAAAATTGGGATTTAGCTGGCACCGATCAAGAGCTGCTATTTCTGGCAATGGTAAATGTGGCTGGAAAGCAAGAGGTGGTGGCCTCAATTGGGCTTTGTGATTTTGATGATTTTGAGGAGTTAAGAAAGTACAAACCTTGGATTGTGGCATTTGTAGTAAGGCAGGATCTGCGGGGTAGTGGTGTTGGTACCCAGGTGTTGCAATTGATGGAGGGTAAAGCACTTGAGTACGGAATTACACATATCTATCTTTGGACTGAAGGCGAGCGGCAGTTTTATGAAAATCGCGGCTACCAATTCGTTGAGCAGTTGATTAAAAAGGAGCGAGTAATTGATGTTATGGAAAAAAGTCTAAGCAGTTAATCATCTTTTCTTATTTTTTATAACTCTAGTTTCAAACAGGTTGCAAAAAATAGCCATAACTGCCTTTAAATGGACTAGGCGGTGAAGTGGCTTGGCTGGGGCTGCCACAAAGTACGGCTTGGCTGGGGCGGTTGTGCTTGTTTTGCCAGGGGCCTAGGCGCTTAAAGGCCAGCTTGTGCTTACCCACAACTCGTGTCGCTCCCACACAAACCTATAGTGCGGGTTTATAGTTGTCTTTCACAACTTAATAGGCCAAAATCCAGATCCTTCCGGCGTTATCCCACTACCGCATCCCCTGCGAGTAAACCGGAGCTCTTAATTTGGAATATTAAGAAGTGAAAGTCTGCAAAAAGAGTAAATACTGTAAAGGCAATTCCTAACCTTTAGATGCATTTTTCTCATTTTGCGACCCCAATTTTAAGGAGAGCTCATGCAAGTAACCGTTTACACGCTACCTTCCTGTGTGCAGTGTGACACTACGAAGCGGTATTTAGATAAGGGCAAGATCGATTACTCGATCGTGGATCTAAGTACGGATGAAGACGCTTACGAGATGATTAAGGCTCTGGGGTATCAACAGGCGCCAGTTGTAATAGCAGGAGATGAGCATTGGTCAGGCTTTAGACCAGACATGATCTCAAAGCTGTCGGTTGCCTAAAGTAGTCTTGAAATCAACATGCCTAGGATCGTCTACTTCTCCAACGTCTCTGAAAACACAAAGAGGTTTGTTGAGAAGTTAGATCTGCCAGCGGTGCGAATACCACTACAGGCAAGTGAGCAGATTGAGGTGGCCGAGCCCTATGTGTTGGTAACCCCAACCTATGGCAATGGCAAGGATGAGTCCGGGGTACCAAAGCAGGTAATAAAGTTTTTAAATGTTAAGAAGAATCGTGATCTAATAAAAGGAGTAATCGCCGCCGGTAATACAAATTTTGGGGATAAGTATTGCTACGCTGGTGAATTAATCGCCAAAAAATGTAATGTTCCGTTGCTCTACCAATTTGAGCTAATCGGCACCCCACATGATGTAACGACGGTCAAAGAGAGAATGGATTTAATGTGGAAGCAATTTTAATGGAGAAGCCGAAAGACTCGAGCTATAACTACCATGAGCTAAATGCCATGCTCAACCTGTATGGGGCAGATGGCAAAATCCAGTTCGAAAAAGATCGTCAAGCCGCCCGTCAGTACTTCTTAGAGCATGTAAATAAGAACACCGTATTTTTCCATAACTTAAAAGAGCGGTTGGATTATCTAGTTGAGGATGAGTACTACGAAAAAGAGTTACTAGATAAGTACTCATTTGAATTCATCACCAAGATCCATGATTACGCCTATTCATTTAAGTTTAGATTTGAATCCTTCCTTGGCGCCTTTAAGTTTTACACCAGCTACGCGCTAAAGACCTTTGATGGCAATCGCTACTTAGAGCGATTTGAAGATCGAATTGTTATGACCGCCTTATTGCTAGCTGAAGGCGATGAGCAACGTGCAATGACATTAGTTGCTGAGATTATCTCTGGCAGATTCCAGCCAGCAACACCAACATTTTTAAATAGTGGTAAAGCTCAACGCGGTGAACTTGTTTCCTGTTTCTTACTTCGAACCGAAGATAATATGGAATCGATCGCTAGATCTATCAACTCATCACTGCAATTATCAAAGCGTGGTGGCGGAGTTGCACTACTGCTAACAAATATTAGAGAGAGTGGAGCACCAATTAAGAAGATTGAAGGACAATCTTCTGGCGTGATTCCGGTAATGAAGATGTTAGAGGATGCATTTAGCTACGCAAATCAATTAGGTGCTCGCCAAGGAGCAGGCGCGGTTTATTTAAATGTTCACCATCCAGATATTTTAAAGTTCCTAGATACTAAGCGTGAGAATGCTGATGAAAAGGTTCGAATTAAGAGCTTAAGTCTGGGTGTGGTAGTTCCAGATATTACTTTGGATCTAGCTAGAACCAATGAGGATATGTATCTGTTCTCACCATATGATGTGGAAAAGGTTTATGGCGTACCAATGAGTGATATCAGTGTCACTGAGAAGTACCAAGAGATGGTAGATGACGCCAGAATTCGTAAGTCAAAGATTAATGCTAGAAAATTATTTGAAACCATTGCGGAGTTGCAATTTGAATCAGGTTATCCATATATTGTTTATGAAGATACGGTAAATCGGGACAACCCAATTGCCGGTCGAATTAACATGTCAAACCTATGCTCTGAAATCTTGCAGGTTAATACGCCAACTACCTATAACGAAGATTTAAGTTATAACCAGGTTGGCAAAGATATCTCCTGCAACTTAGGATCATTAAATATCGCTAAGACTATGGATTCACCAAACTTTCCATTAACGGTGGAAGCGGCGATTAGAGCTTTAACTGCCGTATCAGATTTGAGCAATATTGCCTCTGTTACCTCAATCAAAGAGGGCAATGATCAATCCCATGCGATTGGTTTAGGTCAAATGAATCTGCACGGCTACCTTGCTCGTGAACGAATCCACTATGGATCTGATGAGGGTGTGGATTTTACAAATATTTACTTCTACACAATCTTGTTCCATGCCCTAACGGCATCAAATAAGATTGCAAAAGAGCGAAATAAAACTTTCATAGGCTTTGAGAAATCAAAGTATGCCTCTGGTGAGTTCTTTAAGAAGTACATTGAAAAAGAGTGGAAGCCAAAGACTGCTCGGGTTGCTCAATTATTTACTGAGTCAAACATTGCAATTCCAACTCAAGATGATTGGAAAGCGCTGAGTGAAGAGATTAAGCAGCACGGTATTTATAACCAGAATCTGCAGGCTGTTCCACCTACTGGTTCAATCTCTTATATCAATAACTCAACTAGCTCAATTCATCCAGTGGCATCAAAGATTGAGATTAGAAAAGAAGGAAAGCTGGGTCGGGTTTACTATCCAGCCCCTTACCTAACAAATGATAATTTGGAGTACTACGCAGATGCGTATGAAATTGGTCCAGAGAAAATCATTGCTACCTATGCAGCAGCCACCCAACATGTTGATCAAGGGTTATCGCTGACTTTGTTCTTTAAAGATACTGCTACAACTAGAGATATTAATAAGGCACAGATCACAGCCTGGAAGGCTGGGATCAAGACCATCTACTACATTAGAATTAGACAGATGGCACTAGAGGGAACAGAAGTTTCAGATTGCGTGAGTTGCATGCTATGAGTGATATGTTAATTAGTTCAAGCGAAAGCGATAAGAAGATGAAGTTAGCTAGCAAAATTACCCGTCCGGTTAATTGGAATAAGATCGAAGATCCAATTGATCTTGAGGTATGGAATCGCCTGACCTCTAACTTCTGGCTGCCCGAAAAAGTTCCACTATCTAATGACATTCCATCTTGGGCGACATTGCGACCAGAGGAACAATCTTTAACCATGCGGGTATTTACCGGTCTTACTTTGTTAGACACCATTCAAGGAACTGTGGGAGCGCTGACCTTGATTCCAGATGCATTAACAATGCATGAGGAGGCGGTATATACCAATATCTCATTTATGGAATCAGTTCATGCCAAGAGTTACTCTTCAATATTTTCAACCCTTAGTGCAACTGCTGAAATTGATGACGCATTTAGATGGTCAGAAGAGAATGTGAATTTACAGCGTAAGGCTGAGATTGTTTTGAATTACTACCGAGGCGATAATCCATTAAAGCGCAAAGTAGCATCCACCCTGCTTGAGTCATTCCTGTTTTACTCTGGCTTTTATCTACCTATGTATTGGTCATCTAGAGCTAAATTAACCAATACTGCTGATCTAATTCGTTTAATTATTCGCGATGAAGCAGTTCATGGTTATTACGTTGGCTATAAGTTCCAGAAAGGTATGGAGTTAGAAACTCCTGCCTATCGCGCAGAGATTAAGGCTTACACATATGACTTACTACTTGAGTTATATGAAAATGAGATTAAGTACTCAGCAGATCTTTATGATCCACTAGGACTTACCGAAGATGTTAAACACTTCCTACATTACAACGCTAACAAAGCATTGATGAATCTAGGTTTTGAAGCACTCTTCCCACATGAGAGTACTCAGGTCAATCCTGCGATCATGTCTGCCTTATCGCCAAATGCAGATGAGAATCATGACTTCTTCTCTGGCTCAGGCTCTTCATATGTAATTGGAAAGCACGAGGCAACAAAAGATGAAGACTGGGAGTTCTAACCCAGATTTTCAAATTAGGATTTATTCACCAATCTTGGTGAAATAAGTTCTAACGGTAGTTTTGTGATTAATCTAGATAATAACCAAGTTGGTTTTATCCTCTCACTTCTTGCGGCCCTTGCCACCATGATTGGCTGGGTAGTAGTTGCAGTTAGGAAAAATCTATCTCAATACTTAGTTGCCGCCTCTTTGCTAGTTGCAGCTGCGGCGATGATTTTACTTAGCGCCTATGAATTAATACCAACTGCAAATAAAGTCGGATTATCCAGTGGATCTATAATTTTATGGCTAGTGATTGGTGCATTTGCTGTATTAGCTCTGAGATTTTTATCAGATAAATTAGACATGGCAGGTAGTAAGCTAGAAAAATCAGCCATATTGGTTGCCGCAGCTCTGACTTTGCATAATTTTCCAGAGGGCTCGGTTGCAATATCAACTGCAATTGTTGATTTTCAATCGGGATTAGTAGCAGCCTTAGCAATATCACTACACAATATTCCAGAAGGTCTAGCAATAGCTGTAACCGCAGTTGCAGCAGGTATGAGTTCAAAGAAAGTATTTGCGTTAGTTGCAGCTGCCACAGTTGCCGAAATTGCTGGAGCAGCTGTAGTGCTTTATGAGAGTGCGGCTTTGTCAGAAATTTTAGTAGCAAAGTTGCTAACACTAGTTGCTGGCATTATGTTCACAGTTGCAATAACTGAATTAATCCCACATGGTTTAAGCTCATTAAAGACGAGCAGGAAAAAGTCTAAATTAGATTAAGAAGAAACTTACCTCTTTTTTGTAATCGATAGGCCAATCAGTTTATGCAGGGTACGGGTATCAACTGACCAATCATTAGGCAAAGCAATAGTTTTCTTGTTAATTTTAAAATCGCTAAAATATGGAGTAATTTGCTTAAATACCTTGGCATCAAATGGTGCTATCAGAATATGGTTCTTAGCAGTTGAAACGCCAAAGATATACCTACCCTCATGCTTTAGCATTGGTTGATTCCAAGCAATCACCTGCTCTAATTTAGGATACTTGCGCAATATTGAACGAAAAATTTTCTTAACTGTTTTAGCTTGTAGGGGATCTATTGATTTGTAATACTCACTGTGATTGGCAAATCTTTTAGATGATTTTGAGCCTTTGGCAAACATCACCAGAGCATTTGCATGAGTTTGAGAGAAGCCATACTTATTTTTTAAGTGCGCAATCTGAACCGGGTATTTTTCAGCTTCAAGTTTTTTTACTATCGCAAGCCAATACCTCATGCTCTTGCCATGCTTTTTTAAAATTGCAGGAAAATGGGCCTGACGCGAGGAGTCCTTTACTCTCATTTGCTTAACTACTTAATCCTTCTTTGGCCTAACAATCATCTCATCTGTGCTAATTCTATTTGCTTGAAATTGATTAACGGGTGAGTTGCTTGGGTATCCAATGGCTAGTCCACATAGCAGTCGGTAATCTTTTGAAATATCAAACTCTTTACGAATAGCGTCATCCCAAATATTCACCGCTCCCTGCGCACATGTACCAAGTCCATGAGCGTGGGCTGAGAGCATTAAATTTTGCATCATTAAACCTGCATCAGATGCGGCGTAGACATGAAGACTTTTATGGATATAGATAAACAACTCAACTGGGGCGCCAAAGAATGCATAGTTCTTACCCCACTGCTTATCTCTGGCTTCACGATCACCGCGCTTAACACCAAATAATTCGTATAGCTCCTTGCCAACTCTTTGTGCTCTGG
>Ga0222714_10007407_pt1 | contig 10052 bp, 8 predicted proteins | sample C33_3DmetaG_FD_165048 | JGI IMG/M metagenome (GOLD analysis project Ga0222714, IMG submission 165048) | Estuarine water microbial communities from San Francisco Bay, California, United States - C33_3D | ecosystem: Environmental > Aquatic > Marine > Unclassified | place: USA: California... | reverse complement strand
AATCAAGTATATCTCGCTGGTTAATTTAATATTAGGTCGCAAACTGGTTGAAGAGTTAATTCAAGGAGATTGTACTTCTGAAAAATTAGTGACATCCATGAAAAAAATTGTGGATGTCGAAGAATCTCGAAATCAAATCATTTCAGGGTATAGGGATCTTTTGAATTTATTAGGTGGTGTGGGTGCTAGTGAACGAATAGCAGAATCTATTGTTGAAACATTTTTGACAGATAACAAGTAAGACAATCAATGTTACGGAAAGTACTACTGGCAATCTTGGTAGGGTTCGCGGTGTTGTTTGTTCAAGCACAGCCCATGCGTATTGGACTTTTCCCAACTCAAAAATTTACGAAAATTAAATTCGCTAATGCAATTGGTTCCTATTTCATTATAGCAGATACTACTTTTATTGGCGTGATGGATCATTTTTCATTCTGTGAGATTTCGAAAAGTGTTAATGGTACTTTGGATATAGTATTTCACGGATTAAAAACTTCCGGGGTAAAAGAGTTGAAAATAATCGCTTCTGAACGTGAAAAATCTGTGGAGATTTCTGGAATTGCACCGAGTATGAAAGCTCGAAGTTTTGAAGGCGATTTCCTTGTTCGTTCGAATAATGGCTCTTTGTTGATTGTAAACCAAATAGATTTGGAAACATATTTAGAGGGAGTTGTTGAATCTGAGGCTGGAACAGGTCAAAAACTTGAATACTATAAAGTCCAATCAATTATCTCGAGAACCTTTGCAATGAAATCAAAACAAAAACATGCAAAGGACGGCTTTGATTTATGCAATCAGGTACATTGTCAAGCATATTTACATAAACGAAATGGATCCCCAATCATTGATTCTGCCATTAAAGCAACTCGAGGTCAGATTATGTTACATGAAGACTCTACATTGGCACCAACGTTTTTTAGTGCGAATTGTGGCGGGCAAACATGCGAGCCTAGTCAGGTTTGGAATGCTTCTATTAACGGATTAACTTCGTTTCGTGATACCTTTTGTATTTATACCAAACAGGCAACTTGGACCAAACAAATTGCGCTGTCGCAATGGAAAAGCTATTTAGTAGAGAAGTACCATTATCCAATAGATGATTCAACCAGTGCGGCACTTATTTTAAATTGGTCAAGCAATACTCGGCCAGCATTCCTGTTTCATCCGGGATATGGCATACCAATGAGGGACCTAAGGGAGCATTTTAACTTAAAGTCAGCATATTTTTCAGTCAGTTCTGACGGGAATATGGTGACCTTATCTGGAAGGGGCTTTGGACATGGAGTTGGATTGTGCCAAGAAGGCGCCATGAAAATGGCAAGATTGTCTTATTCGTACGACCAAATACTGGGGTTTTATTTTCCCTTGTATCGATTATCTTTTATTAATTCGAATTATCTTTTGGAATAATAACAAAAATTTCCTCGTCTTTTTGCTTAAAATATTTAGCTGAACGTGCGTAATGCTCGAGATATTGGGTTTTATTTAGGCGGTTTAAAATCGCCTTACTATCTAAAACTTTTTGATGCATTACTTTATTTTGTTCTGTTAATGTGCTTCTTTTTCTAAGGTTGCTAATCATCGAAAAAACATCCATATCATCCAAAAACAAAAGGTAACTCACAAAAAGTATTGCGGTGATGATGTATTTGTTTCTTAAGTATTTGGGTATTTTCACTCGTTAAAAATATACATTCAATAAAAATGAAATCCTCAGCTAAGACTTTTTTATTAATGAATCATTGTTAACAGGTCAATCTTTCTTTTCTTGACAACTATCAAATGACTTACTATAGAAAGTAGCAAATTCAGTGTCATCTATTAAAAAAGGTTCAACTATAGATAGCAGCTTACAAGCTTCTTTGGGATTTTCATTGTCTCTAGTTTTCATGAGTTCCGAAATCTTCATTGCGCCTAATTTTAAAACGTTAAGGTCAACATTGGAAAGAATGATTTCATTCCCTAATTCATCTTTATATTTTGAGCCATATGCCGTTTTCTCATCCAGGTCAATAAAAGCGTTCAATTTTTGCAGTTCTGTAGTCCAAAGCTGGTTCGATCCTTTTGTGTCTTTCTTTAAATATTTAAAATATCCTTGAAACAAGCTTGCACAAACTGGGGCTGAACTCGTTTGAGTGTAGTAGTCAATATATTCAACCAAAATATCATATCCCTCCGGGTTATTTTTTGGGTCAGAATCATAAAAAACAGCAATGTTTTCGTTAAAAAGATATTGTTGGAGTTCGTCTAAAAATCGTTGATGTTCGTCATCCACAATTACCCCGTTTTTATCAAGTTCTTTTGCGGCAGCAAATGCAGAAATACAATCTTCCATTGCTGTTTCAAATCGTGCTTCGGGATTGCCTGTTTTAACCACTCCTAAAAATCCTTTAGCAAGAAATAAGTTTGGAGTTGGATCATCGGCGAACTTAGGTTTAACGACATATTCGGAGGATTTTTCAACAAGTTTAACATAGTCTGGTTTTGGTTTTTGAGCGTAAAGTGCAGCTAGCTCCGGAAAAACGCTACGTACGGAAATAAAATCCTCAATTTCCCCACTAACTTCGTTTTCATCCTCACCAGAAACAGCCACTATGGTTAATCCGATACTGTAGTTTCCTAACTTATTAAAAGAGATTTTTATTTTCTCTCCATTCAATGTGGTCCCTTTAACTAATTCCCACCCTTTGCCCGGTTGAGACGAACCATTTATTGTCCATGTGTATGTTTTTTTACCGTTCATGGGTGTTACAAGCGAACTTTTAATTTCAACAGTATTCTCAGGTTTGATCTCACCATTCATGGCAGGTTCTACTAATCTTTTGCTTGCTGAAAAAGTTATGTCTTGTGCTAATACTAGGTTGCAAGCAACAATAAAGGATATTAAATGCGGATATTTCATACGATACAGTTTTCTTAAATTGCCCAAATTCTATGCCGAAATTACAATTTAATTGTGACTTTTCAAGAGGAGACTTAAGATTTCAATTGCTGCATCTGAAAGTTTGGTGCCTGGGCCATAGATTCCAAATACTCCATTTTCAAATAAGAAATCATAGTCTTTTTTAGGTATAACTCCGCCAACCACAACAATAATATCTTTTCTGCCTAATTCCCCCAGGCAATTAATTAATGCTGGAACTAAGGTTTTGTGTCCGGCCGCTAAAGAGGAAACACCAACGATATGAACATCATTTTCAATGGCTTGTTTGGCAACTTCTTGAGGTGTTTGAAAAAGAGGGCCCATATCCACATCAAATCCAATGTCTGCGAAGGCAGATGCTATGATTTTTGCACCTCGGTCATGGCCGTCCTGCCCCATCTTAGCAACTAGTATTCGAGGTCTCCGTCCTTCAATGTTTGAAAATAACTCACATCTCGATTGCGCGTCTTTAAATGCAGGATCTTTCATAGCTACAGATTTATATACTCCGGAAATAGTTTTAATATGGGCCTCATATCTTCCAAAAACACGTTCAAGAGCCATTGAGATTTCTCCTAGAGTACATCGAGCAATGGCGCAATCAACAGCGATTTCCAACAGATTGTCCGACTTCATAGCCGCTTTTTCTAGTTTATTTAACAGTGCAGTTACTTTGGCGTTATCACGGTTAATTTTTATTTGTTCTAGTTGTTCGATTTGTTGCAAGCGAACTTTGCTATTATCAACTTCTAATAATTCAATATCGCTATTTTCCGATGAATGAAATCGATTTACCCCAACGATAATTTCTTGTTCGGCATCAATTCTGGCTTGTTTTAGCGCAGCAGTTTCTTCTATTTTTAGTTTTGGAAAGCCTTTGGAAATGGCCTCAGACATTCCGCCAATTTCCTCTATTTCCCTCATTAGCTTCCTAGCCTCCGTGATAAGTTGATCAGTCAAGTATTCAATGTATTGACTCCCTCCGAATGGGTCGATGAACTGCGTTACACCGGATTCTAAGGCAATAAACAACTGGGTATTCCTTGCAATACGTGCTGAAAAATCGGTTGGAAGGGCAATGGCTTCATCTAATGAATTAGTATGCAAGGATTGTGTCCCTCCGAATACTGCAGCAAATGCCTCAATTGTAGTACGTGTAACATTGTTAAAGGGGTCTTGTTCGGTTAAGGACCAACCGGATGTTTGACAGTGTGCTCTAAGTATTCTAGATTTTTCGTTCTTGGGTTTGAAAGAATCCACAATTTCTGACCAAAGTTCTCTTCCTGCGCGCAGCTTGGCAATTTCAATTGGAAAGTTCATCCCAATTGCCCAGAAAAAACTTAGTCTAGGGGCAAATTCATCAATACTTAACCCCGCCTTAATTCCGGTTTTTAAATATTCTAATCCGTCAGCTAAGGTAAAAGCTAATTCTTGTGCTGCTGTTGCGCCCGCCTCATGCATGTGATATCCAGAGATAGAAATGCTATTGAACTTAGGCATGTACATGGAGGTATATTTGAATATATCGGCAATTATTCGCATAGATGGCTCTGGGGGGTATATATACGTATTTCTCACCATGAATTCCTTGAGAATGTCATTTTGAATGGTCCCAGAAAGATCAGAAATGGCAACCCCCTGTTCGATTGCTGCTCCTATATAGAATGCAAGTATGGGTATTACAGCCCCATTCATAGTCATTGAAACTGACATTTCATCTAGCGGAATTCCATCAAAAAGACGATTCATATCTTCGATTGTATCAATTGCAACCCCTGCCTTACCCACATCACCCATGACCCTTGGGTGGTCAGAATCGTAGCCTCTATGCGTGGGTAGATCAAAGGCTACAGATAATCCCTTCTGTCCCGCTGCAAGATTTTTTCGATAAAATGCATTTGATTCATCAGCAGTTGAAAAACCAGCATATTGACGTATCGTCCAAGGTCGAATCGTATACATAGAGGCATATGGGCCCCGTCTAAAGGGCTTCAGGCCGGTATATTGTTGCTGAACTTTTAGGGGAGGGGGAATATTGGGAATCTCAATTCCATCTGTAACATTTATTGTTTTAACGCTTGCTTCTGAATGCGATAAATAGTGGATCCAATTCGACATCTTAATTCGTTTCAAAAAATAAATACGGTATTCCGAATGCACCAATTTCCTTGCATTTATTGGTGAGTAAATCATTTTGGGTATTTAAATAATTTATTCCAATAAATCGATCACTTTGATTATTTATCCTATTGATTCTGCCTTCAACAGTGGTCTTTACTGATTTTTTTAATTGTTCTTCAAATTCATCAGACCATGAAAGAGACTCCCAAACTTTATTGCAAAGTTCATGCACCAAATGTGTGTTAATATAGCTTCCTTTAATCAACCCTTGAAACCAATCTAAATGAGATTCTTCCTTTAAAATGTGGCCAGTGTTTATGGCAATTCTACGTACTAATGATGTGGAGTATTCAGTAAACATTGCATCATAAGGAGGAATACATAGCTGATTTACGCCAGCAACCAATGCGCAAAGGGCTTCTGAAGATTGCCTGATTTGGTTAGTGTGTATTTCTCCTTTCGATTTGTTCCTCCAACCGAGCCTTGCTCGAAGCGTTATATTTAAATCATTTCGTTTGTATTTTGTTAACAAAGCTTCACACAACCAATGAAAGGCTGTTATTTTTGCCGCTTCGATTATAAAATTCTCACCAACCCCTAATTCAATTACAATTGTTTCATTTTTTGGTAGGGGGCCAATTTGATTAACAAGATGGCGGCAGACAAATGAAAGTTCTTGCCACGCATTTGAACCGATAGCATACATTGAAAAGCCATCAATCCGGAGAGCGGTATCGTGTGTGTAGTCTGTAACCTCAATGATGAAATTTTTTGGCTTGTGCTGGTTAACCCATTTATTAATCATTGAAAGCTCATTTGGATTTGAAACTATAATGTGGGTTTGAATATATTCAAACATGACACTTTTGAAAAGTTCCTGAAAATCTGGAAGCTTGTCCCAGCATATTATTAATCCTTGAGTACCTTGATTTAAATCTTGCAATATTTCTCGGTTGCTTTCCTTAGAATTAAAAACTTTGTGATAGCTAAAAAATGTCAAATCTGAATAATATTTAGATGAAAAATCAAAGGTAGTTTTGGGGATATTATTATCCTCGAACTCCCATCTAAGATCCTCAATTTCTGATTGAAAACTCTTAATTTCGCTTGATTTAAGTTCTTTTTTAAGTTGATTAACCCATTCTTCTTTCAGTGACATATATCAAATCTTGACTCAAAGATACCATTCTTAGTCTTTGATTCGGAAATTAAAGTTGTAAAGAAATCCCTATCTTTGATATCCCTAATGAGATTTTATATTTTAATTGTTTCTGCGATTTGGTGCGTTTTCGCATGTTCTTTATCCTCTAAACAAGAAAAATCCTTAAATCGAGCCATCATTCAATATCAAAATGCCTATAATAAGGAATTAACAATTCTTGAAGTATCGCAAACACATCCTTGTCTTATTGATGCATACTTATCGGATACTGCTGGTTTAAGGAAATTGTTTCTTCATCAGGAGGAATCAATCAACAATTATTCGATATTGAGCATTGAGCAAAAGGATCACCAAATCAAAGTTAAGTTATCCTTCGATCTCCAATCTTCAAATTCTAGAATTAATTCAACCAAGAAAATAATTTATGCCCTATCTTCGAATCATGGGGAATCTTGGTTTTTTTTAGAATCAAGATATCTTAAATATTTAAATTGTAATCGTTTTAATTCCAATTAAATGCAACGAATCGTTTTAATTATACTGCTATGTTCAGGATATGGGATTGCGCAAGGATGGGCTCCAGCAGGTGGCCGTTCACGTGGCATGGGTGATGCCTCCGTAACGCTTCAGGATATTTGGGCATATCACCATAATCCTGCAGCATTGATAGGTATTACCAAATTTGGTGTTGGTCTTTCCTATGAGAACAGATTTTTGCTTAAAGAACTTCAAACTCAATCAGTTGCCCTGGCACTACCACTAAAGAAAGGGGTGATTTCAGGTGGTGCCCAGAGTTTTGGATACACACAGTTTAGAACTATTAAAGCCGGCTTGGGATACAGCCTTAGGTTATCCGAGATATTTGGATTAGGAGTTCAAATGAATTTACATCAATTCCGAATTGGTCAAGGATATGGAAATGCGATTAAAGCAACTGGTGAGGTGGGGCTATTAACTCGGGTAAATAATAAATGGCTTCTTGGGTTTTCCCTAGTAAATTTTTCTCGGGTACAATTAAGTTCGTATCAAGAAGATCGGCTATCTACAGTGATGCGCATAGGGTCTTCATATAGTTTTTCAAATAAACTATTGGTGTGTGTGGAAGGTGAGAAACATGTTGATTTTCCTCTTCGAGGGAAAGCAGGATTGGAATATACTCCAATGGAAAATCTTAGTTTTCGCTCTGGATTTTCCACTCAGCCCATTGAAATTAATGCAGGCTGTGGATATGTTTTTAAAGGGATATACTTCCTGGATTTCGGGTCAGCCTTTACTCAACAGCTCGGTTGGTCGCCCAATGTTTCATTCACGTATCGTTTAAAATGAAGCATTTTCTAGTTGTTATTGGATGCATTTTAATTAGTTTAAGTGGCTCCCTTGCCCAAAACAAATCTGAAATTATACAACAGCGCATTGAATTTATTTCTGAACGTTTTCAATCTGAGAATTTAGATTTAACTAATGTCATCGAGCAATTAGATTTTTATTTTGAGCATCCAATTAATTTGAATTTCACTGATGGCCTTGAATTGGAGGAACTTGGATTGCTTACCACTGTTCAAATCAGTGACTTAATACTTCATCGTAAGTTATTCGGGAAGTTCATTTCCATTTATGAACTTCAAAGCTTAAGCTATTGGGATTTAGAGACTATTCAGTTAGTAAGACCGTTTATTCGAGTAGACGATAAATTAGACAATTTACATATTACATTGAAAGAAGCTCTTGAACAGGGAAAATATGAGGTTTTTTTACGATATCAGCCTACGGTTGAGCGAAAAAAAGGGTATGAGGAAGTTTCAGATTCGATACTTCAATCTAGTAATAATTATTATTACGGTAGTAGTGACCGACTATATACCCGTTGGAGGTATACTTATAAAACGAATATTAGCGTTGGTATTACCGCAGAAAAAGACGCTGGAGAACAGTTTTTTCGAGGGGCTCAAAAAAATGGGTTTGATTTTTATTCTGCTCACGCCTTTTTTAAAGGAGGAAAATATATTCGAGGTATAGCTTTAGGTGATTATCAAGTTCAAATCGGTCAAGGAATTGGTTTTTGGTCAAGTTATGCATTTGGAAAAACGGCGGATATTGCAACGGCAAAAAGGACGGCTATTCCACTAAGGGCATATACCTCGGTAGATGAAAGTAGATTCATGCGTGGAGCAGCAATAGAGCTGGGATATAAAAATCTAGGTTTACTCTTGTTTTCTTCTAGCAAAAAAGTAGACGCAAGTTCAATTGCTGATTCTACCTTGGATGACTTGGAATTTATTTCAACACTCGATTTATCAGGATTGCATCGTACGAATCGAGAAATTTCCAAAATGAATGGGCTTCGCGAAAACATATTTGGTGCAAACCTTAACCTCAAAAGAGGGCTCTTTAAAGTCGGATTATCTGGCGTATATCAGGGATATGATAAGCCGTATGTAAAAGACGTCAAAGTTTATAATCAATTTGATTTTCGTGGACAACATCATTTGAATACAGGGCTTGATTACTCCTATAATTACAAGAATATTGCCTTGTTTGGGGAGGTGTCTAAAGCGTTTAACGAACAACTTAAGTCATACACTTCAGGTTGGGCTATGATGCATGGAGCCTTAATTTCGCTTGATTCTAAAGTGAGTATGGGTTTGATATATCGAGATTATCAGCGTGATTTTTATTCCTTTTACAATGCTGGGTTTTCAGAAGGGAGTAACACCCAAAATGAAAAAGGATTATATGCAGGATTAAAAATGAAATTTAATCCGGTATGGAGTCTCAATGCATATATGGACGTATTTAAGTTTCCTTGGATGAAATTTGGGGTAGATGCACCAAGTATGGGTCACGAATTTTTAATTCAGCCCGTGTATAAACCGAACAAAATATTTGAGGTTTATTTCAGATTTAGGCAGCAACTACGAGAGAAAAATAGTTCGGAATATGCAGGAGCAATAACGCCTATTGAAGCGTTTGTTCAACGTAACTATAGATTGAACCTTTCTTATGTAATTAGTGAGGCATTTACCTTCAAAAGCCGTGTAGAATTTCTTACTATTAATAGCCAGAGTAAAGGATTTCAAAAGGGAATGTTATTAACACAGGATTTCATTTGGAAACCAAAAAGTTCACCTATAGATCTTGCAATTCGATATGCATTATTTGATACAGATGGCTACGATACACGTATATATTCATTTGAGAACAATGCATTGTATGTATTTGCAGTTCCAGCGTATTATAATCAGGGCAATAGGGCTTATGTGTTGGTAAGATATTCTTTTTTAAAACATTGTGATTTGTGGATTCGTTACGGTATGTTTTTGTATAACAATAGATTTATTATTGGTTCAGGAGCCGAACAGATTAATGGAAGCCGAAAATCCGACCTAGTGATTCAATTACGGATTTCTTTATAATTTTTTGTTACGTTTTTAGAAGATATGCGTTATTCAAAATATCAGGACTGCAAGCCTGCATTGTTTAACTCTAAATCTAAGTAATTATGTCAGCCCCTCTCCTTTATTTCGATCGCTTTGGAAAACCAGAAGATGAACTAGTAATTATTGAACGAGCAAAGCGCAACCCAGAGCATTTTGCCCCCTTGTATAGAAAATATCATGAGGCAATTTTTAGATACGTATTTAAGCGAGTTGACGAAGAAGAATCGGCTTATGATATTACTTCATGTGTATTCATAAAGGCCATTACTAATTTACCTAAATATGAGTATAGAGGAATTCCATTTTCTTCATGGTTATTTCGCATTGCAAAGAGCGAATTATATCAATCGTTTCGAGATAAAAAAGCACGACGAACAGTAAGCATTGATTCAATGCAAATCGGTAAGGT
>Ga0222714_10007405_pt1 | contig 10052 bp, 5 predicted proteins | sample C33_3DmetaG_FD_165048 | JGI IMG/M metagenome (GOLD analysis project Ga0222714, IMG submission 165048) | Estuarine water microbial communities from San Francisco Bay, California, United States - C33_3D | ecosystem: Environmental > Aquatic > Marine > Unclassified | place: USA: California... | reverse complement strand
CCACGTGGCATAAACCAGCCATTTACCATCGGGAGACCAGTCTGGATGGGCTTCGACCACAGAGGCGGTCGTTAATCGCTTAGGCGTTCCATCTGGATAATCCATCACGTACAGCTTATCCAATGCCGTAAAAGCTAACCGCTTGCCATCTGGTGAAGGGACAGTATCCCGAATTTCGTTGATGGTAAACGTTTCGGAGTCTTCGATAGGATACGTGAAGTCCATGACCGGGCCAATAGGCATCGAGACCTCGGCCGTAAAGGGGATTTCCGTTTGAGCCGATCCATCGACGGGGATATTCCAGATGCGACCGCCATGAAACGCGATAAGCGATTTAGAATCGGGCGTAAACGTCATGCCGGGCATAATATCCCGCGGTGGACGTCCTTCTTGGTTATCACGTTGAACCGGATAGGCTAGCCACTTTTCTTCACTCGACTTCAAATTGCGCAAAATCAGACCGGTTTGTTCTTCATACCGCGTGGCATAAACCAGCCAATTCCCATCGGGTGAAAGGGTAGGTCGCATACCCGACCCGTACCTGGACGAGCGTGAAAACGTTTGCCCCGTTTCGCGATCATACATCAATAGCTGCATTTGCGGGAATTCAGCGTTGTAAGTCCACTGGCCCTGACGAATCGCATGCCAAATGTAACGTCCATCGGCGCTAAACGAAGGTCCGGTAACGTGGGAGCCACCCGATCCAATAATACTCGCGCCAGATCCGCCGTCTACGTGAGCAATCCAAAGGGTTGAGGGATTGAATCGTCCCGCCCCCTTGGTGTACACGTAATATTTGCCATCCGGGGCATACTCCGGTGACTCATAGTGACTATCGTTTCCCTTGGTAATTTGCTTCGTTTTACCGGTGGCCACTTCAATGGTCCAGATATTTTCCCCACCACTTCGGTCGGATTTGAAAATAACTTTGCTCCCATCAGGACTAAACCGAGGTTGGGAATCAAACGACATGCCCGTGGTCAAGGTATCGGCCTGGCCACCACCAATAGGCAGTAACCATAAGTCACCAAGAAGATCAAAAACGAGGGTTTTACCATCCGGACTCACATCAAGCGACATCCAAGATCCTTCACTGGCGGTGTACGCATAGGTTCGCTCTGCTAAAAGCGGCAGATTTGCCTTTTCGTCCATTTTCTTTTTAGTCGAATCGGCTGCGGGCGAGGCGTCCTGTGCGTGTATGGCTGTGGGCAGCAGGGTCGCAAGGAAGACGAAGGTTACGAGTAAGAAACGCATGGCAGGTTGATTTACTGGTCCTGAAAAACTGGTAAGACCGTAAATCTACGCTTTGAAACGAGAAATCCAATTTTACTTCAGGACGCGACCAATCCTAAACGAGAACTCCCGATCCGAACCCGTAGCTACCTCTAGCCTAAAAGGCATTCCAAATGGATAGCTAATTCCCAGTCCAGCTTCGTGGTATCGGCCTCCAAACTCCCCTATTTCCTTGACGTGGGACGAAAACGCATGGCCTCCAAACACATAAACGCCCATCCCTTTTTCAGCAAGTCCCCATAACCCAAGCTGCTCAAACAACGCCGTAGTAAAATCGTGGGCCCAAAAAATGCCGGCTAGCCGATCGGCAATAAACCGGGAGCTTTTTAACGTTCTGAATCCCGTGAACTCGGAAAAAGGACCCGCCGACCCACTCAAGGTAAATTGACGCTGAATGGGAAGGCCTCCGTGGCTAAACCCACCCAGCGCTGTAATGCGAAACCAATTGGGCCTCGCGCGTCTCCGATAAAACGTGGTAAACTTTAGCGTTCCCCGGGCCTCGAGCCGCGTAAAATCCCAGTCTGAATCAAAAAACTGGCCAGGAGATCGCTCCCAAAATAATTCCAGTGCGTTTTCCCCTTCTTCCCCGATGCGCCCCATAATTTCTACAGAACGTAGGTCTCCGGGATGAATCGATGGGTTATCTCGTTGCTTATTATAAAACAGCCAGCCCTCGTGGTTAGACAGTTTCTCTAGGCTGCCGTGAACTTCTGAATGGCCCCGAAAGGAAACCAAAATCGGTACGCTCGATGGGGTAAAGTCTACGTTGGCGGAGAATGCCCTTCGGTTGTAATAATCGTATAAGTCGTTGTAGCCCAGGTAGGTAGCGAATCCGGGTATAAAACGTCCCAGCTCCTCCGTACGTGCGATAACCGAGGTAGCGTCTAGAAATTCCATTCCGGCAAAACCCTTTAAAGGGCCAATAGACCAAGGCACGTTGAGCTGCTCGCGATGTGAAATTCGCTTTCGCTGCGTGGAGTATCCTACCGAAGTACGCCACATGAGCTCACCCTTTTTGGACGAACCATAGCTGAGTCCAGGATGCCAACCATCCACTCGATTAAACCAAAACCAGTCGCCACCTGCTATTCGCTTCCCTAAATCAAACCTAGACGCTGGGCGAGCATCTTCCTCGTCCTCTTCGGCCTGTTCGGTTACCGGAAAAGCCGCATATTGAGCCAGTAAACCTTCCGGTCGAAACGCCCTCGCAATGGTCATGCGGGAGTCCAAATTGTAGAGGACTTCGGTTTCTTTGGGAGTAAGCGGAATAAAAGATGGATTCCGAGCAAACAGTTCGTCACTCCGATTCGCTAAGGGATGCCTTATGTGTTGCGCGCCCGGGACCGCCAACGAATCGGGTACCGGAGGATTCACAACATGCAGAGACTGTCCGGAGATCTGTTCGTATCGAGCCGTTGGGTACCCCACTCCCGTTCTTCCAAATTCTACCGTTCCTTGCACTCGAAGGTTGATGGGGAGCCACAGCGAATCCCCAATGGAAACGAATTGCTGCTCCAAGTAAATATCATGGAGCTGAACGGGAGGAAGGATATTGGTTGCTGGAAACGGCCTGGCATTCACCTCTAAAACAGCAAAAACGGAGTCTAGAATGGCCACATGGCCCGAAAACGAAGGCAACGTAGCGCTTTGCGGCGTGAAATAGATGTCGTATACCCGTTTCCCGTCCATCTCCCGGATTTCCCCAAGGGTGAAAACATACATTTCCAAGGCATTCGGATGGAGCGGCCCAGCATACCGGGTGCCCATGATCTCAATGTCGTCGTCTTGAAAATTGATCACAGCGTGAGGCGAAGCAAACTTGAAAACACCGCTTTTTGCCGGACTAAACCGCTCAGCCCGAAGAATTTCCCGGGTGCCGCCGGTTTGAGACCACCACGTCGAGCGAACACTTTCATTCATTTGAACCAATTGGTTCTCGGCATATAACATGAATCGCGTATACGTGTCGGCGTAGGTAGATTTTAGATGCTGCCGCGTGCGCTTTTTCGCAGCCAATGCCTGCCGCATAATGTTGTAGGCCGGATTCTCGCCTGTAACCACTACTTCTTCTAGCGTAAGAGATGCTCGCTTCAGCTCAAAACGGAGGGCCTTGGAAGGAATTTCGAGCATCTCCAAAATCTGGGTCTGATACCCGATGAAGCGAATTTCGAGGGTTACTGGGACGTCGCTAATGGTCAATTCAAATTGGCCACCCACATTGGTGCTGGTACCCCGCGTAGTTCCTTGAACTTGGATGGTGGCGGATGGCAAAGGGAACTGATCTAAGGCGTCTACGACCTTACCAGAAATACGAACTTGTCCAAGCGCAGCACTAGGGACAAGCATCATAAATACGGCCAATAAGGCACCGAAGCGACTCCGCATGAACAATCTCGAGGTAGAAACAAGAATCAATTGAATCATCAAATAGGTAGAACGGTATGATGGTTCATCTATTGTATCAACTTACGGCAAACTAGCCGCTTTCATGTACCAATTTATAGGAAAACGGGTTTTGGTTCACCTCTACAGTCGCGAAGGAATCGCTGTGGGGACTGTTGAAGGACGCATAGCCGACGTGGCCAAAGCCGTGGAAGTCGCTGAGGGGATGAAAAAGGATCTTGTGTTTGTGGTCGATATTCAAACCGGCGACCCTGAAAACCCCTACAAGAACAGCGCAGGGATGGAAGGCGAATCGTGGTTCGCGATTCAGGATATTGAAATCCTGGACGATGAAAAACCCAGGTTGTTTACGAACTAAAGGAGCGTTGGGTTAAACCAAACTGGGCACGAGTAGAACCTAGTGCCGCTAAATATGTACTACACATAGTTACATTATCTTTAGTAGATCAACTTTGTGCGATTAGATGGTCAATACAAGGTTCTCGACCGCTTTACATGTTCTCGTCGAACTCGCGGCATCGGAAGAAAAGGTTTTAAGCTCGGCTGAGCTGGCTGATAAAATAAATACCCATGCGGTGGTTGTGCGGCGTTTGGTGGCCCTGTTTAAAGAGGCCGAACTGGTAAACGTGACGCGGGGCGCCAATGGCGGCGTTTCTCTTGCCAAATCCCCTGCAGACATTTCCCTCGGTGAGTTGGCCGATATCACCGAAGAAAACTTTGCGTTTGAAACACACTCTATTCCCGTTTCGGTGATGAATCCCGATACGTTTCCAGACGCTGTTTTGTCTACCATCGAAGGACAAAAACGCAAAATTCAGGCACTCGCTTTAACGCATCTCGAAGGGGTTTCCCTTCAAGATATTTTGGCGGCTTCCATATTGCGGTCAGAACTAACCAATTTGGTGGCAAAAGGCCTCTCGGACGAACAGATTCGCAACGAGTACCACATTCAAAACGGTCATCTGGTGCGGAAATAACTACTTGGTGCCCAATTGGTTAAGCATTTCTTTGACCGCTTTCTCTAATTGTTCGTCGCGTCCAAGGCTTTTGGTTGAAGGCGCATTTTTTACTCGGAAATCAGGCTCTAGCTGCTGATTTTCGAGTGGTTTTCCAGTGAGATCATCAAAGGACAAATGAACCGTTCTTAGGCTACTCTGCCCATCAGGCATGCCTGATCCCGACACCCACGAACATGTGCCCGCGATCGGCATCCCCACAATGCTACCTATTTTTTTGGTACGGTAGGCATACGGGAAACAGTGACCATCCGAATAATTGCCTTCGTTGACCAACAAAATGCTTGGTTTTACCCATTTACGTTGCGGCTCGCCGCCAATTACCCGGCCTTCCCGGTTTGTAAAGGTGGCATAACGGAATCCATTGAGAAAGGTAGAAAGGTCGTCTACCAAGTCTCCCCCTCCGTTCCAACGAGTGTCGACTACCATGGCTTCTCTCGTAGCTTGTCTGCCCAAGGCATCTTCAAACGTAACACGGTAAGCTGGATCACTCATACTTCTCACGTGCACGTAGCCCAATCGGCCACCTGAAAGCGAATCCACCGCAACCCGACGGGATTCAACCCAACGTTCGTACAATAACCCGGATTCTGCTCCGGTGGAAATGGCCTTTACCACTTCATCCCAAGCCGTTTTTCCATCGGCCGAGCGAAGCGAAACCAGTACATTCGTTCCCGCGACGAGGTTCATCACCTGCGCCCAATTGGTACCCTCTGCGACCGAAGCGCCGTTAATTTTTTCGACAACAACACCCGGGACGATTTTTGTGTTTGGGTTGTCGACAGGCCCTTTAGCGAGGACTTCATCGACGCGATAGCCTGTTTTCAACGGGCTTAACAATAACCCAAGAGCACCGGTCGCATCGCCGTCAGCAACAGACTGGAAAAAACCTGCACCCGTATGGGACACATTGAGTTCGCCCAACATTTCATTCAACAATTCCTCGAAATCATATCCGTTTGAAATATGAGGAAGGAAGCGTGAGTACGCAGTTAAATACGAGGGCCAGTCTACCCCGTGAAAGTCCGTTTGATAAAACTTTTTATTAACCCAGCGCCAACCAAATCCAAGATTGTAAGCAAATTCAGCCTGTCGGTCGATGGTATAGGTCCCCCCGATAGCAATGGAAGTGCTTTTTCCTGTCGCCACGTCGACCTTCGACATTTTGCCTCCAGCCACCATGAATACGTTTTTCCCATCGGCATCGAGGGTCAAAGAGCCACCGGAGCCGCCCATTTTAGCTAATATGGACGTTTCTTTGGTGCGAAGGTTGGTTTTCCAGAGATCGTAGCCTTTTTCGAATCGAGCCAAATAGAGCAAGGTTTCGCCGTCCGGGGTGACAACCGCATCGGACAGGTTGGACGAATGAATGGTTAGCCGCGCTTTTCGATCTTCAATGCGATCCCAATCGATCACGACGGGTTTAATCTCTTCTTTCTTTTTGGCGTCCTCTTTTTCGTCCTTTTTATCGTCCTTTTTATCCGCACTCGCGGCTTTTTCCTTTTCCTTCTCGGCTTCGGCGAGCAGCTCGGCTTCTTCCTTCGTCAAATTATACTTTTGCCATGCTTCTTCCGTAAGAAACAGACCGTACACGTCGGATTGGCGGCCACCCGTGCTCGCTAAATCCTGCATCCCGTCGCGTGACGAGAACCAGACCATGAGCTTGCCTGCCATCATCCACTTGGGGTTGGAATCCGAAAAACCGGAGTCGGTCATATTGCGAACTTTACCCGTTCCATCGGCCTTGATGAGTCCAATTTCGGTAGGCCAGAAATCGGGTTGGCTGTATTCCATAAACAGCCATTTCGAGTCTGGGGACCACGAATACGACTGATCGCCATCGCCATACGAGAAGAAGTTTTCGCTCCCCATTAAGACCGTGGGTTTTTTAGTCGCACGATCAACTACCGCTAAGGTCATGCGGTCGTGGAGGTAAGCGACCGATTTACCGTCCGGGGAGACTACCGGCTGATATTCGTCGGCTTCGGTGGCCAGCAGTGTTTTTTCTTCTAAGCTGGTGGCCGTGAAAAAGTACTTTTCATCATCCCGTTTAATGGACGATTCGTACAAATTCCAGCTACCGTCCCGCTCGCTAGCATACACCAGGCTACGGCCTTTAGGGTCAAAACTGACCCACCGTTCGGCTTCGATGGTGTGGGTTACTTGTTTGGTCGATCCCGACTCAACCGAGGTGACAAACACATCGCCGCGATAGATGAAAGCGACTTCTTTGCCATTTGGTGAAGGCGTCATTTCGGATACCGAGCCGGAAACGCTGATACGCTCCACGGTTCTGTCGCCCGGGTCGCGGTTAATATGAACGGCTAGCTTGACGGGAGTTCCTCCTTGGGAAAGCGAATAAAGCTCTCCGTCCCATGAAAACGCCATCATTCCGTTAGTCGCCACACTCAGGGAACGGACCGGGTGTTTGGTAAATGAAGTGAGTTGCGTGCCGCTTCCGCTCTCGGAAAGACCTCGTTTGTATACGTTAAACGATCCGTCGGCTTCGCTGAGGTAGTAAAAAGTGGCTCCGTCCGCTGAAAACGATGGATTGCGATCTTCTCCGCCAAACGTGGTGAGCTGCTTAAATTCGGACGTAGCGAGATCATAGGTCCAGATATCGCGAGCCGCCGAGCTAACGTGGTGTTTTCGGAAGTCGTTTTCGTAGCTGGTAATGTCTTCAAAAATGAGTTGGGTGCCCGCACTATTGAATTTGGCGTTGATGGCGGGGACGGTCAGGAGTTGGGTCACGCGGCCGCCAGTGACAGGGACGCTGTAGAGTTCGGGCTGCGCACTGGTAGGAAAATTGGAGCTGGCGGCCGCGTCTAGGCGCGCCGACTCGAATAAGATAGCCATCCCATCGGCTGTAAAGGTAGCGGGGGTATCGTTCCTAGAATCGAAGGTGAGCCGAGTCGGCGCGCCCCCACCAGCAGGCATTACAAACACATCCAAATTGCCGTATCGGTCCGAGGCAAACGCGATGTGTGATCCATCGGGCGACCAAACAGGAGTAGTGTCTCTGCCGGTAAACGTAGTTAATTGGAAGGCCGATCCACCCGAAACAGGAACGGTGTATATATCGCCCTGATAGGTGAATGCTATGGTTGAACCATCTGGGGAAATGGCCGAATTACGTAGCCACAAGCTCGAATCTTGAGCGGTTGCCGAAAATCCAATCGTTAAAAACAAGCCCACTAATAAACTACGCATATCCGTTTCATTCTAGTTCTAAAAACCGTGGTGGAAAGGGTACCATTCGACGCGACCTCCACGTCAAGAAGGTACAACCTTCTTTTGTTAGGGGTTATGCGAAGAGTTGCTTACCGGTAGAACGGGCGAACCGGTCGTTTTAATTCGATTGGTAGCCGCCACCAACTCTTTGGTAATTCCTTGCTCATGAGACGAGTGACCCGCGTTCGACACGATCACCAAGGTCGACTCCGGCCATAATTCGTGCAGATCTACTGCGCTGGCTACCGGACATACGATATCCCATCTTCCGTGAACAATGAAAGTTGGAATGTGGCGAATCATATCGACCCTGTGTAGCAATAGGTCGTCGGGCTCAAGCCGAACATTTCTGAAATAGTGTGCTTCCAAACGAGCGAGGCAATATGCTTTGTTGTCGTTATGAAAGGCCGTTTCAAAGTCAAGATTGGGCTCCATAGTGCACGAAGACCCTTCGTACACGCTCCATATTTTGGCAGCCGCTACGGCTTCTTCGCGGTCTGGGCTGTTGAATTTCTTCCAATACCCTTCCAATAGGTCATGGCGATCTTCTTCAGGAAGGTGTTCGGCGAAAATCTTCCATCGTTCGGGTTGAATCAGGCGCATTCCGTACAACCACCATTCAATTTCTTCGTCCCGTAAAAGCCAAATACCTCGAATGGTCAATGTGCGACACGATGCCGGCTTTTCCTGCGCGTAATACAGCGACAACGTGCTTCCCCACGATCCGCCAAACACATGCCAGGTCTTGATGCCGAGCATTTCCCTTAGCGTTTCGATATCGCCGACCAAATCATCGATCGAATTATTGCGCAGTTCGCCTAACGGCTCGGACCGCCCCGCTCCACGCTGGTCAAATAGAATGATTCGGAAGTAAGATGGGTCGAAAAAGCATCGATCCTTGGTCGAACATCCTGCTCCTGGACCTCCATGCAAGAAGATCACGGGCTCTCCATTCGGATTTCCGCATTGCTCCCAGTACAGCGTATGGATGTCATCGACTTTTAGGGTGCCGGTTTCGTAAGGTTCGATATCCGGATAGAAATGGGGATTGGGCATATGGACCGGTGGTCAGCTGTTGCGAAAGTTATTGCGGAAGAACGGTTCGCCGGCAGCCCTTTCTTTTTCGAGAAGGGTGTCAGGCTTCGAGCGCGTATCTTAGACAATAATATAGGATTCAAAAACAATCGACAGCTACTGGACTTAAATACAGATCCATTTTTCCTTCGAGGGACACGTGTCAGCTTTTATCCATCTTATTAGAACGGCTAGTCCTTCCAACCGGTATGCCCAAGAAATGGTTGGCGAGGCCATGGCCAAACAGCTGGACCCCACCTCCAAGGGGGCCCGATTGGCTCGGAAAATCTATAGAAGCTCGGGGATCGACTTCCGGCATAGCGTGATTGGCGACCTAAATCAGTTTGTGGGCTCAGGCTCGCCTGAAGTTGACGATGCTAAAAACAGCGGAGGGCTCTTTTTTGATGCCCAACAATCCTTTTTATCGCCCTCAACCGGGGTTCGAAACGCTGTTTATTCCGATCACGCGCGCCCGCTATTTTCGAAGGTTGCCGCTTCGTTGATCGATGACTGCCCAACGTTTTCCAGAGAGGACGTCACCCATGTGATTACCGTTTCTTGTACCGGATTTTTTGCGCCGGGACCGGACTACTACGTAGTGAAAGACCTTGGACTCGACACGTCAACCAAACGATTCCACATAGGTTTTATGGGTTGCTATGCGGCCTTTCCAGCCTTAAAAATGGCGAAAGCCTTTTGCGCAGAAGACCCTAATGCCGTCGTTTTGGTCGTTTGCGTCGAGCTGTGCAGCCTTCATCTCGAACCCTCCGAAGACATCGATGACATTATTGCAACTTCTGTATTTGCAGATGGTGCGAGTGGAGCTATTGTTAGCGCTAAACCCGGTCCATCCGGCGCAAAAACGCTGCGATTGGACTTTCTGGAGTCGGTAGTTGCTCCTGATAGCGAAGGCGATATGGCTTGGACCATTGGTGATAAGGGCTTCGACATGGTCCTTTCGACCTATGTCCCCCGAATATTGGAGGCCCACGTCGATGAAATTGTCGATGACCTGCTGCAAAAAGGGGGCACGAA
>Ga0222714_10007403_pt1 | contig 10053 bp, 6 predicted proteins | sample C33_3DmetaG_FD_165048 | JGI IMG/M metagenome (GOLD analysis project Ga0222714, IMG submission 165048) | Estuarine water microbial communities from San Francisco Bay, California, United States - C33_3D | ecosystem: Environmental > Aquatic > Marine > Unclassified | place: USA: California... | reverse complement strand
AGGTACCGCGCGCGTCTTGATCATGCCGAGATCGGTGCCCGCGTGGGGCTCAGTGAGACACATCGTGCCCGTCCAAACGCCCTCATACATTTTAGGCAAATAACGCTGCTTCAATTCCTCACTACCGTGCTGGCTAAGCGTAAGCGTCGCTCCTGTGGTGAGAATCGTGAACAATGCGAAAGAAGAATTTGCCGCGAAACTCATTTCTTCGATTAGCGCCGACAACGTCTTTGGCATACCCTGACCGCCATACGCGACTTCGCCGGTCAGTCCCGCCCAGCCTCCCTCGGCATAGGCTTTATAGGCTTCTTTAAACCCGTCTGGTGTGGTCACTACCCCATCGCTGTATTGACAGGACTGCTGGTCACCGCTTTGATTAATCGGCGCAAGCAGGCCCTCGGCGATCTTACCCGCCTCTTCAACGATAGCCGAGGTGAGGTCGGTCGAAACTTCTTCTGTGCCAGGCATCGACGAGAACAAGGTATCGGCGGTGAAGACATTGTTAAGCAAAAAGCCGATATCCTGAATCGGAGCTCTGTAGGCAGGCATTGGTACTCTCCTAGGGCATTCAAATCTGATAATTCGTGTTTTCAGCGCATTGGTTCAACGCTAATCGTGCATTTGACCGTGTGTTAACGAAGGAAGTATAGGGGAAGATCCCTACAAACCCTAGCTACGCAGCCGGTCAGAACGGGCAAATATCGCTATAACTGGACATAGCCGCATCGAGCGACTATCTCTAGAGCTGCAGCAACAAACCCGCTGCTGACTGCCCGCTTTGGGGTTTATTTTGACACTTGCAAAAACACTACGCCGCGTCGTTGCAGATCGATTAGCTCACGCCCTCTCTGGCCTATGCTGTTGCTGCGGATTAGACTCCGACACGCGGACAACACTGTGCAGTTTTTGTCTTGCGGGCCTGCCTCGCGTTCGACGCGCGTGCCCTTTGTGCGGTCTTAGCAAAGAAAGTGTTAGCGAAGGGGACTCGCGGGATCCATCTGATCAAGGGCCCGGCGATGTTTGTGCTCGCTGTCTTACTCACGCGCCCGTTTTTTCGCTTTGTCGTAGCGCATTTGCCTACTCCTCGCCAATTGATCAGCTGATTACCGACTATAAATTCAATGAGCGTTTAGATATCGGGGCGGGACTGAGTGACGAACTCGGGCGCGTCATGGAAACATTCTACTCAGCCAACGGAGTTTGTAGCAGCGTCAACGGGAAACCGTCGGCAGTCATCGCCACACCGCTGCATCCTCGACGGCTCAGACAGCGCGGTTTCGATCAGGCTCAGTTCATTGCGCGACGAGTTGCGCGCAGGTTAGCACTACCTGACCTCAGCAAGCGGGTTGCGAGGATTCGACACACGACACCTCAAACCGAGACGAAAACCAAAGCCGAGCGGCAACAGAATCTTCACTGCGCTTTCAAGATTAAAGAGCGCGAGCGTCTCAGCGGCCACTCGCACGTCCTTGTGATTGACGATGTCATAACAACTACCGCGACCGTGTCGTCACTGACGACTGTGTTGCACGATGCGGGTATTGCAAAAGTCGACGTTTGGGGCCTCGCGAGAGCCGAGTTACGATCGGCACGCTGAACGCGAAGAAAGGTTGGATGTTAAGCAAATGGGCGCTTTAGAATTGGTATTTGATCGAACCATAGGCGACGCGGCCGTTTTGGTCGAGCAGGCGCGTTGATGAATTGAGAATCTGCGCTGTTTTCTCATCGAATAGATTACGAATGCCGAACGAGATAATGGCTCGATCTTTCGCGCCTGTTTTTACACTGTAGCCGTATTGCAAATCGAAGGTCGTAATATTGTCGACAAGATCATTAATCTCGTCTAGATCGAGCTCGCTGATGTCTTTAAACGAATCGAAGTAGTTTGTGATCGCAGTCGCTGTGTGATTACCGAACTGCCAAGACAGCATCATGCTGCTCTGCAGCTCCGGACTGACAAGACGGTCGTCGAGGGCGCCCATTTCCTCGCTGCCAAGCTCGAGCAGGGCGCCGGTATTGTCGAAATCCTGCACGTAAGTCGACTTCGTGCTGAGAGTGAATTGCCCGAAGCGACTGGTATCCCAAACATAAGACGCGCTCAAATCGAAACCGTTGGTTTCGAGCTGCGAGCCAACGAGCGGATTATCCACATTAAATTCGTTAATCTTTGAATCTTGAATATACAGGTTCGATGCCCGCGGCCGCCAATCGCGACCAAGGCTCGCCTGTGCCGTTGACTCATTGACCTCTAAGCGCCAGGCGTCGGCGCTGACGCTCAGTCCATCGAGGGGCTCTACGGCCACACCAAGATTGAAATTGAGCGCCTCTTCGACCACGGCACCCTCGAAACCGGTTTCTTCCACATTGCGGGCAATGCTCAAAGCCGGTACGGCACCGTTTAAAATAGACGAAGGCCCGATTCGAAAACTCGCGCTACCTTGGGTGCTTGACAGAGTCTGGCCTAACAAGCTCACCGATTGGCCGTTTGCCACCGATAGCGCGCTTTCGAAGCCGCCCTGCGCAGAAACGCGCGTGGACATTGCTTGAAGATCATTAGCAGGCGTGACACCACCGAGCGTCTGTGCCTCAGCACCCGTTGGGGCGAGGCTGGCGATGGCAGCAAACAGACCGAGCGAGAGTGCACAAAGCGGATTTGCCACAGATGCAACCGTGCCGCGCGATAGGCTCTCCAGGCACGACACCGGCGAAGCGTCGGCCGTAAAGGCTGATCTAGCAAGATGACTGTCTGTTAAGTAAACGTTGCGCACGCCTTCCGCCTTGAGTTGGTCTGGTACGAATGGAAGCATAGCACTCAATTCGCCTCAATCGATACCCCGTACATCACGCGATTTTGTTATAAATCTTGACCATGACGCGTCAATTTTTTCAGCAGCTCGCAAACAGTTAACGACTGACCCGACAATACGAGATCGGGCCACAGTTCAGCGAGGGGCTCGAGCACAAAAGCACGCTCGGCTGCTCGAGGATGAGGCAGCTTAAGCGTTGCCGAATCAATGATTTCATCGCGGCAAAAAATCAGATCGAGGTCGATCGTCCGAGACGCGTAGCTGGCGCCGGCCGCGGGCCGGCGACGTGCTCGGCCAAGATCGAGCTCGATCGAAAGCAATTTATCGAGCAATTCTTGTGCGCTCAATCCCAAAGCGGGCTCGATTATTGCGACGGCGTTGCAAAAAGCTGGCGCCTCGTCGCCAAGCCCAACGGCCGCCGTCGAATAAATACTCGACAGGTGGGGTGTGCAGCGAGAAAGGGGCTGCAACCGGCTAGCCGCCTCACCAATGAGCTGGGCAGGAGAGTAACCTCCATGCGCCAGATTAGAGCCTAGCGCAACGACAGCGCAAACAGCCCCGCTATGCGTCGTGATAGGCAGCTGACAGCTCATGAACCGACTCAACGAACACGGCGACGTGATCGGGATTTACCGCCGGCGTGATGCCGTGACCAAGATTAAACACGTGACCCGGATTGCTTCCGAAACCAGCAAGGATTGACCCAACTTCAGCTCTAATTGCCTCTGGTGAGGCATAAAGCATAGAGGGGTCCATATTGCCTTGAAGCGCCACTTGCGCGCCAATGCGTTCACGCGCATTTGCGATATCTGTTGTCCAATCTAGGCCGACAGCATTACAGCCACTCGCAGCGATAGATTCTAGCCACTGACCACCATTCTTAGTAAACAGGATGACGGGGACTTCACGGCCATCGTTGTGGCGTGTCAGGCCGCCGATAATTTTCTGCATGTAGGCAAGTGAGAAAGCACGATAAGCCGAAGGTGTGAGCACGCCACCCCAGGTGTCAAAGATCTGAACAGCCTGCGCGCCCGCCGCTATTTGTGCATTGAGGTAGTCGATGACGGCGTCTGCGAGCTTATCAAGCAGCAAGTGCATCGCCTCAGGATGGTTGTAGAGGAATTCTTTTGCATACCGGAAATCCTTGCTGCCACCGCCCTCGATCATATACGTTGCAAGCGTCCAAGGGCTGCCCGAAAAGCCGATAAGTGGAACCGAACCATTGAGCTCGCGCCGAATCAGTGCCACCGCATCGGTAACATAGGACAGCTCGCTTGGGATCGAGACGTCGGGGAGATTCTCAACATCTGCTGGTGTACGGATCACCTTTTTAAATTTAGGTCCCTCGCCTTCGGCAAAATAAAGCCCCTGCCCCATCGCATCTGGAATCGTGAGGATATCCGAGAACAAGATTGCCGCGTCGAAAGCATAACGTCTCAGGGGCTGGAGCGTGACCTCACAGGCAAGCTCGGTATTTTTACAAAGACTCATGAAGTCGCCGGCTTGCTCGCGCGTTGCGCGATACTCAGGCAGATAGCGACCAGCCTGGCGCATCATCCAAACCGGTGTTCTGTCTACCGGCTGGCGGAGGAGCGCGCGCAAAAAGCGGTCGTTCTTGAGGGGCGCAAAATTGGAATTTTGTTCAGTCACGGGAGTTGACCTCGAGTCGCGGGCGGCATAGTGCCGCGCTCACTGGTGGCGTAAAAAGTCTGCAATTCTACACGAGGCAGCAGCCATGACCAATGTGCGACGCGGCCAAATTATCGCGACGCGCGGATTTCCGCCTGTACGGCAGAGATAGACCGAACCCATGGACCAGAGGCAGCGAGCGCCTGCGGTAGACGATTAAGCGTGGCCTCGGCCTCGGCACGAGTCGCAAACACACCATAAGCGACAATATACCAAGGCGCACCTGCGCGCTCAGCCCGATAGTAACCCAGGGTCTGTCTAAGCCCGTTGCCATTACGCTCAACAAAAGCCTTCACATTAGCTTCCGAACTAGCGCCCAGTATCTGCAGACTGAAACCCTCAGCAGGCGCGGCGAGCAGCTGCCTTTCGAAGGGACTGCCGCTTAGGATACTTTCTCGCCTCTGCGGTATTGGGGCAGTCGTCGAAGCCGGTGCTGTCGCGGAGGATGCTGCGCTAGAGGGGGCAGCCGGCGGAGCTTGCTCCGAGAGTACTTCCGAGCGCGGGGGAATTTCTCGCGCTTGCGGAACGGCTGGCGGAGGTGTCGTCGCGGGTGCTGACGTCAAAGCAACCGATGATGACGCACTAGACACACGCGGCTCATTAACAGGCGCGGACGGCACTCTCTCCGGTGTAGCCGGACGACGAATCTGTCCGCTCGCCGAAGACGGGATGGCCAAAGTTTCGGAAGTCGTTTCGACAGATGCCACAGAAGAGTCCGCGAGTGGAGCCGCGAGCTCGATCACGCCCGAACGCGGCTCATCCGGAATGCGCCAGAAAACCACTAATGCAAGGACAAGAATCGAAAGTCCTCCTGCGGCTAGCCAATAATTGCGCGCTGCGGCCAGACGAGCAGGTAGAGACTGAAAAAGTGCAGTGGTGGCAGTAAGGTAACCTGTCTTATTTACTGCGCTGCCGAAATCGCCTTCGTCATCGTCAAGAAAATCATGAGTGATGGCCGACTCGTCGCCGCGCTGAGCCTTCACCGCGCTCTTGAGCTGCTCATCCTCGCCGAAGTCCAGCTCTAACTCCTCACCGACACGGAAGGTCGCGCTTCCAATGCTTGGTCGGAAATCTGGCTCTAGCCACTCATCGATATCGCGATCAAATTCGTCGTCTGACGCGTCGACCAAGGCCTCTTCTTGCTGCTCGCAATCATCGAAATCTGCTGATTCTATCGCTACCGCATCTTCGCTTTCCGCGCTGCTGGCGACTATGCCGAGGAGCTCATCAAAGCTTTCTTCGGACTCCTCATCTATATCGATTGGCGCCGGCGCGATCGATTCAGGCGGCACGATAGACTCGGTCAGCCCGGCTGAAGCAGTCGACTCGGCTGCAACAATCGGCTCGACCGGCTCAGTCAGCTTGGCCAGCTCAAGATCGACAATACCCGTCTCGTGACCGGATTTCTCCGGCTCCGGTTGCGGCTCTACTGGCTCAGCGATCGCTTGTACAGAATCATTCAGCGGCCGCGGAGAGGAAGGTTCAGGAAGCTCGAACCAGGTAAAGTCTTCGACTCCCCCGTTTGGATCCGCCCGCTCGATCGCGTCTTTAAGCTCGGGCTCGCCCAAGAGCAAGCAGCAGAGACTCGCTTCATCAGCCTCGTCAATCAGCTCATAAAGCGTTTCGAGAAAGGCGCCATCTAATGTCTCTGCGTCGTCAATGATGAGAACCAGTAGGCGCTCTTGGTCTGCAAGCGAACCCGCGTAATCAACCACGGTATTAAGGGGAGATTCGGCAACGTATTCGATCGAGTCGGGACTTAGCTTAGTGACCAAACGCTTAATGAAATCGTCACGATTATCAAAATCACTGAGCGCTATTGGGATGCACTCAGCCTCGTTGGCAAATTGTTGAGCGAAACGCTTGGCGAGAAAGGTCTTGCCCGCACCTCTGACACCGGTGACAGCAATCAGTGGCCTGCCATAAAACGCGTCATCGATGAGCGTCGATAGAAGCGCATCGTGGGTGTCGAGTAAAGCGTTTGCCCCATCTTGCTCAACACGCGGTGTATCTGACTGCGTATCAGCTGAAGTGTTAACAAGCGGATCAACTCGAGGGTCTGTTGTCAGGGGCTGTTCTTCACTCACAAGTTTACTCACATAGGCGGTCGCCGGCCTCGAGAGTGGCGACCAGCTGACCTGGTTCGATATCGCTCGCAATCGCTCCCTGCCCAATCGCCTTGAGCAGGATGAAACGAAGCTTACCTTGTTCGGTTTTCTTGTCCGAAGCCATCAGATCAAGATACCGCTCTATAGTGATATCGGCAGGAGGAACCACAGTCATACCGAAATTTTCTTCGAGAATACGCCTGACTAATCGAGCATCATCCGCGTCTATCCAACCAATCCGGGCACTAAGATCCGCTGCCATCACTGTGCCCATCGCCACCGTTTCACCGTGCAGCCAAGTACCGTAGCCGGCTGCCGTCTCAATTGCATGACCAAAGGTGTGGCCGAGATTGAGCAATGCCCGCACGCCCGACTCTCTCTCGTCTTCGGCGACGATCTCAGCTTTGACTCTACAACAGGTTTGAATAACTTCTGCCATAAGCGCTGGATCGCAGTTCACCAACTGTGCTGAGTGTTCGCCCAGCCAGTGGAAGAATCTAGGATCACGAATCAGCCCATATTTTATGACCTCAGCGAGGCCTGCTCTGATTTCGCGCGACGGCAATGTTGACAGCACATCGGTGTCGGCGATAACGCAGCGAGGCTGATAAAATGCGCCGATCATGTTCTTGCCGAGGGGGTGATTAACACCAGTCTTACCGCCAACCGACGAATCGACTTGCGCAAGAAGCGTGGTAGGGATCTGCACGAAGTCGATACCGCGCAGATACGTCGCCGCCGCAAATCCGGTGATGTCTCCAACAACGCCGCCACCAAGAGCGACCAAAGTGGTGTGACGGTCATATTTGTTGCTGAGCAAAAACTCATAGATAGAGTCCACTGCCCCTAGCGTTTTGTTGGCCTCACCGTCAGCCAGAACAACCTCCGCGCAGTCTCTGCCGGCAAAGAACGACTTGGCCTTCTCAAGATAAAGTGGCGCTACAACGTCATTGGTGACGATAACAATCTTGCCTTGACGCAGTAGCGCCTGATCGACGTGCTCGGCAAACGCTTTGTCACCGAAAAGTCCAGCACCAATCGCGATAGGATAGCTGCGGTCGCCTAAGTCTACATTTACAGTTAACATTTTTTGAGAGTCCTTACTCACTGCCATTGAGCTGCTTTTGAATTTCACTGCAGACGGCCTTAGGGCCGCGACGGTAGGTATCGACTGAGAAATCCGCTACCTCTCGATAGAGCGGTTCACGAAAAGCCATCAGCTCGCGAATTTTTTGCGCGGGATTGGCTGTCTGCAGCAGCGGCCGAGACTTATCGCGCTTGGTGCGCTCAATTTGCTGGCTAATCGGCGCGCGGAGGTAGATTACGCAGCCCCGGCTCTTAAGCCATTGTCGATTTGCCTCGGCGAGTATCGCTCCGCCGCCTGTCGCGAGGACTATATTAGGCCGAATGGTCAGTTTCTCGATCATCTTGGACTCTCGAGCTCGGAAGCCCTCTTCGCCTTCAACGTCAAATATCCAAGGGATATCGGCTCCGGTAGCCCTTTCTATCTCGCGATCGGAATCGACAAAGTCGAGGCCTAACGACTCCGCTAAAACTTTGCCGATCGTCGTCTTGCCAACGCCCATAGGGCCAACTAGAAAAAGTGAAGTTAAGGATTTCATCTGCGTTTTACGAGGACTTTATGATGCGCGACAGTATAGAGGCAGTTCATCCATGATGAAACTTCTGGGTGACTATCAATTTATCAACAGGCGCCGGTGAGGAGCTGCTATGCCCTTACTCAACCCCCTCCTCCAATATCCGAGGGGTAATAAATATAAGCAGTTCGGTTCGCCGACTGGAGCGCTCAGTGCGCTTGAATAAACGTCCGAGGTAGGGAATGTCTCCTAGAACTGGGGTTTTCGAAGTGCTTTAGCCCGCATTCGATGGCTTTTAGCGGAGCTACGGGGCGTGACAACCCCTCTGCCTTGGTACTACTCTAGTAGACCGCACCCTGTGGCGCCTGCTTTCGTCGATTTTCACCCTCGGGCATTGCCCCGTGTCGGGTGTATACTTGGGAAAACCATGAAGATTGGTGCTAATTCCGAGTCACACCAACTAGCGAGCGATAATCAACCGCGATGACGCCAGAGAAACGAAAAAGACGACTCCTAAAGGTCATGCGCTGGTTCGCACTCCTCTGCTTAGTGGCCGCGACCGGCGTGGTGATGATTGCAACGGCAGCCTACCTCTACCTTGCGCCTCTGTTGCCCTCAGCCGAAACCTATCGCAACGTTCAGCTCGAAACCCCTCTGCGCATTTATACAGCCGACGGGCTTCTAATCGATGAGATCGGCAACCGCCGTGATCCCGTCGAATTCGAGGAAATCCCTCAAGTGATGATCGACGCATTGATCGCGACCGAAGATGCTCGCTTTTATTCGCATCCGGGTGTCGATTTTCAAAGCCTCATCCGCGGTTTCTACGGATTTATACGTGGTGTAAATATGGGTGGTGGCAGCACTATTACGATGCAGCTCGCCAACAACCTCTCCTTCGACAGTGACAATGTCTATCTGCGCAAATTCAAAGAAATCCCCTTCGCTCTGCAGATTCAACGTGAACTGAGCAAAGAAGAAATTCTTACCCTCTATTTGAATACCATCTATTTCGGGGCTGGCGCAGACGGAATCGGCGCCGCCGCCTTTGTGTACTACGGCAAGCGACCATCAGAATTGACCCTCGCCGAGGCCGCGATGATGGTGTCATTGCTACCCTGCCCGTCGACGTGTAATCCGCTGAGCAATCCTACTCGCTCCATTGAGCGCAGAAGAACGCGCCTACGAAACATGGTGAGAGAAGGCATGATTACCGAACAGGAATTTGCACTCGCCGATGCCGAACCAGTAAGCGCTACTCGCCATAATCGTAATATCGAAGTGAACGCGCCCTACATCGCCGAGATGGTTCGTCAGCAACTCTATGAATTGTATGGCGAGGCAACTTACACGCAGGGCTTCGAAGTGATTACTACAATCGATTCTCAGCGCCAACGCGAAGCCAACGCCGCACTTGTTAATGGCTTAGAGAATTATTATGACAAGCGACATGGCTATCGCGGGACCACGACAAATCTTGCACCGCTCCCTGGCGAAGACCAATCCGAGCTGCGCGCGCGCTGGCTCGAGGCGCTCGAGCCTGTGCCTGATTACGGCAATCAACAGCCTGCGATTGTTTCCGCGGTTGAGGCCCGCAGTTTTAATGCGTTATTGGGCGACGGGTCAGAAATCACAGTGCCTTGGGAGGGAATCGCCTGGGCATACGCATTTCGCAGCCGAAATGAGGCATGGCCTCCGCCTCAAACCGCGAGCGATGTCGTAAGCTTGGGGGACCTAATACGCGTCCGCCAATCCAACGATGGCTGGGAACTTGGCCAAGTACCCGAGATTCAGGGCGCACTTGTCTCAATGCGCCCTTCCAATGGCGAACTCGTCGCACTCGTCGGAGGC
>Ga0222714_10007401_pt1 | contig 10054 bp, 11 predicted proteins | sample C33_3DmetaG_FD_165048 | JGI IMG/M metagenome (GOLD analysis project Ga0222714, IMG submission 165048) | Estuarine water microbial communities from San Francisco Bay, California, United States - C33_3D | ecosystem: Environmental > Aquatic > Marine > Unclassified | place: USA: California... | reverse complement strand
CAGATTCCTCGTTCCATTTTCGGTTAATTTTAAAAATTTCTAATAGCTCGGAAAAGCCATTTTCAATTTGATTGTTGGCCAAGTATGCTTCTGCTAATTGAAAGTGTAATTCAAGATTTTTAGGATCTTCGTGAATTTTTACCTTAAGCTCTTCTAAGTGATGGTGGTCGTCATTTTGAAGATTATTTAAAAGTTTCTTTAGTTTATTAATTTCTTCATTATTGCTATGCTGGTCATCAAGAGAATCAATAATAGAATTAGCATCTTCATATTTTTCTAACTGTATTAAACATCTAATTAAACCAAGTATCCCTTTTATATTCCCAGGATCTAAAGCAATTAAATTTTCAAAAGCTGTCTGCGCTTCTTGAAATTTTTGATCTTTAAATAAAAGATTTGCCTCCTCAATTAATTTGGGTATTTCATTACCTGGGACAGCGTCAATCATTTTATCCATCATTGCTTCAATCTTGCTTTCAGGCTGGACACCTTGAAATGCATCAATGGGTCTACCTGCAACAAAACCGTAAACAGTAGGTATAGATTGAATATTCAATTGCGAGGCTATGCCTTGATTTTCATCCACATTAATTTTCGCAAGAATAATTTTGCCATTTTTTTTGTTAATTAATTTTTCTAATATTGGAGTGAGTTGTTTACAGGGACCACACCATGGTGCCCAAAAATCAACTAGAACTGGTATGGTTTTTGACTTTTCTATAACTTCTTCTAGAAAATTGTCTTGGCTTATATCAAATACATTGCTCATCTAAGTTTATAAATAGTATCTATTAATTGGATTACAAGGTCATGTAATTTTTTGAAATTTGATGCTAAAAATAATAATTATATGAATCTTGCCTTTGTAACAACCATGAACCAAGCAATATATGAAGCTTATGGCAATAGGTATATTTGTGAATTTGAAAACAATGCCGATGATAACATCAAACTATTTATCGTTTTTGAGGGAGAGCTACCGTCTAATTCTATGCAAAGGAAAAGTAATGTTTTGTTTTTGCCTTTTGCTAGTCCTGAACACAATCAGTTTATAGAATTTTTTGGTAAGCTATATGAGGCACAAGGGATTAAGATGAACTTTTTTAATGAGGCCGGCAAACAAAAAATTAATATTAAAAATGATTATCGGTTTAACGCAATTAAATTTTCATTTAAGCCCTTTTCTATTCACCAAATTCTAAATTTTCTTCCTGAAAATTTAGAATATTTGATCTGGACGGATGCGGATCTTCGTTGCAGTAAAAAATTTAATGAAAAAGATTTAATTAAGTTTTTACCTCATGATAACGCTATCATTTCATATTTAGGTAGAAAAAATATGTATTCAGAGTGCGGCTTCATGGGATACAATTTAAAGAATAATCATACAAAGAAATTTATTGATGAAATGATTAATATTTATTGCACTGGAAAAATTTTTTCATTTAGAGAATGGCACGATAGTTATATTTTTGATGAATTAAAAAAAATATTTGAAAAAGAATTAAATTGCCAATTTACAAATATCTCTGGCGCGGGGTTTGAGACAGACCATCCATTTGTCAATTCTGGTTTGGAAGAGTTTTTTGATCACTTAAAAGGTAGGAGCAGAAAAGAGCTTGGGCGCTCCAAAGAAGATGATTATTTAAGCAAATAATCAAAATTTTTAATTAACATTTCCCATTTTTCTTGAATTTTTTGAACAGTAAAATTAGGTAAAATATTGTTCATTGCTTTTTCAATACCCTCATAGCAAAAGTCCTTTGTAAGAAATTCTCTAAATGCTTTATCATTATCTATGTCTGTAAAATAATTTGAAAATTGTTCATATGACTTGACTTTTGTTGCAGCTACCATTTTCCCTAAAGCAAAAGCGGTAATAAGCCTGTTGGAGCTAATATTGGATTTTAACTCGTCATGAATTGAACCGGGAATTAAAATTTTATTAAAATCTTTTGAAATTTTAATTAATAAATCTGGATCGTATTGATAAAGCTCAAAAAATTTGAATATTTTTTTTTGGATATAATATTGCATTATTTTTTTAAACTCAGGAATCATTTCATTTGTAAAACGAGTCATCACAATTAATTTATTAAAGCTAATATTTGGCCACTGGTTGAGTTTTTGAATTAAAAATTTGAAATTAGTCATATGACCAAACCAAAACAAATTATTTTCTTTAACCGTTTGAATCATCTGGGGCTTAACCTCAAGTACTTCGTCTATTTGAACAATGGGACCCGTATAAATTTTATTTATTGTATCTATCATTGCAACTGAATTGGCTATTACCAAATCAATTTCTATATTGTTGTAAATTTTTTGATAAAAATCTTGATGCGGGCTTTTTACAAAATAATGATTATCAGTATAGTCAAGAATAATTATGGAGCCTTTTGATTTATATTTTTTAATATTTTCAAAAACATAGTCATAGTTTTGAGTAATCAAAGGAATAAAAATAATTTTTGCCTCATGATTAAACTCAAATGAGGCGGAAACGGGGTATTTAAAGTTTTTTAAAGTTGGATAAATTCTAGTTCGATAACTATATAGATTTGACGTTTTAATATGCTCAATCGACATTTCCCTGTCTAATTGCCAATGTATTTTAATAAAAAGCAGACGGCAAATTTATGTGGCTTAAATTAAATTAAAATTATTAATATTAGATAAATTTTATTTATAATAAAATTTAACAGATTATAAAAAACCTTAAATCATGAGCTATAATTTTCCTAACTTAAACGCTTATCACACAAGTCATATCATTAATCAAACAGTTACACAGTTTTTTGCGAAAAGTTTAGAAATTCCCTTTGATGATATTGTTAACTTTAAGGCTGAGCCAAACAAAACTTTTTGTTCTTATGGAATACTTAGGGGCAATGAAGAAGCCATTAAAAAATCCGAAAATTTTATATACATAGATCATGGGTTTTTGAGTTCTTCTAGCCGTAATTTTGAAAATATTACAAAAATAAACAATCTATCTGGCCACTTTAGAGTTATTCATAATGATCTCTATTTCAATAATAGCTCCCAAAACTTATCTCATGATCGTTTTAATAAACTCAAAATTAATACTAAGGATTTGAATTTGAAAGGTGAAATTATAGTTTTATCTGAACCTTCAGAGTTTGTATTAAATTATTTTGATATGAAGGATTGGACAGCAACAACTATAAAATTAATTCAACAATATACAGATAGGAAAATTATTGTTCATAATAAAAAATCAGAAACTCCATTAAAATTACTTTTATTAAATGCTTTTGCCTTTGTTAGTTTTCAGTCAACGGCCGGATTTCAAGCCATTATGGAAGGAGTGCCGGCATATTTTACTCATAGTGCCTTATCTAATTATGGAGATGTCAAAAATATAGAAAATCAAATTTTAAATCACGATATTTTATATTTAGCTGCTAACTCGCAATGGAAATTAAGTGAGTTTTTTTCAGATGATTTTAAAGACTATATTAAATCTTTTATTACTTAAGCGTGTATTAATCTTTTTATCTATTAATATTTTAAAATGAATCTAAAATCGAGTCTTGGATAAAAAAACTTTTTCAATTGTTTTTTTTTGGGTAGGAGAAAATATTTCTATACCAACTTTTTTAGTTAATTCTATAAAAATAGTAATGGGCGATAAAACTAAGGTAGTCCAACTCACTAACTTAGATACAGAAAAAGTTCCAGGTGTTACATCAGTCCAAAGATTTAATCTTAGTGATGATATTATGATAGCAAGACTCCAGGCTTATGCAAAATTTGAAAATGAAACGGATTACAATTTCTACTGTGATGCTGATTGTGTTTTTATCAACAAATTATCTCTACCCAATGATAATAAAAATATATTTATATCGCCACGACAAAATGATTTTATAATTGATTTTACTTATCCTGAATTTTATGAGGAGTTTATTGATAAAACGGCTAATCAAGTTATGCCATATTTATTTGGAGCATTAGCAACAAAGGGCGATCAGAAAGAGTTTTTTAATAAACTTCTAAATATATGCTTAGATCTTCCAAAAAGATTTCATCGTTGGTATGGTGATCAATATGCTTTATTTTTATTAACAAAAGATAATTTAGAATATTATGGCATACTTGACCCATTCATATATCAACATGTAATTAATGAGCGGCAATCAACCTATTATCTTGAAACCATTCAAAGAAATAAAGTCCAAATGCTGCACTTTAAAGGCCCCGATTCAAAGTTTCTTTTAGAGAGCGCTATAGAATTCTTAGAAAAAAAATCATAAATGAAAATTTATAAAGATTGGTATTTCCCTGATACAGAGGAACATTTTATTCAATATTTAAAAAATCAAAACACTAATGATTATCAAAAGGCACAAAGAGAAGCCTCTTTTAATTTTTTAGAAAATAAAAGAATAGCAATTGATATTGGGGCAAATGTTGGACTTTGGGCAAGGGACTTTTGTAAAATTTTCAAGGAGGTAAAATTATTTGAACCTTATAAACCAAATACTGAATGCCTTAAAAAAAATTTAGAACCTTTTAAAAATTTTGAAATTTTTGAATATGCTCTTTCAAATAAAAATGGCGTTGGAGAATTGCATATAAATGAAAAAGGGCTAGGCGCCAATACTCTAAGATCAATCAGTGATATTACAAAAAAAGAAGAAATTCAAATTATGAAGTTAGATAATTACGATTTTCAGGATGTTGATTATATTAAGATAGATGTTCAATTTCATGAATTGGAAGTTATAGAAGGAAGTATTGTTACATTAAAAAATAATAATCCTGTTTTATGCATTGAAGCTGCAAGAAGAAATGAGGAAGAGCTTACATATGTAAAAAAGTTCGTAAAAATATTGGAAAATTTAAATTTTAAGGTTGTGGGCCAATCAGGCAAAGAATTGTTTTTTAAAAAATAAATTTATTTAATTTATTAAATAAATTTATCGGAGCGGGCGAAGGGATTCAAACCCTCGACTTCAACCTTGGCAAGCATACTACCGCGCCCTCTTCTATCATTTCTGCGTTAATATATAATTATATTTATAAAAAATTCTATTTTTTTCAAATTAGATAATCTAAAATACTCATATAAACTTTTTAAAGCCATAGATTATTTTAATGAAAAAATTTTCCCCCTACTATTATGAAATAATAAAAAAATATCAATTATTTCATATCAATGGTACTGAAAAACTTCCGCCCTCTAAAACATTTGTGGGGTATTCATTAACCAAATGGGTTGGTAAAATAAAAGAAATAATTAACTTAAATAATTGCAATTCAATTTTAGATTTTGGATGCGGGAAAGCTTTTTTATATACTAATAGTTTAAATATAAACAACATCAATTATAAAAACATCACAGAATTTTGGAATGTGAAAGATGTCTATTTATATGATCCGGGTGTTGTAAAATTTTCTACTTACCCAAATAAAAAATATGATGGAGTGATATGCACAGATGTTATTGAACACATCCCTGAAAATGACATCATGAATTTCATTCAAGATATTTTTGATTTATCAGAAAAATTTGTATTTATAGTTGTTGCTTTAATGCCAGCAAGTAAACAATTTGACGATGGGAAAAATATTCATCTATGCCTTAAATCTAAAAATGAATGGGATAAAACTTTTAATGAATTTAAAAAAATGTACCCTTCAATAAAACAATATATCTATTTTAATGAATAAATGGAGCGGGCGAAGGGATTCGAACCCTCGACTTCAACCTTGGCAAGGTTGCGCTCTACCCCTGAGCTACGCCCGCTTATTATTGATTCTGTTGGTTTTTTTAATTATATATATTCAAAAAGTGCTTTAGTCTACCAATAGAACCTCAAATAGCGATGGCATTATATATTTTTGCCCATTCAAGGCAACACTCAGATTAAACACTAAAAGCATTTAAAAATTATTTGATGATATATATTAAGGCAGAAAGTAAAAAAATTTAAAAAAAGATGAATGAAAATCAAGAAAATGCCAAGATTTTTTTTCTGCAAGGATTAGAAGAGTTCAATTTACAAAATTATGAAAAAGCCGAGGGTCTTTTATTAAAAGCTTTAAATTTAGCTCCGGACAGACCTTCAATACTTTTAAATTTGGCAGCCACGCTAATCAAGCAACAAAAATTAAATGAAGCAAAAATACATTTGGAAAATTTGATTAAAATAGAACCGGATAACTATCTGGTGCTTATGAATATGGCAACTGTTTATACTAATTTAAGGGTTTTTGATAAAGCGCATTATTTTTTAGATTTAGCACTACAATATAATTCCAATAATCACGAATTGTTGTGTAACAAAGGAAGCGTATACAGATTTACGGGCAATCTAGACAAAGCTATTGAATTTTATAATCTTTCTTTAGCACAAAAAAATAATTATAGTTTTGCCAAATTTAATAAATCTATTTGTGATTTATCATTAGAAAACTTTCAACATGGATGGAAAAATTATGAATACCGCGAATGTATCAATGATGAAGCAGTAAATAAAATAAGTATGCCATCTGTAGATAGCAATATTCTAATTTTGTCAGAGCAAGGCATAGGAGATGTTATAATGTTTTCAAGTATATTGTCTTTGCTATCTAGCTATAAAAAATTAACCTTTTTGCTTGATGATCGGCTGTTAGAGGTTTTTACAGCTTCATTCCCAAGTATTAATTTCTATTCACAAAAAGACTGTAAATTAAATATAAATGACTATTCACAAATCCGAGTGGGAAGCTTAGCACAATTTTTTATTCATTCGATTGATGATTTTAAAAAGTTGAATAAACCTTTTTTAAAACCAGTTCCGGGTAAGTCAAATAAGGTTGAAAAATATATTAAAGCTAATAAAAAAAATATAGGTATTTATTGGCATTCCACATCTAAACAACTGGGTAAAATAACTAAAATTCCTTTAATGGATATCCTTAAAAACGTCAATTTAGACAATAAAAATATTATTAGTATCCAAGACGGCGATGTTCTAAATGAAATTAATAAAACAACCGATGAATTGAACTATTCTATTACATTAGTTGATAATTTTGATTTAAGAAATGATATAGCTGAATTAACAACATTAATTTCACAATGTGATCTAATTATATCAATTTCATCGACAGTAGTGCATATTGCCGGGGCTGTTGGAGTGCCTACAATTGTATTATCTCAGTTCGCCCCTGATTGGAGATATTTTCAAGAACCTAATCGACTTGTATGGTATTCAAATACTTTTATTTTAAAACAAAAAAACTTAGATGACTGGAGCGAGCCATTAAAAAATTTGAATCAAGAAATAGATAGAGTTTTAGAAAATACTTAACTGTTTAAAATATTAAAACTTTCTCTATCAATACCATCAACTACATCAGATTTAATTAAATTTAAATTCATAGCTTTTTCATAAACATAAGCTTCTGAAACTTTAATTATTTCATTAATTTTTTTTGCATTAAGATTTTTAGCTTTAACATCAGAAATTATTTTATTTGAGTCCCAGTCTTTGTTTTCTATAAAATCTTTTTCTGAAACAATATTATTTAAAATCAAATCAGTATAATTGGTATCATTTACAGCTAATCCTTGTTTGTTTTTATCATTAATTATCTCTTCAGGTAAATCAGCCTGATAGGCATCTCTTAATATGGATTTGTTTTTGCCGCTCATAACTTTATGGTGGCCGGGTATGGACAAAGCGTATTGAAAAAATCTCCAATCAAGATAAGGCGATCTGATCTCAATAGAGTTATGCATTGATGCACGATCCCATTTATTTAAAAGCCATTGAAGGTACCCATGGTTAGATTTGATATATAAACTTTGAAAATTAAAGTCGAAATTTTTTAGGTCATCTAGATCATCGATTATAAATTTAGGCACTTCCATGCTATTTTTAGATTGGAAATAAAAATTTTTTTCTGCTGACTCGGTTGTAAAAAAATTTCCTAAATCTATTTTTACATAGTTTTCAACTCTTGTAAGGTAGTTATTACTGATTACCCTGCTTAAGGCATCATTTGATATTTCACTAATGCCTTTATAGGTATCTACTAAAAAGTTTTGGGCGTGAATAGCGATATCTTTAAGATTATCTACATACCCTGCAAGGCATTCATCGGCACCATGCCCATCAATACTTACTTTAAATCCATTTAATTTTTGTGAACGGTATAAATCTAATTGTTTTGAATAAAATTGTTTTTTTTCAAGAGCGCTAAAAGTATTTAAAATATCCTCAAAATTTAAGTTTTTATCACCCTCGACAATGATGGGATTTTTATGATGTAATTTTGTTAAATTGATTGCTTTTTCAAAAGTAATATTACTTTTGTAGTTAACAATAAATGGATTTAAATCAACAATTGAATTTCCAATCCTATTCAACTCACTAAATATTACTGAGGAATCTAATCCGCCACTGAGCGAAGTGGCGATTTTTACATCAGATATTAATCTGATATTAACAGCGCTCTGGAGTTTTTCTTTTAATTCTTCAATAATAATATTTCGATTTGGAGAGATGTGGCAAAGATTTTCAAGTCCATTCCACCATCTTTGTTTTTCTATATTCGCAGTGGACAAATTAATTTTTAAATAGTGCCCTGGCTCTAAAATATCAATATTTTGGTAAGCTGTAGTAAAATATCTTTCCAATAAAATTTCATTTAGAAGTCTTTTGTTTGAGTCTGGTTCCTCATTTGTTACTGCTAAAATAGGTTTAATTTCTGAAGAAAAAATAAATTTTTTCTTTGTGTTATAAATGTAACAAGGTTTGACGCCAAATCTATCTCTACAAATTAATAATGTATTTTGAATTTCGTCTAGTATGGCAATCGCCCACATGCCATTAAATTTTGAAAAACACTCCTCCCCCCATTCTTGATAGCTATTTAGAATAACCTCAGTATCTGTATTAGAGTAAAAAATATAATTTTTATTTTCTAATTCTTTTTTAATTTCTTTGAAATTGTAAATTTCTCCATTAAACACAATCCATTTATGACCATCCACAGACATAGGCTGGTTGCCTTTTTCACTTAAATCTTGGATAGATAGGCGAGTATGACCTAAGTATGCATTCTTGAATTTTTTGATACCTCGCCCGTCCGGCCCTCTATGATTTAAATTTAAATTCATGGTATGGATTTCATTATCCACGCCAGGTCGATCAAAGTTTACAATGCCATTGATACCACACATATAATAAAATTTTAGTTCTTCTTAATTAAAAAAAGCCATTATTGTTGCGCCACATTTTTGCTAAAGCAAATACATAAAGTATGACTATAATGAAGAACTGTTTCTTTTTTTTCTTGGTTGCACCAAAAAGTGTTATGAGTTCACAATTTGGACATTTATCATAACTCATATTTAATTCTTTCTTGCATTGAAAACAGGGAAAGTTACCACCTTCTTGTTTGATTTGTTTTTCTCTAATAGTTGGTTTTGTGTATAACCAATATGCAACAATCATAGCTAAAGTTAGAATGATGGTAATGCCAAGTGTCATTATTTATTGTTCATCATTGAGTCTAAGGCTATTTTCCATTGGTCGCTATATTCACAATTTCTATAATCGCGAAACCACGGCCCTCCTTCAGTGTAGTGAATTCCTGCAGGGGCGCCATCCTCTGGTTCCTCATACCATCCAACTAGCCAATTCCATACATGGCTAATGGCACCGATTTCTTCATCTTTTAACCAACTAAAACGATGAAGGATTTTACCAGTAGTTTCTGGATCATTTACGTATTCTTTAGTAACAATTTTATTACTTGGATGTGAACAGTTCCAAAGCACTAGTGAACTCCAATTTTTTCTGGGGTAAATGGTTTGTTCCTTGCCATCCATTTTTAAACCTGGTTTGGGGGTATAATCATGTTGCACGCACATTACGGCATATTTATCATCAACTTGAGCAAAAAGCTTAGAAAGATCGTCAATAAATAAAATATCACAATCACAAAATAAGGCCCATCCTTTATAGCCCATCAGTTAAGGTATTAGAAATCTTGAAAAAGTAAACTCAGTTGAACCAAGTTTATCTTC